>OMBB01001036.1_pt1 | contig 11056 bp, 7 predicted proteins | sample 1673961 | NCBI WGS metagenome assembly OMBB01 (sample SAMEA103958135, study PRJEB25191) | human gut metagenome | reverse complement strand
CAGGAAGGTCTTTTTCTTGTAGGTGTAGCTCACCTTGCCGTTTTCAGCCACCTGTCCGTCCGAGATCACCTTGGCGGTCAGATCAGCGCTTTGCAGCTCAGAGACGGTCATGCTGGCCGGGGCATCCGCTGTCCAGCTCAGGCTGACGTTTTCGGTCTTGGGCTTGATCTTGAACATAGCAAAGCCGGCGGCGTTGATATCGCTGCTTTCCAGCGCGATGGCACCGGCAAAGTACTTGCCGCTGTCCTTGGGCTGCTCGTCCAGATAGATGCGGCTCAGCGCACCCTCGGGCAGATACTTGCGGATCAGGCTCAGCGCCAGCTTCATGCCGTTGGAAACATTCTTCACCGTGGTCAGGTAGCCGGCCGGGACAAAGAAGCTGACGGTGTCCATTACCGACACTACTTCGTCCGCCACCCGCAGCAGCACGCCGACATCGTTACCGTCGATCAGCTGCTTGAGGTAGCTGTATACATTGAATTCCTCGGCCTGGTCCGGGGTCTGGGACATCTTTTTGGGCAGGGGGATCAGCTTGAGCAGGGTGCGCAGCTTATCCGAGATCATCAGGGTCACATAGCCGTAGGCTTCGCCGCTGGTGCCCAGCACCACGGCGATATACTGGGTGTTTTCGGGCCGGGTCTCCACCTCCAGCTTATAATCGGAACCATAGACAAGGTTGCCGGTCGCCCGGATGCGGATGTTGACGATATCATTTTCATCCTCTGCAGCAGTCAGTTCTGCGGCATCGGGCAGTTCCTCGCTGACAACAGCGGTGCTTTCCGGCTGCTGCGCTGCCGCCGAGGCGGGCATTGCCAGTACACCAAGCATCATGCTGACCGCGAGCAGGAGCGAGATCCATCGTTTGGCCTTCATACGAAAACCTCCTTTGTTATTTGGTATCATACCCACATTTTACCGCAAAATAATCCTAGGGTCAATAACGGGATTCAAGCCGGGCGTGTCACTCCCCGATATAGGTAAAGCGGGGCTGGGTAACGCCGTCTCGGGTCACGTTTTCCAGCCACATGGCGGCGGGGCGCACCCACAGTCCGCCCTCACCGTACAGGGCGCGGTACACCACCATTTCCTCCTCGGTCTCGCTGTGGCGTGCCACGCCCAGCACCTGATATTCGTTGCCTTTAAAGTGGCGGTAGCGCCCGGGGCGCACCGGATATTGCAGTTCCTTCATAACAGTTCCTTTCTGCTTTGCAAAAAGGGCTGCTGCGCCGGGCGGGTGCAGCAGCCCACAAACCTTATATTATAAATATTACAGCGTGCTGTCCGTTCCATCGCCGGGGGTCTGCTCGGCAGAGTACAACAGCATCAGGTGGTTGGCCGAGGCTTCCAGCTGGCTCTTGGCCTGCCGCAGGGCGGCTTCCTCGGTCTCGTTCATCTTTTCGGGCTTATCCTTGCGCAGGCAGTGGCGCAGGTTGGCAAGGTCGGCCTTCACGCGGGCCTTTTCGTCCTTATCCAGTTCCTTTTTGCACTTGGAAAGCGCCTCGTCTACCTTGTAGGCCAGCACCTCGGCCTGATTGTGCAGGTCCAGACGCTCCTTGCGGCGGCTGTCCTCAGCCTCGTAGGCAGCGGCGTCTGCCATGGCGCGCTGGATCTCGTTTTCGGAAAGGTTGGTGCTGCCGGTGATGGTGATGTTCTGCTCCCGCCCGGTGGCAAGATCCTTGGCGGATACCTTCACCACGCCGTTCACGTCGATATCAAAGGTAACCTCGATCTGCGGCTTAGACGAAAAGCTTGCCCGGATGCCGTTCAGCTTGAATTTGCCAAGGGACTTATTGTCCCGCGCAAAGTGGCGCTCGCCCTGCAAAACGTTGATCTCCACGCTGGTCTGCATGGGACGGGCGGTGGTAAAGATCTGGCTCTTGCGGGTGGGGATCATGCTGTTGCGGGTGATCAGCGGGGTGGCCACGCCGCCCAGCGTCTCAATGGACAGCGTCAGCGGGGTGACATCCATCAGCACAAGGCCCTGCGCGGCCGCACCGGTGGCACCGGCCAGCTTTCCGCCGCCCTGCAACAGACCGCCCTGCACGGCGGCACCCATGGCCACGCATTCATCGGGGTTCAGGGTGTGGCTGGGCTCACAGCCCAGCAGCTCCCGGACCTGCCGCTCCACAGCAGGCATCCGGGTGCTGCCGCCCACCAGCAGGACTTTGCCCAGCTGGCTGGCGGAAATCCCGGCATCCCGCAGGGCGTTCTGCACCGGCTGAACGGTGCGGGCCAGCAGGTCACCGGTCATCATCTCAAACTGGGGGCGGCCCAGGCTCAGATCCAGATGGTGAGGGCCATCCTTGCCCACCGCGATGAACGGCAGGTTCAGCTGGGCGGAAAGCGCACTGGAAAGCTCCTTCTTGGCCTTTTCCGCTTCCTCCTTCAGGCGGCCCATGGCGGCGGGGTCCTTGGTCAGATCGATGCGGTCAGACCTGCGGAATTCCGCCACAGCCCACTCAACGATGCGCTCGTCAAAGTCATCGCCGCCCAGATGGGTATCGCCGCCGGTGGCCAGCACCGTAAAGGTGCCGTCCTCGATCTCGATGATCGAAACATCAAAGGTGCCGCCGCCCAGATCATAGACCAGAATCTTCTGGGGAGCTTCGTTGTCCAGGCCATAGGCCACTGCGGCGGCGGTGGGCTCGTTGATGATGCGCAGAACATTCAGGCCCGCAATGCGGCCCGCGTCCTGAGTGGCCTTGCGCTGGCTGTCGTCAAAATAGGCAGGCACGGTGATGACGGCCTCGGTCACCGGCTCGCCCAGGTAGCTCTCGGCATCGCGGCGGATCTTGGTCAGGATCATGGCGCTGATCTCCTGCGGGGTCAGATCTCTGCCATCGATATGCACCCGGTAATCAGAACCCATGTACCGCTTAATGCTGGACACCGTACGGCCGGAGTTTGTGGCGATCTGGCGCTTTGCCGCGCCGCCCACCAAACGCTCGCCATCCTTGGTAAAGGCCACCACGCTGGGGGTGGTGCGCTCGCCTTCGGCGTTGGTGATGACCACAGGCTTGCCGCCCTCCACCACCGCCACGCAGGAGTTGGTGGTGCCAAGGTCGATTCCGATCACTTTGCTCATAGTGCTTGTCCTCTTTTCTTCGGCGCAGAATATTTCCTTGAATATCTTACCGGTTTCCTATGACGATTTCTTAGAACAAATGTAAAGAAACTGTGTTTCAGGCGTTTTTATCGTCGGCCAGCAGCTGATCGGTCAGCAGTTCAGCCTCCCGCAGCCAGTCGGCAGCATCCGTTTCGCCCTCAGCCTGCAGGATCCGAAACCCCTGCACGGCCTCCGCCACCTGCAGCAGCGCCTTTTTGCGGGAAAGGTACTGGGTCTCGTACTGGGCAAGACGCAGGCAGACCTGCGGGGTGTAGGCGATGTCCGGCACCTCCCGGGCAGCGCTCTGGGCGCGGCGGTAGTATTGCAGGGTCTCCGCCATCTCTCCGCCCGATGCAGCACAGTCATCCCCCAGGGCGATCATGGCCTGCACCTCCCCGGCCTGTGCGGCCTTTTTCCACATCCGCCGGGCCTGGGTCTTATTCTTCCGGACACCCCGGCCATAATACAGGCAGTCCCCCAGAGCAGAAAGAGCCTCGGCGCTGCCAGCCTCGGCAGCAGCAGTGTAGCGGGCCGCTGCTTCCTGCCAATCCCCGGCCCGGGCGGCGGCGTGTCCGGCTTCCAGCTCCTGAGCGCCGGGGTTGTCGCTTCCCCGCTCCGATCTCAGCAGCCCGCTGAGCAGGGAGACGTCCAGCGTGGCAGAGCTTGTCCACGGGTCCAGCACCACACCATCGATGCCGTCCGTTTCCAGCGCATACTCCATGGCGCTACGCAGGCTGCGCTCCACCATGGGGCGGGTGGCGCTGGCCTTTTCCGCCTCGGCGTTCTTTACCGAGGTGAACAGCGGCAGATAGTTCCGCTCTTTCCGGGTGTGGAGCAGCCAGGGCTGCAGGCCCTCGGCCCGCTCTTCCGGGATGGGCAGGTGTGCCCAGGGGGCGGCTCCGCTCTGGGGATCCACCGCCGCATCCAGCGGAACCAGCACCTTGGTCTGCAATTCCAGCGCATAGTTCAGGGCGTTCATCAGGCTCCAGAAATGTTCCTCGTTCTGCTCCCGGTATAGCCGCGCCACGGCCTCCTCCACAAACGGGCAGCCTGTGCCCACCGGCCCGTACTGCGGCGCAGTCCGCTTTTTTCCGCTGCCCACCGGCCGGAAGCGCCGACCGCCCATGTTGTATGCCATTTATCTCACCCTTCTTTTTCATCAATAGGATAAGTATAGCAGGAATCCGCAAATTTCACAATATTTTCCCGCAGGCAGCCGAACGCAAAAACAGCAGGCGGCTGCACATGGCCGTCTGCTGTTCGGTTCACCCTTCTGCCGGTTTCTCCGCATCGTCCAGATAGTTCTCGATGTTGCCGATGCTGTACCGGTTCTCGTTGGCTTTCACGCTCCGTGCACTGGCATCGTAGCAGGCTTCCAGAATGGGCATCACTGGCTGCTGGCCCTCCGGGTCGGTCAGATGTCCGATGGCCCGGGCCTCATAGTAGTTGTCGATGATCTGGTTCACGATCCGTTTGCGGTCACGGAGCGGAGTCTGCAGGTTGGCCAGCAGCTCCTGCCGGATGCCGCAGCTGTTGCTGCCGTGGTCGCCGAACAGGATGTAATACTCCTGCTCGATCTCCAGCGGTGCAGCCTGATGCAGATAATAATCCGCCAGTGTCCTCCGCTTCTTTTCGGTGCTGAAGCCCTTGATCTCCTCCATGCCGCGCGGAAAGAGTTCCGGATGCAGGATCCACATTTCATAGGGCCCCACCGGCAGGTGCAGAGTATCGAATACATCCAGAAAATCCTCCAGCGCAATGCGGATCTCGCCCCGCTCCCATTTCTGAATGGTGCGCTTGTCCCGCCCCAGCATATCCGCAAGCTCCTGCTGAGATCTGCCCGCCACGTTCCGGGCAAAGGCAATGGCTTCCCCGATTCGGTTCCGGTAGTTGGTCATATTCTTTCCCTCCTGACACACACTTGTACACCAGGCATTCCAATGTCTGGCGACATAAAATACTTTCCTCTGATAAAAGGATAATGGTTTGTCCCGCCTTCTGTCAAGAGTTGCAAATTCAATCACTTCACGTCAAATTTTTGTTAAATGTGTCATTCAAGCCGGACAGCCGCCTTTTTTGCAGAGATTTTGCCGCTCCGTGGGGCATCCGCCCCCTGTCTTAAACAACGTTCGGGCCATTTTGTCCTTTTTCACCTGCCAGAGGCAGCCGGATGTGTCAGGTACACCACAACACGTAACGCAAAATATTTTTTGCAAAAAATTCCTCTTCGGCAAGTTTTTCCCAGCGCATCCGTTTCCATACACGCAAAAACCGCCCATAGCCGTCAAAAACAGCCATGGGCGGGTGCTTTTTCTTTATGCCAGTTTGTTCAGCCTTACGGCAACATAGGGGTCAGGGAGCTTGAGTTCGTCGGCAAGGTCGGCTTCAGATTCGTACTTCTCCGCCGCCATGCCCACCACAACGCTGCACACGTCAAAGCGTCCGGCAGGCGAAAGGGCCGTGACCTTGGCTTCTCCATCGGCAATGGCGGTCACCACGCCATCCGCATCCACGGTAACGACACCGGGGTTGCTGCTGACCCATGTAATGGGCACACTGCCGCCGCCTTCCACCGCAACGGTGGCCGTCAGACGTTCCTGGGTGCCCACGGTGCGGAGCAGCAGGTCACTCTTGTTCAGGGTCACCTTGCCGATATCCGAAGTCACCGTGACGCTGCACCGCAAAGCCTGGCCGTTGGAGACCATTGCCGTGATGGTGGTGGTGCCCGCCGCCTGAGCCGTGACAAGGCCCTTGTCGCTGACTGTGGCAACCTCAGGGTTGCTGCTCATCCACTGGTAGACATAGAGGAAGGAGTGGTCGCTGTTGGTCAGCTGGAGCTGATGGGTGGGGTGCAGGTCATTGTACTGCAGCACAAGGCTCAGGCTGGTGGTATCCAGCGTGGGCTTTTTTCTGGCTGCTTCTTCATTTTTGCGGGTCACGGTCACCTTGCAGGCGGCACGTTCGCCGTGGTCGGAGATGGCGGTGATGATGGCAGTGCCCGCATTGCGGCCCGTCACCTTGCCGTCGCCATCCACCGTGGCAACATTGGAGTTGCTGCTCATCCAGACGATGAAGTAATAATCGCTCTGTCCGCTGGTGTACAGGTAGCCCTTGGGGCGGGGGTCATCATCTGTGATCTCCAGCTCCATCTCGGTCAGCTCCAGTTCCAGCTTGGAGCCGGTTCCGGTCAGGCCTGTCAGCACACCGGGCGCGGCCTGCGCGGGCAAAGGGGCAGCCAGCAGGGCCCCGCTCAGAGCCAGCAGGGCCAGAAGCCGCCCCGCGGTTTGGAATTTCCATTTCATTGGGTCGAACTTCCCTCCTTGTTTCATCCCATGGGATCAAAGGAATGCCGCACACATGGAAAAATTTCGCGTCCATGATTTTTCTCACTATTGATTTATTTTACACGTCCGGCCAATGTGGGTCAAGTTTTTCGCCCAAAGTGCTGTGCTTTCGCACCCGATTTCGTCGGGAATTCCAGTTTTTTCCGATTTTTTTGTGCAGAACATCAGGGCCAAAAGCTGCTCCCGGCGCAGGCAGCCGAACGCCGCGCTCACATTCAGTTGTGCTGTTTCAGGGCGCAGACCGCAATGCTCAAAGCACTCCAAGCTGCCTGATACATCAGGACAGCGGCCACCGACAGGGTGCCGATGCTGCCCGCGTAGGTCAGCAGAACACCGATGACCACCGAGAACCAGACCGAGACCATCTGCACCGTGGTGGCGCTCGTCTCGGCGTTCTGGGCCTTTTCCGCCGCGCGCAGGCCGCCGATCAGGCTGGCAAAGCCCTTATCATGCAGCATACAGCAGCGGGCAGTCTCGTCCGGCTGGGCAGGGGTCAGCGCGCTGCACTGCTCCTGATCCAGCAGGGCGATCATCCCCTCGGGCAGATGGTAAGCCTCGGTGATGTGGCGGGCCGTCAGGCTGGGGTCCTCACAGGTGACCAGCAGGCGGATGTTCTCCCGCTGCAGCACCTCCAGCCCGCGGGCGGCGTTGCGGCCGCCCACATAATGGAGCACGAACATGGCGTGCAGGCTGCCAGAAACAGCCAGATACAGGATCTGCAGCGCGCCGTTCTGGGAGTGCTCATCCTCGTACTCCTGCTCGGGCAGGGGCACCCCCTCCCGCTCCATGTACAGCCGGTTGCCGATGAGCACCCGGTTGTTATCGCACCAGGCGGCAAAGCCAAGGCCGTGGTGGACCTCCAAGTCCTTCACAGGGTACAGGATCTCGGTGCGGTCCTCGATGATCTGGCGGAACAGCCCCCGCAGGGTCTCACAGCTGTGGTTGAGGATGCTGGCCGCATAGAGGATGGCACGGTCGATGCGGCCGCCCTTGAAGATGCGGATGTCCTCCAGATTCACGCTGTCGGCGGTAAAGAGCTCGTCGGCATCCACCTGCACGGTGTCCACACCGCCCAGCTCCTCAATGGCAGCCCAGCCGGGCACCACGGCACCGGCGGCGGCTGCGGTCTTTTGCAGGCGCAGAGAAGCGATACCCGCAACCAGGGTGGAGGACAGCGGTGCACCCATGCAGAGCATGGAGGTCAGGGCTGCGGCCATGCCGTTGGGCCCGCCGCCAAACAGCAGGAACACCAGCCCGCTGAGCACGGCGGCACCCAGCAGGATCAGGGCTGTCTTGCGGGCGCGGCGCTCACTGGCGCGCTCCCCGAAGCTCTGCTCCACCAGCGCCTCGTCCCACTGGACAGGGCGGCTGAGCAGCACCCAGGGGTCTTTCTGATCCAGGCTCCGGGCCAGCACCCGGATCAGGTCCTTATCCCGGACACGGAATGCGCCCTGCAGCCCCTCGGGGGATCGGGCAGCAAGGTCGTAGCCGTTTCTGACGGCAGTCAGCAGGACACGGCTGCCCAACAGGGCCAGGAACAGGCCCAGTGCGGCCACGCCGGAAAGCAGCGTCCAGCTGGAGTTCTGATAGCTCTGGGCGTTGAGCAGGGCGACCGCAGCCTGCACCAGCGCACCGCAGGCGGCCAGCGCCGGCATGGTGTCTGCACTGGGACGGCCCTTGAGGCCCTGCAGACCATCCCGCAGGACAGGCCAGCCCACAGCCAGCGCACCGGCCAGGAAGAGCAGGTTGGCGGCATAGAATGCCGCCGGGGCGATCACGGGGTCAAGGGAGGCCACAGGGGCCAGCAACCCCTCAGCAACAAGGCCAAAGTGGAGCAGCACCACGGCAAGGATGCCCTCCAGCACACACCGCAGCGTCAGCTCCGCACCCATCCGGCGGAGCTTCTCCCCCACCTGCTCGGGCGTTTCCGGCTCGGCTTCTTCTGCAGGCTTCTCCGCAGCCTCCGGGGCGGCGGGGGCCGCTTCCTCAGCAGGCTGGGCCGGGGCCTCCTCTGCCGGGGCGGCAGGCCGGGCGGGTGCTTCGTCCTCTTCCAGCCCCATCAGCGGCAGACTCATGCTGTCGTCCTTGCTGGGGGCCTCGGTGCGGGTAGGGGCCTGCGGCTCGTTCTCGTCCGCGCCCTTGCCAAAGAACTGGAAAGCCGTTTCCGGTTCCGGCTCAACCTCTGGCGCGGCTTCCGGGGCAGACTTTGCCTGCTTTACCGACTGATCCTCGGCAAACACCATGGGGATGGCCGGGCCCTCAGGCGCTGCGGGAGCTTCCGGCTCCACGGCCAGCACCTCTTCGGGGGCATCCTGCACCTCCTCCACCGGGGCGGGCTTGGGGGTGCCATAGAGCATGGCCTTGAGTTCAGCCATCTCTGCATCCTCCTGCTGCTCCTGCGGGGTCAGGGGTTCCTGGCGGCGGGGCGGCTCCGGCTTTTTCTCGGGCTGGGGTGCGGGCCGGGGTTCCGGCTTCGGCGCTGCGGGGGCTTCCGGCGCGGTGGGCAGAGCCACAGGCTCTGCTTCCTCCAGCTCTCCGGGCTCCAATGCCAGCTCCAGGCCGGCCTCGGCTTCTTCCTCATGGCCCAGCACGATCTCACCCGTGGGCGGCAGCTCATTCTGCACGGCCGGGGCGGCGGCAGGCTCCTCTTTGTCCTTTTCGCGGTGAAAGAGCTTGCCCAGCAGGCTGCCGGTATTCTCCTTTTCCTCATCGCGGCGCTTCATCTCTTCGGGCACCTGTGCCACGCTGGTGCTGAAAAACGTGCGGAACTTCTCGTTCTGCGCATCGATCTCTTCCTGTGTCAGCTCTTTGCGCTTATCATCCTTTGGCATCCTAGTCCCTCCCTGTTCTGGTCACGGCGGTCTGGCCGCTGTTTCTTACTCTGCGGCGCGCTGGCTCTGGATCTCGTACAGGATGATGCCAGCTGCCACCGAAACATTGAAGCTGTCCACACCGGTGCCCTGAGCAGCCATATCCAGCCGCACCACACCGTCACAGAGCTTTTTCACCAGCTGGGATACACCGCTGCCCTCGCTGCCCAGCACCAGTGCGATGGGGCCGGTCAGGTTGTTCTTGCGCAGGGGCACACCGTCCATATCGGCGCAGTAGACGAACACCCCCTGATCCTTCAGGCGGCGGATGGTCTCGCCGATGTTGGCCACGCGGGCCACAGGCAGGCGCTCGGCTGCACCGGCGCTGGACTTGATAACGGTGGGGGTCACGGATGCGCCGCCCCGCTTGGGGATGACGATGCCGTGGGCTCCGCACAGCAGTGCCGAACGCATCACCGCGCCCAGATTATGGGGGTCCTCGATGCCGTCACTCAGCACCAGGAAAGGGGGCTCCCCCTTCTCTCTGGCAACGTTCAGCAGGTCCTCCACGGTCACATATTCGATCTCGCTGGCAAAGGCAGCCACGCCCTGGTGGCTCTCGGTGCCGGTCATCAGGCGCAGCTTATTGGGGTGCACCCGCTTGACCGTGGCCCCGGCCTCCTTGGCCATGGCGGTATAGTAAGCTGCCACAGCGGGGGCCATGCCCTCCGCGATCAGCACGGTATCCACGCCGGAACCGCTCTTGAGCAGCTCGGTCACGGGGTTTTTGCCGTAGACCAGGCTCTCATTCTTGGGCTGCTCCTCCATGCTGCTGCGGCGGGGGCGGCGCGGCATTTTCTGTTCGTCCATTGATGTGTTCTCCTTCCATTCTATGGCAAGGCGGGCCGTTTGAGCCGCGCCATGGTTTCGTTCTGTTTCAGTTTTACTATATTTTGACACTGATACATTCTAAAGTATAGCATACCCCGGCATTCTTCGCAATGTTTGCCGAAGGCAAAAGTTTTCCACATTCAGCAGGCTATACAATCGGTAATTCGGCTCAATTTTTTCCACATGTTGAAAACCCGGTGGAAAATGTTCAAAAATCAAGTTTGTACGCCCACTTTCCGGGTGGAATTCCACAGTTTCCACCGAGTTTTCAACCTCCCAGGTTCGACACGCAAACTTTCCGCCGTACTTTTTGTAAAATTCAAGTCGGAATTATGACAATTTTTTGAAGGGAGATCCAGTGGTTTTTGCCAGAATCTCCAACATCAAAATGCCCAATGTGAATTTGTGTTGAAAACGCCGCGGGAACCGCCTTGATTTTATCCTGTAATTGGGGTATACTACCCTTAGGTTCGTTAAAGGATGCGCAATCTTGTATCCAAAACGGCTTTTTCACCCCAAAATGATTTTGCGGAGGTAATGAATAATGTTGGTAAATGCAACCGAAATGCTGATCAAGGCACGCGATGGCCACTATGGTGTGCCCCAGTTCAACATCAACAATCTGGAGTGGACCAAGGCAGTCCTGACCGCCTGCGAGGAAATGAAGAGCCCCGTTATCCTGGGTGTCTCTGAGGGTGCAGGCAAATACATGACCGGCTTCAAGACCGTTGCCGCCATGGTCAGCTCCATGGTGGAGACCATGGGCATCACCGTTCCCGTCGCCCTGCACCTGGACCACGGCACCTACGAGGGCTGCAAGGCCTGCGTTGAGGCCGGCTTCTCCTCCATTATGTTCGACGGCAGCCACTACTCCATCGAGGAGAACGTGGAAAAGACCAAGGAGC
>OMBB01001035.1_pt1 | contig 11059 bp, 9 predicted proteins | sample 1673961 | NCBI WGS metagenome assembly OMBB01 (sample SAMEA103958135, study PRJEB25191) | human gut metagenome | reverse complement strand
TACTGCCTGCGGCAGCAGGGTCCCACCCCAGCGGACGGTCCTCGGAGAAACTCCCCGCCGTCCTGCCCACTGCAATTTCAGCTTCTTGTGACGCACTGCACTGTGGGCAGCGTGTCCTACGATAAAAAATAACACGTCCCGTGCCACAGGCGGGGCAGAATGGACAAAGGTATGAACTTCTTTTACATCCTAAGCGGGCCCCTGGGCTATGTCATGGAGTGGATCTACAAGCTGCTCCCCAACTATGGCTGGGACATCATCCTCTTTACCCTGCTGATCAACCTCGTCAAGATCCCCCTGCAGCTGAGCCAGCAGAAGAGCATGGCCAAGATGTCCGCTTTCCAGCCCATGATCATGGACATCCAGACCAAGTACAAGGATAAGCCGGAAAAGCAGCAGGAAGAGCTGATGAAGCTGCAGCAGGACTACGGCTACAAGCCCACTGCCGGCTGCCTGCCCATGCTGCTGAACTTCCTGGTGATGTTCGGCGTTATCGGCGTGGTGTATAACCCTCTGGAGCGGATCTTCCACATCAGCGCCGCTGCCCTGACTGCTGCCGGTGAGGCCCTGACTGCCTCCGGCGTGGCCTTTACCGCCATTACCCGTGACACCACCATCATTGCCCAGGTGCTGGCCGGCAACAGCGGCCTGCTGCAGTGCTTTACCGAGGCACAGATCGCCACCATCACCGAGTTCAGCCAGCACATGAACTTCCTCGGCATCGACCTGACCCGCATCCCCAAGCTGGGCCTTTCTCTGGACATCGTGCTGCCGCTGCTGTCGGTCATCACCATGCTCCTGTCCACCCATATCAGCATGAAGGCCAGCGGCCAGCAGATGCAGGGCAGCATGAAGCTGACCATGTATATGATGCCGCTGATGTACCTGTTCTTCTGCTTCACCTATCCTCTGGCATTCTCTCTGTACTACGTCATTTCCAACATCGTGATGACCGTGCAGACTCAGGTCATGCGCAAGGTGTACGACCCCGATAAGATGCGCAAGGAGATCGAAGCGCAGATCGCAGAAAAGAAAAAGCAGGAAAAACGCGGTGTGAAGAACACTACCGTCAAGGTCACCGATCCCAAGACCGGCAAGACCACGGAAAAGAACATTTCTGCCAGCGAGATGAACAAGCGCCGTCTGGAGTATGCCCGCCAGCTGGACGAGGAGCGCTACAAGGACGAGCGTACCGTGCCGCTGAGCGAGCTGAACAAGCAGGATAAAGAATAAGAGGAGGATGAACGGTTATGATCCGTAAGCAGGAAGCGACCGGCAAAACGGTCGATGAAGCCCGCGCAAAAGCCTGCGCTCTGCTGGGCGTGCAGGCCGATGATCTGAATGTCAGCTGCGAAGTGCTGGAAATGCCCCAGAAGACCGGTTTTCTGGGCCTGAAGCTCACCCCCGCTAAGGTGTGCGTGAGCGTGGAGGAGCCGGACGCTCCGGCTGCAGCACCCGCTGAGCCTGTTGTTGAGAAAAAGACTCCCGTGCAGGAGGCTGTCAAGGCAGCTCCCGTGGCAGAGGAGCCTGCTGCTGCGGCAGCACAGCCGGAAGCAAAGGCCGAAGAGCCTGCTGCCCCTGCTGCAGAAGCTGCTGCAGAGCAGCCCGCTGCCGAGGAAGAGGAGCCGGAAGTCCCCATCGTGATCGAAGAGAACGCTAAGATCAAGGCTGCTGTGGACTACCTGCGTGAGGTCATTGCCCTGATGGGCGTGGAGAATGTCACCTTCAGCGCTGTGCAGAAGGGCGAAGCTACCATCATCCGTCTGGACGGTGAAAAGCTGGGTGCCCTCATCGGCCGCCGCGGCGAGACCATGGAGAGCCTGTCCTATCTGGCAAGCCTTGTGGCAAACCGTCTGGAGGGCGATTACATCAAGCTGGGTCTGGATGTGGCCGGCTACCGCGACAAGCGCGAGAGCGACCTGACTGCACTGGCACAGCGCATCGGCGCCAAGGTCCGCAAGACCGGCCGCAGCTTTGCGATGGAGCCCATGAACCCCTACGAGCGCCGCATCATCCACTCCGCCATCGGCAAGATGGAGGGTGTCCGCAGCGAGAGCAAGGGCGAGGGCCGTGACCGCCGTGTGGTCATCTACTCCACCGCCCCCGATGCACAGACCGACAACACCTACGGCGAGCGCCGCCCCCGCGGCAATGGCCGCCGGAACAATGGCGGTTATCGCGGTGGTTCCCGCAGCGGCAATCGGAACGGTGAGCGCAGCGGCTATCGCGGCGGCAGCCGTGGCGGCTCCCGTCCGTCGGGCAGCCGCGGCCCCCGCACGTCCAGCGTGCCAGAGCGCACCTACGCCCCCCGTGACGCTGAGAATGCCGCCCCTGTGGCACCCAAGCGCACCGAGCGCGTGGATGATTTCGCCGATTTCAACTTTGGCAAGATCGAGATCTAATTACTGGATTTTCAACCATTCTGCTCCTTTCTGGTGGAAAACTGCCGGAAAGGGGCATTTTTTGTGCCGGAGTGGGGGCTGATTCTATCTTTTTCGCGGCACACGTGTTATAATAAAAAGTGGATGTATACCGCCAAACAGGAAGATTCCCGCACCGGCGGGCAAGCCGGGCGCTGAATGGGGAGGGAACACAGATGCAGAATACGACCATTGCAGCCATCGCGACCGCACCGGGGGCGGGCGGCATCGCCGTCGTGCGCCTTTCGGGGCCGGAGAGCTATGCGGTGGCGGCGCGGGTGTTCCGCCCTGCGAACCCGAACAAGCGGGTGGAGGACGCCAAGGGCTACACCGCCTTGTTCGGAAAATTTCTGGAAGGGGAGGACGCCTTTGACGAGGGGGTGGCCCTCTTCTTCCGGGCACCCCACAGCTACACCGGCGAGGACGTGGTGGAGCTTTCCTGCCACGGCGGCAGCGCGGTGGCGCGGCGGCTGGTGGAAAGCTGTATCGAAGCCGGGGCGGCCCCTGCGGCCCCCGGTGAGTACACCCGTCGCGCTTTCCTGAACGGCAAGCTCAGCCTGACACAGGCCGAGGCCGTCATGGACATCATCTCGGCGGATGGGCGGCAGGGCGCCGCGCTGGCCAATGCGTCGCTGGGCGGTGCGCTGGCCAAGAAGATCGCGGCAGAAAAAGAGGCCCTGACCGCCTTACAGGCCCATCTGGCCGCGTGGGTGGACTTCCCCGAAGAGGATGTCCCCGAACTGGACGAAGCCCATTTGCAGACCGTGCTGGGCGGCGTGAAGGACGAGCTGGACACCCTCATCCAAAACTACGACGCCGGGGCCGTTCTGCGGGAGGGCGTGGACTGCGCCATTGTGGGCCGGCCCAACGCGGGAAAATCCACCCTGCTGAACCTGCTGGCCGGATTCGACCGAGCCATCGTCACCCCGGTGGCGGGCACGACCCGCGATGTGGTGGAACAGGCGGTGCGTCTGGGGGACATCCGGCTGAACCTCTTCGACACCGCCGGTCTGCGGGACACCGAAGACCTCATCGAGGCCGAGGGCATCCGCCGCAGTTGGAAGAAGCTGGACGAGGCGGGGCTGGTGCTGGCGGTGTTCGACGGCTCTGCGCCGCTGACCCGCGAGGACTTTGAGCTGGCCCGGAAATGCGCCGGACGCCCGGCCATTGCCCTCATCAACAAAGAGGACAAGCCGACCCAGTTCGACGCGGAGATCATCGCACCCTATTTCGCGATGGTGCTGCCGGTCTGCTGCCAAGAGGAGGGGACCCGGAAGCTGATCTCCTCGGCGGTGGCGCGGCTGCTGGGCACAAACCAGATCGACCCCCACGCCGCCAGCCTTTCGGGCCAGCGGCAGCTGGCCGCCGCCACCCGTGCGCGGGAGGCCGTTGCCGGGGCGCTGGACGCCGCCGCCGGTGGGTTCGGGCTGGACGCCGTGTCCGTCTGTGTGGACGACGCGCTGGATGCCCTCTGCGACCTGACCGGCGAAAATGCGTCGGAGGCCGTCATCAACGAAGTATTTGAACGCTTTTGTGTGGGAAAGTAACAGCTAGGGAGCAAGTGTAAATTAGAGGGAAACAAACGTGAATCATTTGGGAGATTATGACGTCATCGTGATCGGTGCGGGCCATGCGGGCATTGAAGCGGCCCATGCGGCGGCCGCACTGGGTGCGAAGACGGCTGTTTTTACCATGAGCTTGGATGCCATCGGCAATATGCCCTGCAATCCCAGCATTGGCGGAACGGCAAAAGGAACGTTGGTACGTGAATTAGATGCACTCGGCGGCGTGATGGGTCTGGCGGCGGATGCCACCTACCTGCAAAGCCGGATGCTGAACAAGGGCAAGGGCCCGGCAGTCCATGCCCTGCGGGTCCAGACTGACCGCAAACGTTACCACGAATATATGAAGCACGCGCTGGAACTGACGCCCGGCCTTGCCATCCATCAGGCGGAAGTGGTTTCCATCGAGGTGGAAGACGGCCACGTGAAGGGCGTTGTCACCCAGTTGAACGGCGAGTACGGAGCCAAGTGCGTGGTCATTGCTACAGGCACCAACCTCGGTGGCAAAATTTTTGTGGGTGATGCGTGGTATGCTTCCGGCCCGGACGGGATGCACGCGGCCAACGCACTGACCGAGAGCCTGAAAGCGGCTGGTCTGCCCCTGCGCCGGTTCAAGACCGGCACCCCGGCCCGTGTCCACCGCCGGAGCATTGATTTTTCGAAGCTGGAATGCCAGCCCGGCGACCCGGACAACGAATTGCAGCCCTTCAGCTTCATGACCGATGCCCCCATGCACAACAAGGTGGAGTGCTGGATCGCCTACACCAACCCGGAGACCCACAAGATCATTCTGGACAATATCCAGCGCAGCCCGCTTTACGGCGGCATGATCGAGGGCGTCGGCCCACGGTACTGCCCGTCCATCGAGGATAAGGTCGTCCGCTTTGCGGGGAAGGAGCGCCACCCCATCTTTGTGGAGCCCTGCGGCGAGAACACCGAAGAGATGTACTTGCAGGGCGCGTCCAGCAGCTTGCCGGAGGATGTGCAGAACGCTTTCTACCGGAGCATCAAGGGGTTCGAGAACATCGAGATCATGCGCCCGGCCTACGCCATCGAGTACGACTGCGTGGACCCCACCAGCTTGGAGGCTACGCTGGAAAGCAAGCAGGTTCGCGGCCTGTATGGAGCCGGGCAGTTCAACGGCACCTCCGGCTACGAGGAAGCCGCTGCGCAGGGTCTGCTGGCGGGCCTGAACGCCGCCCGCAATGCGCTGGGCGAAGACCAGCTCATCCTGCCCCGCCACACCAGCTACCTCGGCACCTTGGTGGATGACCTCGTGACCAAGGGCGTTATGGACCCTTACCGGATGATGACCAGCCGGAGCGAATACCGCCTGACCCTGCGGCAGGACAACGCCGACCGGCGGCTGACTCCCATCGGCCGGGAATACGGTCTGGTGCAGGACGATCGCTGGGCCAAGTACCAGCAGACACAGGCCGTTTTGGACGCGGAGCGCCGCCGTCTGCACGAGACGCACCTCCGTACCGCTGACCTGCGGGCCGCCATGGAAGCAGCGGGCCTTGCCCCGGCAGCAGAGGGCGGCATTGCGGAAGAGCTGCTCCGCCGCCCGGAGATCAGCTACCCGCTCATCGCCGGTCTGATCGGCTGGGGGGAGGGGATCACCCCGATGTTGGCCGAGCGGCTGGAAACGGAGATCAAGTACGCGGGCTACATTGCCCGGCAGGACCGGATGATCCGCGACGTGGCCCGCCACGAAAAGACGCTGATCCCGGAGAATTTTGTCTACGAGAACCTGACCGGCCTGACGCTGGAAGCCCGCGAAAAGCTGGCCCGCATCCGCCCCAAGAACCTTGGGCAGGCGGGCCGCATCCCCGGCGTTTCGCCCTCGGATGTCGCTCAGCTGAGCATTGCACTGGCTGCGAAAACGCCAGCCGAGAACGATACTTGATAAAGGGACGATACAATGGAACTGACGCTTTATAAGGGCCGTCCCCACGACTGCACCGGGCGGCTGGAAAAAGAGGTGCGCACCTACGACCTGCTGGATAAGCTCGGCATGGAATACTGGCGCACCGACCATGCCTTTATGAAAGCTGACACAATGGAGGATTGCAAGGTCATCGACGACTGCCTCGGCGCGACGGTCTGCAAGAACCTCTTCCTCTGCAACCGGCAGAAGACGAACTTTTACCTGCTGATGATGCCGGGGGATAAGCCCTTCAAAACGAAGGAGCTTTCCCATCAGCTCGGCATTGCCCGCCTGAGCTTTGCTTCGCCGGAGGATATGGAGCAGTACCTCGACTGTACGCCGGGTTCCTCTTCCATCATGGGCCTTGCCAATGACCCGGAGAACCATGTTCAGCTCCTCATGGACGAAGATGTGGTCAAGGGCGAGTTTCTGGGATGCCACCCCTGCATCAATACCTCTTCGCTGAAGCTGCGGACGAAGGAAGTACTGGAAGTGTATCTTCCCGCCGTGCACCATGAACCGATTTACGTGAAACTGACGGGAGAATAAAAATGATCGACAAAAACAGATTGGAACAAAAGTGTTCCACATGGAACATTTCTCTGACCGGCACCCAGCTCGACCAGCTGGATGCCTTTGCCGAGATCCTTGTGGAGTACAACCAGAAGGTCAACCTGACCGCCATCACCGATCCGGAGGGCATCGAGGACAAGCACTTCCTTGACAGTCTGCTCTTTGCCTCCCAGCCCGAAGTGGCGGGGAAGATGGTGGACGTCGGCGCGGGCGCGGGCTTTCCCGGCATCGTGACCAAGATCTACAAGCCGGAACTGGAGCTGACCTTGATGGAACCCACCGGCAAGCGGGTGGAATTTTTGAAGTATGCGTGCGGCCAACTGGGCCTGACCGGCGTGGAGTTCTCCAAGGAGCGCGCCGAGGAAGCAGCCCGCAAGGTCTGGCGGGAGCAGTTTGATCTGGCCTCGGCCCGCGCTGTGGCGGCGCTGCCCATGCTGGCGGAGTATTGTCTGCCGCTGGTCAAGGTCGGGGGCAGCTTTCTCGCCATGAAAGGCGCTTCCGGCGAGGAGGAGCTGAACGCTGCCCGCGGTGCCATCAAGAAGCTGGGCGGCGAGTACAAGGAGACCCGCACCCTCCACCTGCCGGGCGGCGACACCCGCACCCTCATCCTCTGCAAAAAGATTTCGCAAACTCCGACAGCCTACCCCAGAAATGGCGGCAAAATCGCAAAAAGCCCACTGAAATAACGCTGCAACGAAAGAAATATGAAACACCCTGCCGAACGAAACTTCTGGCGGGGTGTTTTATTTTCTGGTACACTGGGGATGGAACGGTGCAGTTTTCCACCTTTTCCTGAGAAATGGTTGAAAACAAACGCAACCTTTGGTGAAAGGAGTCACATTATGTTTGAACGCAAAAAATCAGCCGGGAAGATCTTTCTTCTCCCGGTGGACGACATCCATCCCTCGCCCTATCAGGCGCGGACCAGCTTTGACGAAGCGGAGCTGGCGGGCCTCGCCCAGAGCATCCGGGAAAACGGTCTACTGCAGCCCATCACGGTGCGGAAGGCGGAAAACGGCTACGAACTGGTCGCGGGGGAGCGGCGTCTCCGGGCCTGTAAGCTGGCCAAGATGAGCACCATCCCCTCCATCCTCTGCGATTATTCGGATCACCGCACGGCGGCGCTGGGGCTGCTGGAAAACTTGCAGCGGGCCGACCTGAACCCCTTTGAACAAGCGCAGGGGCTGCGGGATGTCATGGTCCTGTGGGACTGCACCCAAGCCGAAGCGGCCAAGCGGCTGGGGATGGCCCAGCCCACCTTGGCCAACAAGCTGCGGCTGCTGCAATTGACGCTCGACCAGCGGCAGTTTATTTTGGACAACGGCCTGACCGAGCGCCACGCGCGGGCGGTGCTGCGCTTACCTGAAAACCGCCGCAGCGAAGCCCTCATCATGATCGCCAAGCGGAAGATGAACGCCCGCGCCACCGACCTTTACATCGACCAGCTCCTCAACGCCACAGCGCAGGGCAAGCACCATATCTCCATGGTCAAAGACGTCCGCATCTTTGTGAACACCATCGACCACGCCATCCGCCTGATGACGGACAACGGCGTGCCCGCCACCGCCCACCGCGAAGAGCGGGACGGCTATATCGAATATACCGTCCGCATCCCCACCGCCGCTGCGCAGAAGTAGGGGAGAACCCCCCTCTTTGCTGTTCCACATGGAACAATCCGGGAGCAAAATCAGAAAAAACTGCGAAAGAAACCCTGCTTTTGCGTAAAATTATGAAGAATCGGGTTCAAAAAGCCGCGCTGATGTGCTATACTAAAGAATAAAGGGGCTTGCAGACGGGAAAACGGCAGCCCGACCTCGAATGTTCCACGTGGAACAAATAAGTTTTCCTGAGAGGAAGAAAACGCGCGTGGCAAAAATAGTTGCAGTTGCAAACCAAAAAGGCGGCGTCGGTAAGACGACCACCGCCGTAAACCTGTCGTCCTGCGTTGCGGCGCTGGGCAAAAAGGTGCTGATCGTGGATCTGGACCCGCAGGGCAACACCACCACCGGCTACGGCATTCCGAAGCGGAGCGTGGAGCTGGGTACTTATGAAATGCTGATCGGCGAGGCGAGCGCCCGCGAGGCGGTCCGGCACACCGAGTTCCGCACCGACGTGATCGGCTCCAACACCCGGCTGGCCGGTGCGAGCCTTGAGATGATCGACCTGCCCGGCCGCGAGAGCCGGCTGCGCAAGGCGCTGGCCGAGGTGCAGAAGGACTACGACTTCATCTTTGTGGATTGCCCTCCCAGCCTCGACCTGCTCACACTGAACGGCCTGTGCGCCTGTGACAGCGTGCTCATCCCCATCCAGTGCGAGTATTATGCGCTGGAGGGTCTGTCGGAACTGATCAGCACCCTGAAGACCATCCGCAAGAAGTATAACCCCTACCTCGACATCGAGGGCGTGGTCTTCACGATGTTCTCCGGGCGGCTGAACCTGACGATGCAGGTCGTGGATCAGGTCAAGAAATATTTCGGCGCGAAGGTCTATAAAACGACGATCCCGCGCACGATCCGCATTTCGGAAGCGCCCAGCTACGGCCAGCCCATCAATTTTTATGAGCCGAAGGGCAAGGGCAGCGAGGCCTATATGGACCTCGCCATTGAGTTCGTGAAGAACAACCGCCCCCACGAGCCCGCCAAGCGGCGCACCAAGGCGGCCAGCGCACCCGCTGAGAAGAAAAACGCGCTGGAAGAAGTTTGAGCAGAAGGGTAGAGGGAGAACATGGCAAAGAAACGAGGAGGCCTTGGCCGGGGATTGGAAAGTCTGTTTGAGGACGTTTCCCCCAGCTTTGAGTCCGATAACAAAGTCGAAACTCTGCCCCTGCGGGAGATCGAGCCGGACCCCGGCCAGCCCCGCAAGACCTTCGACGATGAGGCGCTGGGCGAGCTGGCCGCCAGCATCGCGGAGCACGGGCTGATCCAGCCCATCGCGGTGCGGCCCAAGGCTGCGGGCGGCTATCTCATCGTGGCGGGTGAGCGCCGCTGGCGTGCATGCCGGATGGCGGGCCTGACCGAGGCCCCCGTCGTCGTCAAGGATGTGACCGACGAACAGGCGATGGAGCTGGCACTGGTGGAAAACCTTCAGCGCGAGGATCTGGACCCGGTGGAAGAGGCAGTGGGCATCCATGAGCTGATGGCCCGGTGCGACCTGACGCAGGAACAGGCGGCGCGGAAACTGGGCAAGAGCCGCAGCGCGCTGGCCAACAGTCTGCGGCTGCTGAACCTGCCGGAAAACGTGCTGGAACTGCTCAAGGGCGGCTTCATCACGACTGGCCACGCCAAGGTGATCCTGAGTCTGCCCACGGCGGAATTGCAGGAACAGGCGGCCCAGATGATCGCCGACAACGACCTGAATGTGCGTCAGGCCGAGGCCCTGTGCAAGAAGTTGGCGAAGCCCCCCAAGGCTCCGGCAGAGCCTGCCCCCATCGACACCCTTCCCGTGGAAGTGGAGGAGAGCCTGAAGGAAGTGCTGGGCAGCGAAGTCAATGTCGCCTACCACGGCGGCAAAGGCAAGCTCACCGTGCATTTCTACTCGGACGAGCAGCTGAAGGCCTTTGCGAACCTGCTGGGCAAGTACCAACAATAACGCGATCCAAGGCGGGCTTCCGCCTTTGAACGGCACGGGGCCGCCCCCCGCGCGAATGAAATAGAGTAAGGAGAGTAAATCATGCTTGATATCAAATTTGTCCGTGACAACCCGGATGCTGTCAAGGAAAACATCAAGAAGAAGTTCCAGGATGCCAAGCTCCCTCTGGTGGATGAAGTCATCGAGAAGGACGCAAAGTACCGCGAGTGCCTGAAGGAAGTTGAGAGCCTGAAGGCTGCCCGCAACAAGCTGAGCAAGGCCAACGGCCCCCTGTTCGGTCAGCTGAAGAAGTGCACCGACGAGGCCCAGAAGGCCCAGCTGCAGGCACAGATCGATGCCAACAACGCCGCCGTCAAGGCCGATGCGGACAAGATGGCAGAGCTGGAAGCCGAGGAAGCCAAGCTGGCTGACCGCATCCAGGAGATCATGTACACCATCCCCCAGATGATCGACCCCAGCGTGCCCATCGGCCCCGATGACACCTACAACGTGGAGGCTCAGCGCTTTGGCGAGCCTGTGGTGCCCGATTTCCCCATCCCGTACCACACCGAGATCATGGAGAGCTTTGACGGCATCGATATGGACGCTGCTGGCCGCGTTGCCGGCAATGGCTTCTACTACCTGCTGGGCAACATTGCCCGCCTGCACGAGGCTGTGCTGGCTTATGCCCGCGACTTTATGATCGACAAGGGCTTCACCTATGTCATTCCTCCCTTTATGATGCACGGCAACGTGGTGCAGGGCGTGATGTCCTTCCCCGAAATGGATGCCATGATGTACAAGATCGAGGGCGAGGATCTGTACCTGATCGGTACCAGTGAGCACACCATGATCGGCCGCTTCATCGACCAGACCCTGGACGAGGCCACTCTGCCCCTGACCCTGACCTCCTACAGCCCCTGCTTCCGCAAGGAGAAGGGCGCACACGGCATCGAGGAGCGCGGCATCTACCGCATCCACCAGTTCGAGAAGCAGGAGATGATCGT
>OMBB01001029.1_pt1 | contig 11098 bp, 10 predicted proteins | sample 1673961 | NCBI WGS metagenome assembly OMBB01 (sample SAMEA103958135, study PRJEB25191) | human gut metagenome | reverse complement strand
TCCAGTGTTCTGCTTTCTCCAATAAAATCATATCCCCAAATCTGATTGATCAACTCTTCTCGTGATACAGCTCTACCTTCATTTTTAGCTAAATATTTCAACAATTCAAATTCTTTGAATGTCAATTCAACCGGTTCTTCATGAATTGTCACCGTTCTTTTATCTAAATCAATACATAAGCCATGTATTTGAATCAATCGTTCATCCTTTTTACTTCTACGAAGTAATGAACGAATACGAGCAGCAAGCTCTAACACACTAAATGGCTTTGTCAAATAGTCATCAGCTCCTAAATCAAGTCCCATGATTTTATCAAGCTCTTTATCTTTTGCACTTAAGATAATAACAGGTAAATCTTTAAGCGTTGCCTTTGAACGAATAAATTTTAATATATCATATCCATTCATGCCTGGTAACATCAAATCTAATATGGCTAAATCTACTTTATTGTTTTGTAGATAATCATATGCATCTTTTCCATTTTCAAAATCAACTAGTTCATAATTAAAACTAGCCAATGTTAATTTTAATAATTGACGAATATTTTCATCGTCTTCAACAATTAAGACTCGTTCCATAAAATCAACCCTCTTTTTTTGTCATTTTATCATGAAAGCAAGTAAAAAAGGAGTAAAGTTTTTTTAACATTACTCCTTAATAATCTAAATTATTTTTTTAAAGATGGGTTCCAGTGTTCGTTTGGTTCTAATCCTAAGAAATCACAAACTGTAGCTGCAACATTTGACAATCCTAGATCTTCGCCTTCTTTTAATTCACATTCCGCATTGTATACGATGAATGGAACTGGTGCTAATGTGTGGCTAGTCTTACTTTCATCATCCGCATTACCGTGGTCTGCAGTAACTAATAAAATACCATTTACTTTATTTACAGATTCAATAACACGTGCAAGTTCTAAATCTACTGATTCAACACCAATGATAGTTGCTGGTAAACTTCCAGTATGTCCTACCATGTCACCGTTTGGATAGTTTGTACGAATGAAATCATAGTTTCCACTTTCGATTGCTTCACACAATTTATCAGTGATTTCAGCAGCCTTCATCCAAGGTCTTTGTTCGAATGGAACTACATCACTTGGGATTTCAACATAAGTTTCTAAAGACTCATCAAATTTTTCTGAACGGTTACCATTCCAGAAATAAGTAACGTGTCCATATTTTTGTGTTTCACTGATTGCATATTCACGAATACCATGTTTGCACAATTCTTCAGTTAATGTATATTTAATTTTTGGTGGTTCCGTCAAATAGTTCTTTGGAATTTGTAGGTCTGCATCATATTGTAACATACCTGCAAATTTAACATTTGGAACTTTAACACGATCAAATTTATCAAATGAAGCATCTCCATCAAATGCTAAAGAGATTTCTTGAGCACGGTCACCACGGAAGTTGAACAATACAACGCTATCTCCATCATCGATAGTTCCTACAGGTGCACCATCTTTCGCAATAACAAATCCTGGAAGATCTTGGTCAACAAGATTTAATTCTTTACGATACGTTTCAATAGCTTCTGTAGTTGAAGCAAATTGTCTTCCTTCACCCATTACGTGAATCTTCCATCCACGTTCAACCATAGACCAGTCAGCTTCATAACGGTCCATTGTGATTTGCATACGTCCACCACCACTAGCGATGCATGCGTGGAAATTGTCATCATTTAATTCTGCCATAAATGATTCAATATCATTTACATATTCTAAAGCTGAAGTTGCAGGAACATCACGTCCATCAAGTAATGCATGAACACGAACTTCCTTAATACCTTCATTTTTAGATTCTTTAATCAAAGCCTTTAAGTGAGAAATATTAGAGTGTACGTTTCCATCACTTAAAAGACCGATGAAATGCATTTTGCTGTCTTTTGCATTTTCAGCTAAATCCTTCCAAGTTTTAGAATTGAAGATTTCTTTAGACTCAATATTTTCGTTAACTAATTTAGCTCCCTGAGAGTAAATCTGTCCACAACCTAATGCATTGTGTCCAACTTCTGAGTTACCCATATCTGAATCTGTAGGAAGTCCTACTGCAAGTCCATGAGCACGAAGTTGTGTATGTGGACATTCTGCCCACAATTTATCAAGTGTTGGTTTGTTGGCTAATGCAACAGCATTGTTCTTCTTATCTTCACGAATACCAATACCGTCCATAACAACCAAAATTACTGGTCTTTTTTCCATTGTATTTTTCCTCCATTAATTGATAATAATATAACACTAACTAGGGCTTTTTTCAACGAACTCGTCTCAACAAATGAATTTTTTCACAAAAAGAAAAAGCCGCTTAACGGCTTTGATAACGAGATAAAAATTGTTGTGTTCTTTCTTGTTGAGGATGCTCGAACAATTGTTCTGGGCTACCCTGTTCTGCAATGACACCTTTATCCATAAAAATAACGCGATCACTGACTTCTCTGGCAAACTGCATTTCATGTGTAACGATAACCATAGTCAAACCTTCATCAGCTAACTTTTTCATGACATCCAAAACATCGCCAACCATTTCTGGGTCTAATGCACTTGTTGGTTCATCAAATAGTAGTACTTCTGGATCCATACACAAGGCACGAGCAATCGCAACACGTTGCTTTTGTCCACCTGAAAGTTTAGTGCTTGGCTTATTCGCAAATTCTTTCATTCCTACTTCATCTAAGAATTTTAAAGCTGTAGCCTTCGCTTCTTCTTTTGATTTCTTTAAAACACGAATCTGACCTAACATGCAGTTTTCTAAAACAGTCAAATTATTAAATAAGTTAAAACTTTGGAATACCATTCCAACTTTAGAACGATATTCATTGACATCCATTTGACCACTTAGAATGTCTTTACCATGATATAGAACATGGCCTCCATCCATTCTTTCTAATAGGTTTACACATCTTAACATCGTACTTTTACCAGATCCACTTGACCCAATAATCGTAACCACTTCTCCTTTATGAATATCGAAATCTACATCATTTAATACTTTAAGATTTCCAAAATGTTTCTGGAGATGTTGAATTTGAATAATTGTTTCCATAAATACCCTCCTAGCTACAGAAATCTTTCATACTGCTTTCGCTATCCATTCTTTTTTCAAGATGATTCAATAAGAAAGAAGCAAGTGTTGTTAAAATTAAATATAAAACGGCTGAAACCATAAACGTTTCAATATAACGATAGTTACTTCCTGCTACAGATGTTGTCTGGAAGTACAATTCCGTTACCGTAATAACATTCAACATTGAACTATCCTTAATATTTACAATCAATTGGTTTCCAATAGAAGGAAATGAATTTTTAATGGCCTGAGGAAATACAACATACATCAAAGTTTGCGTCGTTGTCATACCTAAAGACATCGCAGCTTCATTTTGCCCTTTATCCACAGACTGAATTCCAGAACGAATAATTTCAGCCATATAAGCGCCTGTATTGATTGAAATAATAATCAAACCTGCTGTAATCGGAGTCCATCCAATCACAGGTTTTCCTAAATAGTAAATAAACATAGCTTGAACCATCATTGGTGTACCTCTGAACACCCAAATATACAATCCCGTAATGATTCTACCCATTCTTTTTAAAACTTTAATACCCGTTGAATCATATTCATTGATCTCAATCGCACGAATGCCGCCGACTAATAAGCCTACGACAAATCCTGCAAACGTACCAACAAATGCGAACAACAAGGTCATCTCAATTCCATATTGGAAAAGAGGTAGATTATGAACAAATATGTTCCAAGCTTTCGCAAAATCAATACGCATAATTAATCCTCTGTTGGTTGGTTTTCTACTGCATGTTCCATCATTTCTTCACGTTCTTCATCACTAATACTATCTAATGCTTTTTGAACTTTTTTGAAGAATTCAGAATCACGAGAACCTTCTTTTAATGCGATTGAAACAGTTGTATCACAATCAAAACCATGTCCATCTGCAAATTGAACGACTGTTAAGTCAGGGTTTGCTTCTACAACACCTTTAGCAACTGCCATTTCAGCAGTAATTCCATCCACTTCGTGTTGTTGTAAAGCCAATACCATTTCTGGATAAGTAGCCTTTGGTGTTACGTGATTTACGCCTTTAATTTGATCAATGACTGAATCATAGTTTGTTGATTTTTGACCAACAATATTTTTACCTGTAAATTGTTGAATATCTGTATATCCAGCTTCTTCACCATCTTTACGAACAATCATGATCATTCCCTTTGAATCATAATATGGAGTTGTAAAGTCTGCTCCTTCTTCACGATCTTTATCTTTAGTCATACCAGCGATAATCGCATCGATTTCATCACCCTCTAAAGCTGGAATCAATCCATCCCATGCAGTTTTCTTAATAACTAATTTTTTCCCTAATTTTTTCGCAATCTTTTTTGCAATTTGAACATCATATCCATCCGCATATCCAGATTTTCCTAATTTTACAGAAGTATCTGTTTTTTCAGATGTCTGCCAGTTAAATGGAGCATATCCACATTCCATTCCTACGACAAATGTGTCTTTATCTTCTGATGTTGTAGCTGTGTTTGATCCACATCCTGTTAGTGCAAAAGCACATACCATGGCAGATGCCATTAATTTTTTAAAGTTCATATTTCTTTTTCTCCTTCTCTAATCGGCAAAGAATAGAAAAAAGCTATGCGGCATACCACATAGCTAAAAAAACAATCTCATTAACTATAAGATAACGCCTCTTCCTGACGAAGGAGTGTTATAAGTATTCCTTATAACCCCAAGAAACAAAATTGCCATTTTATCTCTTTCGGCATTGGTTACCTTTCAAACACTTCACAGTCTGCCAACTCCATGTTTTACTCTGATGCAATGCTGCCTCTATCTTTACTCGATTTACTTTATAGTGCTTATTATACTCGTCATATACATAGTGTCAAGAAAGAATTTGCAAATTTTCATAAAACTGTAAATATTTTCATCATTTCTTTAAGCTTCTTTTAAGTTTTTAAGACTATTCTATAGACAGAAATAAACAGGTATCAACCCAATACATATAACCCTTTCCTAAATAACTTATTCTGTTTATTTCATATATTCCTATTTCTTGGTGAGTCATAATAATAGACTCACCCTTTTTTTTGAACAAGAAAAAAGAATGTACATATGTACACTCTTAATCTAAAGTAGCTGTATCCATTGCTTGTGACCAGTTATGAATTGGACCTGTCTTCATATTCTTAACACGCTTGTTATATAAGTTGAAATTCTGGTTTCCATATAATGCTAAATATGGCAATAAATCATTTTCCTTAATCATAACCTGTTTATAAAGCTCTGTTGATTTTGCTTCATCTGTTGTATACATTGCTTCATCCAATAATGAATCCAATTCACTATCTGATAGTCTTGCATAGTTATTTACATCCCCTGTTTTCAACATAGAATTTAAATCTGTATTGGCTACACCTGTAAAGCTCATCGCAAGACAACTCATTTCCCATTCACCCAATGCACTATCATCACTTGTTTTTGACAATAATGAATTGAATTCTAGAATTGTCTGTTTTAAATCAACACCAATATCTTTGTATGTCTTTTCAATCATAGGAATCAAAGTTTCCAATGAACTAGAACCTTCCGCAATCATGAAACGAACTCTTAATTTTTGACCATCTTTATAACGATAGCCATCATCTGCCATTTCCCATCCAGCTTCATCTAAGATTTGATTTGCCTTATCTTCATTAAATTCATAAGTTTCAAGACCATCCAAAGCCTCTTCACCACGAATATAAGTGCCTAAATTGGCGCTTACTGGATTCGCATATACAGCTGGTACAAAGGCTAGCTTTTCTTTTTTTGCTTCCTTACTTGCTTTTTCCCAAGAGAAGAAACTATCGACAAAGCCTTGACGATCCGTCGCATAAGCTAAGGCTTTACGTACGGCTGGATCGGCTGTAGGACCTTGTGCACAGTTAAAGTAAACATAGCCTTCTGTCGCACGTGGGTATGTATTAAATGTCAAATTGTCATCTAGACTAACTTGTCCAATTTTAGTTGGATCTGCATTCTCAGGTAAATAATCCACATTTCCTTTTTGAAGTTCATTTAACTCAGTTGAAGTACTGCAAACTTTGATAATAACCTTATCAATTGAATATTCTCCTTTTTTAGCTTTAAAGTTCTCGTTTCTTACAAAGCTAGCGCCGGTTGCCTTTGAATATTTATTCAATTTATAAGCCCCACTACCAATCGGATTGGAAGTATCTTTTTCAATCTTTGATATGTGTCCCTTCTTGTACTTATATTGTGTATCCGAGCAAATAGCACGAGTACCAAAAGTAGTTACCGCATCAATTCTTGGCTGTGTCATATGGAAAACAACCGTATAATCATCTGGTGTCTCAATTCCACTTAATTCTGTAGCATCCCCATCATGATATTCCTTATAACCTTCAATATTCTCTACATCACTCGAAAACCTTCCTGTATAGCTAGGATCTGCCAACACTGTAAATGTATATTTTACATCACTAGAAGTAAGCTTAGATCCATCGGAAAACTTAACACCTTTATTCAACTTAAAAGTAACCGTTTTTCCATCATCACTAATTGTAGGAAGCTCCTTAGCCAAAACTGGCTGTAATTCTTCATTTTCATCATACTGAAGCATTGATTGATATATCAAGTTGATCGCATATGCATCGTATGCACTTTCATAATACAGTGGTGAAAATACACCATTCATCTGTGCAGTAATTCCAACGGTCAAAACATTATTCGAATTATCACCTGACGAAGATGAACATCCCACTAAGCTTGCAGCCATCATTGCTGCTAATCCTGACTTCATAATCTTATTGTTCATTCACATCACCCTCTTAATTTATAAAAATGATACATTTCTTTCATTTTCTTTGCAAGCTATTTTCAGCAAAATTTCAATTATTTACAATTGATCAATTCATCAAACTCATCCACAAGCTTATCAAACTGGCAAATCGCATCATGAATTGGTTGTGGACTTGTCATATCGACGCCTGCCATTTTTAATAAATCAATTGGAGACTTAGAACATCCACCCTTTAAGAAATTCAAATAATTCTCAATATCTTCTGGATTGCCTTTTAATAGCTTTTGCGAAATGGCCATGGAAGCACAAAAACTTGTCGCATATTGATACAAATAGAAATTCATATATAAGTGTGGGATTTTTGCCCACTCTAAATCAATTGGCTCATCTACAATCACATCTTCACCATAATAGAATGCATTTAAATCATGATTGATCTTATTCAATAATTCAGCACTCAACGTATTATTTTTAGTCACTTCCTCATTGATCAACATTTCAAATTCTGCAAGCATAGCCTGGCGGTACATTGTTCCACGATATTGTTCCAATAGATAATTAATCAAATAAGCACGCTCTTTTTTATCCGTAGTTCTTTCCAATAAATAATGCATCAACAAGGCTTCATTACATGTACTTGCGACTTCAGCCACAAAAATCTTATAATCGCTATTAATAAAAGGCTGATGTTTAAAAGACATATAAGAATGCATCGCATGACCCATTTCATGTGCCAAAGTAAATTCACTTCTTAATGTATCTGTATGATTTAATAAGACAAAAGGATGACATGGCACACCACAAGAATAGGCACCTGAACGCTTTCCTTCATTTTCATATACGTCGATCCATCGTGAATTTAAACCTTTTTCATAAGCCTCTACGTACTCTTGTCCTAATAAAGCCACGGAAGCTAACGCTTCTTTTTTTGCCGTTTCAAAGGTAATTTTCTTATCAAATTTCTTAACTAAAGGAACATATAAGTCATACATATTTAATTTATCTTTCTTTAAAGCCTTTTTACGAACCTTCATATATTTATGCAAAGGTGCAATATCCTTATGTACCTGCTTAATTAAATTCTTATACACACTTGATGGAACTCCATTTTTATTTGTACTTGCCTCCAATGATGTTGGATATCCTCTTAAATCCGATTCATATTTCAACATCTTACATTGTGAATTCAATAAAGAAGCCATCGTATTTTGAACCTTACCATAAGCTGCATACATATTTTCGAAAGCCGACTTTCTTAAGGCCTCATCTACACTTTCTAAATAATCCACATAACTTCCTGATGTCAATGGCATAACATTCCCCTTCGCATCTTTAACATCTTCAAATCTTGTATCCACATCATTCAAAATATAGAATGCTCTTTCACTACTAGAAAAAATATCTTGACACCCTGCTAACAATTCTTCTTTTTCCATAGACAAAGTATATGGCTTTAATCGATAAATATCTTGAATAAATCGTCTATATCTCTCTAATCCCGGTTCCTTTTCGAAGTATGTTTCTACATCAGACAATTTTAAAAGCTCTACTTCAAAAAAGGCTTGCTGAGAATTAATCTCTGTAATAACTACGTTTGCCTTTCCCTTTAAATCTTGATAAAAAGCATTTGAACCATCTTGATCACTTAATAAAGATGTATAACAATCCAATGTATATAGTTTTTCATTTAATTCTTCATACCCTTTTAAATACGCATATAAACTAGATGCATTTGTTAGATGATCTTTATATTTCAATAATTCTTTTGATTGCGTCTTTGCTTTCTCTAATTCTTTATAAAACACATCTAGATTTGGATAGATATCTTCTATTTTCCATGTATTTTCAATTAATTGTTCATTTCTTTTCATATACACACCTCTTTTTTTACATTTAGTGTAATCTCTTACATTCTAAAAGTCAAAAAAAAGAAAAGAATAAATCTTTTCTCTTAATGCGTTTCTCCAGAAACCACTTTAATATCCGTATCACTCTCTAACATAGCTTCTACAGACAATTCAATGGCTTTAGCAATATCTTTTAAATTCATTCCAGGAGTTCCTGCTGGCTGATTTACTGTTTGTTCAGTGGCAAAAGGCACATGCATAAAGCCACCTTTTACATCTTTAAATTCTGTATGACAATAATGCAATACAGAATACATTACATCGTTACAAACATAAGTACCTGCTGTATAACTGACACTTGCAGGAATTCCATTTTCCTTCATTTTTTCAACCATTCTAAATACAGGAAGCATTGTAAAATAAGCTTCTGGAATCGCTTCATAAACTGCATCTGGCCCTTTTTGAAATACCGTAGGAATTTCTTTCTTAATAATTTTTGCCCCACCAATTTCATCCGGCAATAATTTAACAGCTTCATAAGCTGGATTGATTTTTTCTCCTCCAAAAGGATCAAAACCTGTAATCAATACTTTTTTCATAACATTTCATCTCCTATGACATCATGATCATCATGACGATTTGTACCACTAACATAATTACGGCAACAAGCACTTGTTTTTTAATGACACCATTTTTGTCCTTCATTTCTAAGATTGCAACAGGAACTATATTAAAGTTAGCTGCCATTGGTGTACATAGTGTACCACAATATCCACAAGTTAAAGCTAAAGATCCAATCACTACTGGATCTGCTCCATATTTAAGGACAAAAGGAGCCCCAATACCAACTGTCATTACGGTAATTGCCGCAAAAGCATTTCCCATGATCATGGTAAATACTGCCATACCAATCGCATAGACAATAATTCCAATTGTAACATTGCCTGCAGGAATAATATTCGAAACTAAACTAGAAATGACATCTCCAACTCCTGCAACTGTAAATACAGCTCCTAAAGCAGCAAGTAACATTGGAAGCATACTTAATGGTCCAACCACATCCATCATTCTACGACAATCTTTTAAGAAGACACTTGGTGTATTTGATTTTGAATAGATACGCAAAATAATCACGGCCACAAAAACACCTACACTCATTCCAACTAGTGGTGAAATTTTAGTAAAGAAAGCAGCTAGTAACGCAAACAAACCAATACATACAGCTGGAATAAATACTTTTGCGCCAATCTTCTTGTTGTTTTGTTCCATCTCATCAAGCGTAGGTTCAGGCTCATTACCAGGTGAAACTTTCTTTAGAATTGGAGGTAAAACCAAGATAATCAATAAGATACCATCTCCCAATGCTGGCAACCATTTACCTAGCACAAACATCAATCCTAGATCAAACCAGAAGACAAATGAACCAACACTGTTTTTATTTTCTTTATCTTTTAGATTTTTAAAAGCAACATAAATAGAAATCAATCCAATAATACAATACATGACTTCTAATAGTTTTTCTGAAAGTGTAACATCTACACTCGTATAAAATTGAATTGGATTCATTATTTAGTCTCCTTTCTAGATAGTTGTTTATCTTTAAGATAGTAATACACAATCGCAACAGCTACGGCAATAATTGCCACTGGAATTTGTACTTTCATTAAATCAACCAATTCAACATTGTAGCCTAAACCAGCTAATGTAGATTGTACTAAAATCATTCCACTTGTACCCACAAATAAAACTTGCCCAAAGAACCATGCGATATTTTCCATACCACTTGCCATTCCTTTTAAGTTTTCTTCATACTTTTCACTGATCTTTTTACCATTTTTCTTAGCTGCAGCAGTCGCCATAGGCAATACAATAGGACGAACAAATCCGGCAACGCCCCCAAAGCTTACATTAAATGCCGCAAAAACCAATCTAAACACCCCATAAATCGCAAGAACAACACCAGCTGATGCATTTTTGAATTTCATCATCAAATTGGCAGCTGCCTGTTTTAAGCCATTTCTTTCCAAAGTACCCGTAACTACCATAACCATCACAAACACGCACATACTGCGGTTGGCGACAAAACTTGATCCAAGTGTTTCCAAGAAAGTAACTGGATCCATACCTGCAACAAGTGCAGTCACAATAGCGGCAATCATAATAATCAAAATCGAATCCAATTTTAATACAAATCCGATTACAACAATTAGAATGCCTAATAATTTCAATAATTCCATAACCTTTCATTCTCTCTTTCATATTTCTTACAGAAATTTACATTCGAAATTATATCATATTCTTCAAGAAATCCTTAACTTTGCAGAATTTGTATAACTAAAAAATAAAAGAAGCATTAGTAGCTGAATTCACCAATGCTTCTGTCAATATATTTTTCATCCATATCAAATTGTTTTAATATCAAT
>OMBB01001026.1_pt1 | contig 11116 bp, 7 predicted proteins | sample 1673961 | NCBI WGS metagenome assembly OMBB01 (sample SAMEA103958135, study PRJEB25191) | human gut metagenome | reverse complement strand
CGGTATTTCTGCGATCGGCAGTGTGAGAGGCGCATCCAGCCATCACTACAACCCGTTTGCAGTCGTATGTGAAAAGGATACAAACGAGACAAAAGGGCTCTGCTACGGTGTATCTTTTGTATACAGCGGCGAATTTTTAATGGAAACAGAAAAAGACCAGATCGATCAGACCCGTCTGATCTGCGGCATCCATCCGGACGACTTTGCGTGGACGCTGGAGCCGGGCGAGAGCTTTGATACGCCGGAGGTGATTTTGAGCTGCTCGTCCGAGGGCTTTGGAAAGCTGAGCCATAATTTCCATCAGGTCATCCGGGAGCACATCTGCCGGGGCGAATGGAAAAACAAGCGCCGACCTGTGTTGATTAACAACTGGGAGGGCACTTACTTTGACTTTACCGGGGACAAGCTCGTTTCGATCGCAAAGGATGCGGCAGAGCTTGGCGTCGAGTTGTTCGTCATGGACGACGGATGGTTTGGAAAGCGTGACGACGACCGTTCCGGTCTGGGCGACTGGTTCCCGAATGAAAAGAAGCTGGGCTGCAGCTTAAAGGAGCTGGGAGACCGTATTGTTGGACTTGGAATGAAGTTCGGCATCTGGTTCGAGCCGGAATGCATTTCGGAGGACAGCGATCTGTACCGGGCACATCCTGACTGGGCGGTAAAGATTCCGGGCAGAAAGCCGAATCTGAGCAGACATCAGATGATTCTCGATTTTTCCAGAAAAGATGTACAGGATTACATCCTGGAACGGCTCTGCAGCGTGCTTGCAAGCGCACCGATCAGCTATGTGAAGTGGGATTTCAATCGAAGCATCTGCGATAAATATTCTACATCCCTGCCTGCCGAAAAGCAGGGCGAGATGGCGCACCGGTTCATGCTGGGCTTATACCGTGTACTGGACGGTATGCTTTCGGCCTATCCGCACCTTTTACTGGAGGGCTGCAGCGGAGGCGGCGGACGGTTTGATGCCGGGATGCTCTATTATTCCCCGCAGATCTGGTGCAGCGACGATACGGATGCGATCGAGCGCCTGCAGATTCAGTACGGCACGTCGTTTGGCTATCCGGTTTCGACAATGGGCGCGCATGTTTCCGCAGTGCCGAACCACCAGACCGGCAGAGTGACGCCGCTTGCGACAAGAGGCTGCGTGGCGATGGCGGGCACGTTTGGCTACGAGCTGGATTTAAACAAGATGACGGAGGAAGAAAAGGTCGAGGTAAAGCGCCAGATCGAGGTGTTCAAGCAGTATTACGACCTGATTTCGGATGGCAGTTATTTTCGTCTGACAAGCCCGCAGGACAATAACTGTGTCGTATGGGAAATGGCAGCAAAGGACGCATCCAAAGCGCTGATCAGTGCGGTTTACCAGCATGTGCAGACCAACTGCGCGGCGAAGTTTGTCTATCCGAGAGGACTGTGCAGCGATGCTTCCTATGAAGTGAGCCTGACAGATTTAAAAGGGGATAAAAAAGACAGGATGCAAAAGCTGGTGCTGACAGGAGCTGCGCTGATGCGTGGCGGACTGCGGCTCCCGGGCGCGGATTCCGATTACGCAGCATGGCAGATTTCTCTGAAAAAGCTGTGAGCCGGACGTTTCTACTTTTCGAAAATCTTTTGATTCATGACAATAGAATGCTCGCAGAGCGTGCATTCTATTGTTTTATTCACAAAACGGCCTTTGCCGCTACAGCGCTTGCGGTTTCTTCGCATGTCCCTTATAATAGGCACAGGCGTTTGGAAAAGTAAGACTTTTTCAAACGGAATAAGCGATTTCAGAAAAGGGGATTTGACATGGAAGAAAATCAGAAGATTCCGATGCGCAGCCAGGTAAAGAAAGAGGACACCTGGGCGATCGAGGACATGTATGCGACTGTAGAGGACTGGGAAAAGGATTTTGCGGCGGCGAAAAAGGTCGCAGAGGAAGCGGCAGAATATGCCGGACGGCTGGGTGAGAGCGCACAGGCGCTGTATGACTGGTCGGCTCTGACAGAAAAGCTCGACTGCATGCTGAGCGAAATTTACGGTTATGCGTCCCGCGTCAAGGATCAGGATACGGCGGACGCGGCAGGACAGACGCTGTCTGCGCGCGCGATGGGCTTATATGTGGAATGCAGCGGTCTGATTTCCTTTGCAGACCCGGAAATTCTGAGCATTCCGGAGGAAAAGCTGGAAGCATTTTATGCAGAAAAGGCGGAGCTGTTAAAGTATCGCAGAAGCATCAATGAAGTGCGCAGATGCAAGGATCATATTTTATCGCCGGAGCTGGAAAAGATACTGGCAGATGCAGGGGAGATGGCGCAGGCGCCCGGAACGGTTTATTCGTCTTTGGTAAATGCAGACCTGACCTTTGACCCGATAAAAGGCAGCAACGAAGAAGAGCTGGAAGTGACCGGCGGAAGCTTTATCCCGCTGATGCAGAGCCCGGATCGAAATGTGAGAAAAGCGGCGTTTGAATCCCTTTACGGCGGCTATGGCAAGGTGTTAAATACGGCAGCAGGACTGCTGAACGCGCAGGTCAGCCAGCTGAAATTCTTTGCAAAGGCGCGCAAATATCCGGACGCCCTGCACGCTTCACTGGATGCGACCAACGTGCCTGTGGAAGTCTATCATAACCTGATCGAAGCCGTTCATGAGGACATCGGCATCCTGCATCGTTATATGCGTCTGCGCAAAAAGCTGATGAAGACGGATGAGCTTCATATGTACGATCTTTATACCTCCCTCGTTGCGGATGCGGATGTGAAGATTCCGTTTGAAAAAGCGAAGGAGGAAGTGCTGGATGCGACTGCCGTTCTCGGAAAAGAGTACGGGGAAGTGTTAAAGCACGGCTTTGAAAGCCGCTGGATCGACGTTTACGAAAACAAGGGCAAGCGCGGCGGTGCGTACAGCGCAGGACAGATTGTGCATCCGTATGTGCTTTTAAATTACAAGGGCACGCTGGATTCCGAGTTCACGCTGGCGCACGAGATGGGACATGCGATGCACTCCTATCTTTCCACCAAAAATCAGGAGCCTGTGGACAGAGAGTATGTAATTTTCGTTGCGGAAGTCGCATCTACCTGCAATGAGTCGCTTCTGATGCAGCATCTGCTGAAAAAAACGCAGGACAAAAAGACCAGAGCGTACCTGATCAACTATTTCCTCGAGCAGTTCCGTACGACTCTGTACCGCCAGACGATGTTTGCAGAGTTCGAGTTAAAGATCAACGAGCTGGTACAAAACGGCGGCAGCTTAACGGCAGAGGGCCTGAACAAAATTTACCACGACTTAAACGTATTCTATTATGGGGATGCGGTTGTTGTGGATGACTTAATCGACCGCGAATGGGCGAGAATTCCGCATTTTTATTACAACTATTATGTGTTCCAGTATTCGACGGGCTTTTCCGCTGCGATGGCGCTGTCTGAACGGATTTTGAGCGAAGGCGAGCCTGCGGTGAAGGATTACTTAAACTTCCTGTCCGGCGGCTGCTCCAAAGATCCGATTTCCCTGCTGCAGGGCGCTGGCGTTGATATGCGCACCGCAGAGCCGGTACACCGCGCACTGAAGCTGTTTGACAGCCTGCTTGACGAGATGGAAGCATTGATGGAAGCATGATGTTGGACAAAAATCAGAATTGTTTAATGAGATGTCCTAAAAATAGGATATAATAAGAAGAAATGACGATTCCGCCGGACACTTCTGGAAAAGAAAGGTCCGGCGGATTGTGCAATCTGGATGCTAAAATAAAAAATAAAAGGACAAAATAAGACAAAATGAAAAATAAAGGTTGACTTCTGAATGGATGTTCAGTATACTAAGGTCAGTTGGTACGACAGCACGATAAGATAAATTGGATTGTTACTGGCAGGCAGGCAAAACCAAGTTTTATAAATTAGTTTTTCAGATATTATATATTTCTGCAGAACTGGTTTATAAAATTTGGTTTTTTGTTTCTAAAGAATCTGCAAGGCCATGTGGGATACCGGACAGTTGATTGTTGCGCATGGGCTGGCATTTCAGGAGCGGGGCATGAGGATAGAAAGGGTAATCAATAACAATGTGATCTCCGCGCTGGATGATCAGGGACGGGAGATCGTGGCGATGGGCAGGGGCATCGGCTTCCAGAAAAAAAGCGGTCAGGAGATCAAGGCTGCACAGGTGGAGAAGATTTTTCATCTGGGAAGTCCGGATTTACAGGCACGGTTTCAGGAGCTGCTTGCCAATATGCCAATGGAATGCGTGCAGGTTTCAGATGAGATTATTTCCTATGCGAAGAGTCATCTTTCCATGCAGCTCAACCAAAACGTTTATCTTGCGCTGACCGACCATATCGATTTCGCACTGAGACGGTTTAAGGACGGCATGCTGTTTGAAAATGCGCTTTACAGCGAAATCCGCAGATTTTATCCGGAAGAATTCCAGATTGGCTGTCATGCCCTCGATCTGATCGAAGAGCGGATCAAAGTGAGACTGCCGGAGGATGAGGCTGCATCGATCGCGTTTCATCTGGTCAACAGTGAATTTGGCGGGATGCGCCTGAGAGATACTCAGATTATGACGGAGATAATCCGTCACCTGATCGGAATGATTCGGGCAGATTACCATTTTCCGGAAGACCTGGTTTATGAGGACCGGTTGATCACGAATCTGAAATTTATGCTGAACCGGTTGATCCAGAACAAAGAGGGCTGGATTACAGAGGATGCTCGCTTTAACGAATTTGTCAGGGCAAATTACAGAAATGAGTATGAGCTGGCCAGAGCGATGAGAGACTATATAGAATCCGTGGTTTCCTGCAAGATGACGGAGGAGGAAGTGATCTATCTCGCAGTCCAGCTGAAATATGCAGATATCAAAAAAAAGGAAGGAAAGAAAAATGGGATTTTTTGATCGTTTTAAAAAGGATAAAGGGATTGAGCTTACAGCACCGATGAAGGGAAAATGTGTCAGCATTAAGGAGGTTCCGGATCCGACCTTCGCTGAGGAAATCCTCGGTAAGGGCATTGCTGTGATCCCGCAGGACGGACATGTTTACGCTCCGGCAGACGGCAAGATCAGTACCGTATTTCCGACCGGTCATGCGGTAGGCATTACGACTGCAGATGGTGCAGAAATTCTGATCCATATCGGTCTGGATACTGTAGAATTAAAAGGTGAGCCCTTTGAACAGAAGGTAAAAGAGGGTCAGGATGTGAAAAAGGGCGATCTGCTTGTCGTTGCAGATCTGGACAAGATCAAAGCGAGTGGAAGAGAAACGATCACACCGATGATCATTTGCAATTCTGATGCATATGAGCAGGTAGAAACCTTTACCGGCAAGGACGTGGAAACAACAGATGCGGTTATGAAGCTGCATCCTGCAAAATAAATGTTCAAAGAGGATGATGAAATGGTAGTTTGTCAGGGGAAAAGCGTTCTGAAGGGAATTGCGATCGGAAAAATTTACCTTTATGAAAAGCAGGAATATGTCCTGGAGCAGAAGCAGGTTGCTGATGCAGAGGCAGAGGTTGCCCGGTTCGAAGCAGCTAAGGAGACTGCCATCGGACAGTTGGATGACTTATATGAAAAAGCGCTTGCAGAAGCAGGCGAAGAGCAGGCGATGATCTTCGATGTGCATAAGATGATGCTGGATGATGGTGAGCGAAAAGGTCAATGCAGAATATGCAGTGCATACCACAGGAGAGCAGTTCGCAGCAGTATTTGCTTCCATGGATGATGAGTATATGAAAGCGCGCAGCGCAGATGTCAAAGATATTTCCGGACGTGTGATCCGTATCCTGGCAGGCATCGGGGACGGCAGCATTGCTTCAGAGGAGCCGGTGATCTTACTGGCAGATGATCTGACTCCGAGTGAGACGGTTTCTCTTGATAAAAGTAAGATTCTCGCATTTGTAACCCGCAACGGTTCAGCAAATTCCCATACAGCGATTCTGGCACGTTCGATGAATATTCCGGCATTGGTGCAGACCGATGTGGAGCTGTTAAAAGAATACCACGGCATGGATGCAGTTGTAGATGGTCTGGATGGAAAGCTTTATCTGGATCCGGAAGAGGCTGTGCTTGCAGAATTAGTTCAGAAAAAGGAAGCCTGCGGCAGAGAACGTGCGGAGCTTGAAAAGCTGATCGGACTCGATAATGTGACAAGAGACGGTCGAAAGATTAACGTTTATGCGAATATCGGAAGCCCGGAAGATGTGGATAAGGTGCTTTTAAATGATGCAGGCGGTATCGGACTTTTCAGAAGCGAATTTTTGTATCTCGGACGGGAAGACTATCCTTCCGAGGAAGAGCAGTTTGAAATTTACAAAGAAGTATTGAGCCGGATGGAAGGCAAAAAAGTTATCATCCGTACACTTGATATCGGAGCGGACAAGCAGGTGGATTACTTCAAGCTTCCAAAAGAAGAAAATCCAGCGATGGGCTATCGTGCGATCCGTATCTGTTTGGATCGGATTGACGTGTTTAAAACACAGCTCCGTGCAATTTACAGAGCGTCCGTTTATGGTACTGCAGCCATCATGTTCCCGATGATTATCTCAGTCAAAGAGATCCTTCGAATCAAAGAGATCGTGGAAGAGGTTAAGGCAGAGCTGACAGCGGCAGGAATTGAGATTGCACCAGTTGAATTGGGTATTATGGTAGAGACACCTGCAGCAGTCATGATCAGTGAAGAGCTGGCAAAGGAAGTATCCTTCTTCAGTATCGGTACAAACGACCTGACGCAGTACACTTTGGCGATCGACCGTCAGAACCAGAGCCTTGATACCATTTATGATTCCCATCATCCTGCAGTGCTTCGGATGATCCGGATGACGATCGAAAATGGCCATAAAGGCGGTGCGTGGGTCGGCATCTGCGGAGAACTTGGAGCAGATACGACGCTGACAAAGACCTTTGTGGATATGGGGATTGACGAATTGTCCGTTTCCCCGACCTATGTACTGGGGCTTCGCAAGGCGATTCGGGAAATTTGAAAATAATAGAATGCATGCGCTCTGCGAGTATTCTATTGTCATGAATAAAAGCAATGCCGCACATAAATTTCTGAAGCGGCACTGCAAAGAGAATAAGAAGTGACCACAGGAGGAACAGAACATGACACAGTTTTCTTACACAATTCAGGATGAGCTCGGTCTTCATGCAAGACCGGCAGGGCTCTTGGCAAAGGAAGCCGCAAAGTTTAAAAGCACCGTTACGGTAGAAAGCGGCGCAAAAAAGGGAGATGCAAAGAAGATCATGTCCCTGATGATGCTGGGCGCAAAGAAAGAGCATACACTTTCCTTTACTGTAGAAGGAGAGGATGAAGAAGCCTGCGCAGCAGCGCTGGAAGCGTTTTTAAAAGAAAATTTATAAATCGATAACGCTGACAGTTTTCCAAAGTATTCGTTAAGGTGTGTACCTTTATGAATAAATCCGCGGCCAGGGCGGAAACCACAGTGCAGAAAGAATCTGCATTGTATTAAACAAGAAGGGGGTAACTTTTATGAAATGGTTACAGAAACTTGGTAAGGCTTTAATGCTTCCGGTAGCTTGCCTTCCCATTTGCGGTATCCTGATGGGTATCGGTTATTTACTTTGTCCGTCCACCATGCAGGGTGGTGACGTAGTTGGCTTTGCTCAGACACTGGGATTCTTCCTGGTAAAAGCAGGCGGAGCTTTGATCGATAACATTGCGATCCTGTTCGTTATCGGTGTTGGTGTCGGCATGTCCGATAAAAATGACGGCACCGGCGGCCTGGCAGCTCTGGCTTCCTGGCTGATGATGACAACTCTGCTTTCCACAGGCGTGGTTACAACCATCATGCCTTCTATGGCAGAAAAAGAAAGCGCTATGCTGGCATTTGGAAAAATCGCGAACCCTTTCATCGGTATTTTAGCTGGTGTGATCGGTTCTACCTGCTACAACAAGTTTAAGAGTACGAAGCTGCCTGATTGGCTGGCATTCTTCTCTGGCAAACGTTGTGTAGCGATCATCGCAGGCGTTATTTCCATCGTTGTTTCTGCAGTGCTGCTGTTTGTATGGCCTCTGATCTTCGGTGGTCTGGTAGCTCTTGGTGAGGGTATTGTAGGCCTTGACGCTGTAGGTGCAGGTATCTACGCATTCTTAAACCGTCTGCTGATCCCTGTTGGTCTGCATCATGCATTGAACAACGTATTCTGGTTTGACACCATCGGCCTTGGCGATCTGTCCCACTTCTGGGCAGGTGAGACCAGCGCAGACGTAAGCTGGAGCCTTGGTATGTACATGTCCGGTTTCTTCCCTTGTATGATGTTTGGTGTTCCCGGTGCAGCGCTGGCTATGATCCAGACTGCAAAGAGCACGAAGAAGAAAGTTGCAATCGGTCTGGTTGGTTCCGCAGCTCTGTGTGCATTCATCTGCGGCGTTACCGAGCCTTTTGAATTCGCATTCATGTTCCTTGCACCCGGTCTGTATGTTGTATACGCTCTGCTGTACGGCATCTTCACCGTAATCACTGTTTTAGTTGGCTTCCGTGCAGGCTTCTCCTTCTCCGCAGGCGCAACAGACCTTCTGTTCTCTGCATCCCTGCCGGCAGCAGCAAATACCTGGATGATCATTCCTCTGGGCATTGCAGCATTCGTTGTATTCTATCTGGTATTCCGTTTCGCGATCGTGAAGTTTGATCTGAAGACTCCTGGTCGTGAGGATGATGATACAGAAGCTGAAAAGCAGGTTGTTCTGGCAAATAACGACTACACCAAGGTTGGTGAGATCGTGCTGGAAGGTATCGGCGGCAAGGATAACGTTGTCAGCCTGGATAACTGCATTACCAGACTTCGTTTCGAAATCAAGGATTACACCAAGGTTGACGAGAAGAAGATCAAATCTGCAGGCGTTGCAGGCGTTATCCGCCCCAACAAGAACAATGTTCAGGTTATCGTCGGAACCAAGGTTCAGTTTGTAGCAGACGAAATCCAGAAGATGCTGTAAAACATTTTTACAGTACAGGAATTATCGTTTACATTCTTATCGAAGGGAAAAGCCCTCCATTCGATAGATACAGGAAATTAAATATTGACAGTGCCCTGCGGCACGAAAAACCTGGCACATCGGAGGCTCCTCGCAAGAGGGGCTTCCGATTCTTTTTCAAAACAGCGGAATGTTTGTAAAGCGTACCTTCTGGTGTTTTACAGCCGCAGGATCTGCACATTTGGTTTCCCGACACAGCCCAGGCGCGTGTGAACTGTAATCTTATGAGTGAACCTGGGACAATTATTTTTTTAAAACAATTGAGAAAAAAGTCGGGATGTATTAGAATGAATAGAGTAGCCGGAGAGGTTCCGGCACAAAATATATTATCAGAAACGGGAGAATAAGCGATATGAGAATTATCAAAACCAAAGATTATAACGATATGAGCAGAAAAGCTGCAAACTATATTGGTGCACTGATCATCAACAAGCCTGACTGCGTACTGGGTCTGGCAACCGGTTCCACACCGATCGGCACATACAAAAATCTGGTAGCTGGCTATGAAAATGGCGACTACGATTTCTCCAACGTAAGAAGTGTAAACCTGGATGAGTACAAGGGCCTGCCCAAGGAGAACGAGCAGAGCTATTACTACTTCATGCATGACAATCTGTTTTCTCATGTAAATATTGATCCTGCAAACACCCATCTGCCGGATGGCACAGAGCCTGACAGTCAGAAAGCCTGTGAGGAATACAATAAAGTGATCGCATCCATGGGCGGTGTTGATCTGCAGCTGCTGGGTCTTGGACATGATGGACACATTGGCTTCAACGAGCCTAACGACGAGTTCGACAAAGAGACTCACTGCGTAGATTTAACAGAGATGACTATCGAAGCAAACAAGCGTTTCTTTAACTCCATCGACGAAGTTCCGCGTCAGGCTTACACCATGGGTATTGCTACGATCATGCGTGCAAAATGCGTCCTGATGGTTGTCAGCGGCAAAGATAAAGCAGAGATTTTAAAGAAATCCTTCTTCGGACCGATCACACCTCAGGTTCCGGCTTCTATTCTGCAGCTGCATCCGAACTTTGTTCTGATCGCAGATGAGGACGCTCTGTCCGCACTTTAATGCATTCTGTTGCTGAAAATGATAACAGGGTCAAAAATCAGAAAGCCGATGCAGGGTTGCCTGCAGGAGGCTTTCTGAACGTTTGATTTGCCAAAGAAGGAGGCAGGAGGCCATGGTTTTACAGAGCAGAAGAGTTTGGCTGGCAGGACAGTTTGTTCCCGCTCAGCTGGAAGTAGCCGATGGAAAAATCGTAAACGTATATCCTTTTGGGACAAAGACTGCAGATGTGGATTACGGCAATAAGCGGATTGTTCCCGGTTTTATTGACGTGCATACGCATGGTGCTTATGGATTCGATACCAATGACGGCGAGCCGGAAGGTCTGCGCGACTGGATGAGACGGATTCCGGAAGAAGGCGTTACCTCAATTCTTCCGACAACCGTAACGCAGATGCCGGAGGTTCTGACCAAAGCGGTTGCAAATGTCGCAAAGGTTGTGGAAGAAGGCTACGAGGGTGCAGAGATTCTGGGGATCCATTTCGAAGGACCTTATCTGGATATGGAATACAAGGGTGCACAGCCCCCGGAAGCGATTGCAAAACCGACCGTAGAACAGTTTAAAATGTATCAGGAAGCCGCACATGGCATGATCAAATATATCACGATGGCTCCTGAGCACGATCCGGAATTTGCTCTGACAAAATACTGCAGCCAGAACGGTGTAGTAGTCAGCATGGGACATTCCAGCGCGTCGTATGAGCAGGCGCTGATGGGAATCGCCAATGGCACGATGAGCATGACACATGTATACAACGGCATGACGCCTTATCATCATAGAAAGCCCGGACTGGTCGGAACCGCGCTGCGCGTCCGCGATATTTACGGTGAGATCATCTGTGACGGCTGTCATTCCCATCTGGCTGCACTGAATAACTTCTTCACCGCAAAAGGAAGAGATTATTCCATTATGATCAGTGATTCCCTGCGTGCAAAGCACTGCCCGCCCGGCGGCAATTATGAGCTTGGTGGTCATCCGATTGAAATCGGAGAGGATGGTCTGGCAAGATTAAAAGGAACCGATACGATCGCCGGAAGCACCTTAAATATCAACAAGGGTCTGCGGATTC
>OMBB01001023.1_pt1 | contig 11138 bp, 9 predicted proteins | sample 1673961 | NCBI WGS metagenome assembly OMBB01 (sample SAMEA103958135, study PRJEB25191) | human gut metagenome | reverse complement strand
TGTGCCACTTTCAGGAAAACTACATTACCGTGCTGGAAGCCTACGACCCCGCCGACCACGGCATGACGCCCTACACCCGCCGGGAAGAGCTATAAACAAAAGGCCGCTGCGCAGACATCGCGCAGCGGTCTTTCTCGTTTTTGAAAAGAAGCTCAGAACTTGAACAGGTTCAGCCCGGTAACGGGGTCGTATTGGCGGTCTACCGTGCCGTCCAGAACATCCACCACCATCTCGCAGGTGGCGCTGACCACCGCCCGGTTCAGATGCCCGCCGAACACCTCGCCCTTGTCGTTTCCGGCGCTCATGTGCAGGTGGGTGTAGAATTCACCGTTCATGGTGTTGATGGTGCCGGTCAGGGACACGATCTCAAAGCTGCCGCTGAAGCTGTTGGCGTAGTATTGCTTTTCTACCACATTATATACGCCCACCGTGAAGCTGTTGGTAGCACCCAGCGCCTGCACGGCGGCAAGGCGGATGTTTTCTTTCAGGGCAAGTTTTTTGACCTGTTCTAGGATCTCCTCGTCCTTGTCGATGCGGACAATGATCTTATTGCCAAAACGTTTGTATTCCATGGGGAAGCATCTCCTTTATGTGGGTTTTGTGCGCTGCTCCTTGCCGGGAACGAGTGCGGCAAACTGGAATTTATACCCGGTACTTGTCTCGATTTATAGTCATATCAACCAAATGAAATACAAGTAAGATAATAAAAAAAACGGAAACTATTATTATTCCTGCGCCCAGCTTGATAAAATCAATTATACCGCCAAGACAAAAGAGCATTGCCCATGTCTTAATCCGTTTTCCAGTAACTCTGCATATTTTCTCTGTGTTTAATCCAGTATAATCTCCTGATAAAAACAGCACACTTCTTTCTGTATTCCTTGATTTGATAAAAAATCTTCCAACAAAAAAGAGAACAGTTGCCATCAGTAAATCAATAAATATAATTATTATTTTCATTTTCAACACCTCTAATTCTAAGTTCACAACTTCCAATTTACTGGGCTAAGCCGAGTATACCATACTCTCCAATGAAAGAACACCCCCGATATAGTGAAATTTTGCCATTTTCCTGCGTACGTGCGTACACGCTCCGCAGGGATTCCAAAGGGGCTATGCCCCTTGGCACACAGACTTTGGAACAAAGTCTAGTGTGTTACACCTTGCCAGAGGTGTACACGCTCTCCCGGTACGCACGTACACAGCGATTGCCCCAATGCGTCATATAGGGTGACAACCAAGTTCGCACAAAGCGAACTTGATTCCGCAAAGCAAAAGGCAGGATACCACTATCATAGTGATACCCTGCCTTTGCTCGTTTACCGTTCCGAGTAGTCCTTCCGCAAAACCTCCGATAAACAAAAAACGTACCCGAACCCTTTTTCGTAAAGAATCGGGTTCGAGTACGAACTGTATGGTGGACGGTACAGGACTCGAACCTGTGACCTCCTGCACGTCAAGCAGATGCTCTACCAGCTGAGCTAACCGTCCAGATGTCGTATCGACTTGAGTATGATACCACATTTTTCGCGCAATTGCAAGGGCTTTTTTGAAAAAAGTCTGCCTTTTCCGTTTTTTGCCCCGGAGGATTGGCACAAAGGACCCTTTGCGGGGGCTGGCAGGGGAGAGGTGCGCTCAGAGCGCCCGGCGGATGATGTCGTAGAGGATGGGCTTCATGTTGTCGATGTTGTCGGGCTTGCCCTCCAACACGGAGGTATAGCACACCGATATGCACATGCTGCCTAGGGCGGTGATGCGCTGGTAGATCTCCCGCTCGGTGCGGCCCGCCATCTCGGGGCTGCACATCACGATCTGGAGGACCTTGCGCATCAGCGGCTCGGCCTCGCCGCTGGCTTCGATCTGATCCAGCCCGGGCCAGACAAAGCTGCGCTCCAGGAAGCGGAGCATCAGGGTGTCCGCGCGCAGGGCTTCGATGATATGGTCAATGACAAAGATCATCTGGTCGGGGAAGCTGGTAAGCTCGGCGGCGTGCTGTTCGGCAGCGGCACAGGCGTTGTCCAGCAGCTGGTAGCTCACCCGGGCCAGCAGGGCCTGCGTGACCGAACCCTTATCGGCAAAATAGAGGTAGAACGTGCCCTTGCCCACCTTGGCGCGGGAGGTGATATCCTCCACGCTGGTCTTGGAGGTGCCCCGCTCCAGAAACAGCTCGTAAGCTGCATCCAGAAGCGCGCGGCGCTTTTCCTGTTTCTTTCCTTCCACGGTGCTCATAGCTTGCTGCATCCTCTTTTCTGACGTTGTTTTGTCGTGTAAACAATATTTTAGCAGGGAGAAGGGAAGAGCGCAAGAGCAAAAGCCCCCGGACAAGCTATACAATTTTTGCTTTGTGATAAGAAAACTGACTTTTGGTCATTTTCTATCTTGACACCTTGCGTCGATTGGTTATAATAGTGCTTGCTCAGAAATGACCACGGGTCATTTTAGGGCAGATCCAATCAACTTTCGTATGGAGGGTTCCCATGAAAAAGATCGCACAGAGCATCGTGCGTCTGCGCAAGCTGATCTTAACAGTAGCGATCCTGCTGTTGATCCCTTCCGCAATCGGCGCGGTTGCTACCCGCATCAACTATGATGTCCTGACCTATCTGCCGCAGGAGCTCGACTCCATGATCGGCGAGGTAGCGCTTGAGGACGACTTCCATCTGGCCTCCACCGGCATGATCACGGTGGAAGGCCTGCCTACCAATGAACTGATCGCCATGAAGAAGGACATTGATGCGGTGCCCGGTGTCACACAGACCTTCTGGCTCAGCGATGTCATCGACCCCAGCATCCCCACCGAGATGCTGCCCGCGGATGTCCAGCAGTTCATGTTCGGCAAAAACGATTCCACCATGCTCATCGTCCGGTTTGATGCGCCCAGCGCCAGCGACGAGACGATGAACGCCGTCCAGCAGATCAAACAGGTGCTGCGGCACGACTGCTACTTTGGCGGCATGAGCGTCATCTTGCAGGATACCAAGGCACTGATCAATAAAGAGATGCCGCTGTACATCCTGTGTGCTGTGGGTGCCAGTATGCTGGTGCTGTTCCTCTCGCTGGAGAGCACCATCACGCCCGTACTGTTCATGCTGGGCCTGCTGTTCCCCATTGCGTACAACTTTGGCACCAACATCTTCCTGGGTCAGATCAGCTACATCACCCAGGCGCTTTCCACGGTGCTACAGCTGGGTGTGACGATGGACTTCTCCATCTTCCTGCTCCACCGTTATCAGGAGGAAAAGGAACTCCGCTCCTCCAACGAGGAAGCCATGGTGACCGCCATCTGCAAGACCATGACCTCCATCACCGCTTCCTCCCTGACCACCATTGCGGGCTTCCTGGCACTGTGCGCCATGCGCCTGACGCTGGGCCGCGATATCGGTGTTGTTATGGCAAAGGGTGTGGCGCTGGGTGTCATCTGCACCATCGTCATCCTGCCTGCTTTGATCCTGACCTTTGATCAGCAGGTCGAAAAGTACAAGCACCGCACCATCGTGCCCAAGCTGACCAAGCTCAGCTACTTTGTTTCCAAGCACGCAATGCCCATCGTGGTCGTCTTTCTTGTGCTGCTGGCGCCCTTTGTGGTGGCCCAGCAAAAGACCGAGGTCTACTACACCCTGTTCGACTCGCTGCCCCAGGATCTGACCGGTATCGTTGGCACCAACAAGCTGGGCGAGGACTTTGGCATGACCACCTCCCACTTTATTCTGGTGGATGAGGACCTGACCGCAACGCAGGTGTCTGACCTCTGCGATGAGCTCAAGGATGTGGACGGCATCACTCAGGTGGTGAGCCTGGATTCCATCACCGGCCCGGGCTTCCAGACCGAGCTGCTGCCCGACAGCGTGACCGAGATCCTGCAGTCCGGTGGCTACAAGCTCATTCTGGCCAACAGCTCCTATAAGACCGGTACCGATGCCATCAACAACCAGCTGACCGAGATGAACGACCTTATCAAGGCGGTTGACCCCAACGGTGTCATCACCGGCGAGGGAGCTATGACCAAGGATTTGATCGAGGTCGCGGATGTGGATTTCAAGAACGTCAACGTCTGGTCGATCATGGCAGTCGCTGCCATTATCCTGATCTCCTTCCGGAGCCTGTCCATCCCTGTGCTGCTGGTTGCCAGCATCGAGGCCGCCATCTCCATCAATATGGGCATCCCGTACTTCACCGGTACCCAGCTGCCCTTCATCGCCAGCATCGTCATCGGTACCATCCAGCTGGGCGCGACTGTGGACTACTCCATTCTGATGACCACCCGTTATCACGAGGAGCGCAGCTATGGCCGCACCCCGCGGGAAGCTGCCCAGCAGTCGCTGGAGCACTGCAGCCAGTCCATCCTGACCAGCGGCCTGACCTTCTTTGCCGCTACCGTCGGCGTGGCCGCCATCAGTAAGATGGAGCTGCTGCAGAGCATCTGCCGGCTCATCTCCCGTGGCGCACTGATCAGTATGGCTGTCATTCTGGTCGTTCTGCCTGCCGCCCTGATGCTGCTGGACTGGGTCATCCGCCACACCACCATGCACTGGCTGGTCCCTGAATCTTCCAACGCCAAGAAGTCTGATAAGGAGTAATTACCATGAAAAAATCGCTTCGTTTCGCCAGTGCGGCGCTGGCGCTGACTCTCGCCGCAGGCATGACCCTGCCCGCCTTTGCAGCCGCCAAGGCCGATTATTCCAAGGATGAGACGGTCTACGCCGTGATGAACGCCGACGGCTCCATCAAGTCCACCACCGTCAGCGAGCACCTGTACAGCGCTTCCGGCCTGTCCAATGTCACCGATGAGAGCACTCTGACCGATATCCAGAACACCGAGAGCGATGCCGCGTTCACCCAGGACGGCGAAAAGCTGGTCTGGAACACCGACGACACCGACGTGTACTATAAGGGCAATACCGACAAGGCCCTGCCCATCACCGCAAATGTCACCTATACGCTGGACGGCGTGACCGACAGCCTTGAGAACCTGATCGGCAAGAGCGGCCACCTGACCGTGACCGTCGACCTGACCAACAACGAGACCGGCACCGTGACCGTCAACGGCAAGGAGCGCACCGTTGTCACCCCGCTCATCACTGCTGTGGGCGTGATCTTTGGTCAGGATGCCACCAACCTGAGCGCCGAGCACGGAATGCTGGAATCCGCCGCCAAGAGCAGCGTGGCCGCTTTTGTCTGCCTGCCCGGTGTAAAGGACTCTCTGGACGGCTTGCTGCCCGATGACCTGTCTACTGTGGAGGATTATCTGCAGGACAGCGTCACCGTGGAAGCCGATGTCGAGAACCTGACCGCACCGCAGGTCATGCTGGCCTGTGCCACCAACGCCGATGCGCTGGGCACCAATGCCTTTGACCTGAGCAGCCTCAACGAGCTGACCGATGGTGTCAGCCAGCTGAACGATGCCATGAACCAGCTGATGGATGGTGCCGCCCAACTGGTGGACGGTGCTTCCCAGCTGGCCAACGGTACCCTGGCCCTGCTGGACGGCGCTTCTCAGCTGAACAGCGGCGCTTCTGCCCTGGACGATGGTCTGGGCCAGCTGACCAACGGTCTGGATACCCTGAGCTCTAATAACGCTGCCCTGCAGGCCGGTGCCCAGCAGGTGGCCGATGGTGTTCTGGCCTCGGCCAACAGCACCCTGATGGAGGGCGGCCTGATCGACACCCCCATGACCTGGGACAACTACGCTTCCGTTATTGATGAAGTGCTGACCATGAACGAAAAGACACTGGCCGCTGCCCGCAAGAAGATGGTGCGCACCGTCTGGGAGCAGGAGCCCAGTTTCAAGGACAGCCAGCTGGACATTGCCCTGTATCTCTCCGCAACCAAGACCAACCACGACCTGGAAGCTGCTCTGCGGCTGATGCAGAGCTACGACCCCTCCATGTTCAGCGCCATGCTTGACCTGAGCACTGCCAGCGCAAAACAGACCGTGCATGACGAGCTGAAGTATCAGGCTGAGAACAGCCAGGATATCGCAGATGTCCGTGCCCTGAAGAACAGCCTGGCGCAGATCCAGTATTTCGTGTCCAGTGTCAACCAGTACACCAATGGTGTTGCCACCGCTGCTGACGGTGCCCACTCCGCAAAGGACGGTGCCGCCCAGCTGGCCGATGGCACCAAGACCCTGTATGACGGCGTGACCACCCTGAATGATGGCGCAGGCCAGCTCAGCGATGGCACGGTCCGGCTGAACGATGGCCTGAACCAGTTCAATGAGGAGGGCATCTCCAAGCTGACCGGCGCTCTGGACGAGGAGCAGATCCATGGCCTGAAGACCGTGCTGGACGAGATGACCAGCCGTCTGGAGGACTACACCAGCTTTGCCGGTAAGTCCGAGGATGCTTCCGGCAGCGTGAAGTTCGTCTATAAGACCGGTGAGACGGTCGCCGCTGCGGATGTTACCGCCCAGACCACTGCCGATGTGCAGGAAGGCAACTTCTTTACCCGCCTGTGGCAGCGGATCGTGAACCTGTTCAAGTTCTGAAAAAACGGCGTGCCTGCTTGACAAGCCGCCGGAGATTGACTATACTACAAATAGATTCGTCAAGAAAAATGACCGCTCAGGCACTGAAACGTTGAGGCGGTCATTTTTTATGCCAATTTTAAGGAGACCACAGCATGGCAGAGAGGGGATTGTATCCGGACGGGGAACAGCGCCGCCGCATCATGGATTTTATTATGGCGGCCGGTCAGACCCTTTTGGAGAACGGGGCAGAGGTGTTCCGGGTGGAGCAGACCATGGAGATCATGGCGGCCAGCTTCCACCTGCGGGAGTTCCATGTCTATGTGCTGACCAACGGCATTTTTGCCAGCGCAGGCACGGCGGAGATGAGCGAGGTGCGCAACGTGCCTACCCGTACCACCCACCTGGGGCGGGTGGCGGCGGTGAATCAGCTTTCCCGTCAGATCGCGTCCGGGGAAGTGGACACCATCGATGAGGCCGAGACCCGGCTGGCTCAGGCCAGGTGCATCCCTTTTCCGAAGGACTGGGTGCAGCTTGCGGCGGGTATGGGCGGCGCGTTCTGCTTTGCGCTGATTTTTGGAGGCGACCTGAAAGCCGGGCTTGCCGCCGCTGCGGCCGGTGTTGCGGCCAACGCCTACCTGCTGTTCTGCGGGCGGCACGGCGTGGGGGGCGGGTTCCGAACCATCTCCACCGCCGCCCTCATCACCCTATGCTGTATTCTGGGCTGCAGCCTGCTGGGCACTGAAGCCAGTCACGCCATCATCGGCACCCTGATGATCCTGACTCCCGGCATCGCCTTTACCATGGGCATCCGGGACTTTGTGCAGGGAGATTACCTGTCCGGCACCATCCGGATGATCGACGCGCTGCTCATTGCGGCCAGCATCGCCATCGGTGCCGGCCTTGTGCTGAGCCTCTATGCCTTTTTGAAGGGGGTGGCCGTGGTATGACAGAACTTCTTTTCACCGGGGAGCAGCTGGGCCGTCTGGCCCTGCAGTTCCTGCTGGCCGGAGCGGGCACCCTGAGTTTTGCCATCCTCTTTGCCTGCCCCAGGCGCACCCTGCCCTACTGCGGGCTGGTGGGCGCAGTGGGGTGGCTGGTATACGAGATTGCGGAGCTGTTCGGGATGGAAGCCTTTGCAGCATCGCTGCTGGCGGTCATTCCGCTGACGCTGCTGGCCCGCATCCTTGCGATGACCCTCAGAGCACCGGTGACGGTGTTCCTGCTCACCGGCATCTTTCCGCTGGTGCCCGGTGCGGGCATCTATTACAGTGCCTACTACTTCATTCAGGGCGACAACGCTCTGGCGCTGGCAAACGGCATCTCCACCTTCAAGATCGCCGTGGCGCTGGCCGTGGGCATTGCCCTGGTGCTGGGCATCCCCCTGCCACAGAAACGCCGATAAAACAAAAACGAGACCGCCCACCGGGCGGTCTCGTTGGTTATGCGAGAAAATCAGGTGGTGGGAACCATCCGCAGCAGCTGGGCCCCGGTGGTGACATCCAGCTGGAAGTATGCCTTGTTCAGCTCGGTGTTGTAGGAAACACTGACCGGTGTTTCAGTACCGTCGGCATTGATCTGCATCAGGCTGTAGCCGGAAACGGTATTGGCAGGTACCTCGATGCTGGCAATGACCGGCTGGGCCATTACACGGGCGGGAGTGACCTCCTCGCTCTTTACGGTGCCGCACTTTTCGCAGATGACCCGTTCAATAACAGTGGGATAGTAGAATGCTGCTGTCATTACCTGCTCACCGTTTTTCAGAGTCCCGGTGTGAACAGTCAGGTTGGAAAAGTTGGAGAAGACACCGTTAACCTTGGTCAGCTGGGTGTTATTCTTTACCTTGCCGCATTCGGGGCAAAGTGTAAGGGTCTCGGTGGTGCCATCGGGGAGCTTATGCTGGAAGGTGGTCTCCACACACTCAGTCTTATACTCTGTCGTGGTCTTCCAGGTGTGTTCCTTGCACTCGGTTTTGCCCGGGGTCTCTTCGGCCATGCTGACCACAGAACTGCCTGCCAGCACACAGACGGACAGACCAAAGGAGGCCAGGGCTTTCAGTATACGATTTTTCATAGCAGAATCCTTTCTCCCCGCATCCCGGCGGGGCAGCGCGGTTTGAGCTTGGCTGTTTTTACCATGGCTCCAGCCTGATTATAACAATTAGAAGGAAAAGGTGTCAATGTCCGGGATTAAGTCCTGTGGGAAGATTCACTAGCAGAATACAACGGAATGACAGAAACACAGGAGTAAAATGAATATATACACTGAGAATGGGATGTAACCTGTATAAATGTTTTCAAAAAGGTTTCATTTGTTCCGATTTTTTGCACAACACTTGACTTTTTTATTTGTACAACATATACTAATCCTGTTCCTTGATGACACGATGAAGCGCATCGTGCCGGGAAAGTGAAAAATTATACAATCAACAGAGGAGTGTTTGAATATGAAAAAGATCAATCGCCGCAGCTTTCTGGCTGCCGCTGGTCTGACCGCTGCCGCTCTGGCTCTGACTGCCTGCGGCGGTTCCGCCTCCAGCACCGCTTCTTCCACTGCAAGCAGTGCAGCTTCTTCCGAGGCTGCTTCCACCAGCGCTGCCGCTGAGCTGACCACCGTTGAGGCTGGCAAGCTGACCATGGCCACCAACGCTGCCTTCCCTCCGTACGAGATGACCACCGATGCCGGTGAGTTTGAGGGCATCGACATCGACACCGCCAAGGCCATTGCTGAGAAGCTGGGCCTGGAGCTGCAGATCGATGATATGGACTTCGACGCAGCGCTGCTGAGCGTGCAGCAGGGCAAGGCCGATATCGTCATGGCTGGCGTTACCGTGACCGACGAGCGCAAGGCTGTGATGGACTTCTCCGACAGCTACGCTACCGGCATCCAGTCCATCATCGTTCCCGAGGGCTCTGATATCACCTCTCCCGATGATCTGGCAGGCAAGAAGATCGGCACCCAGCGCGGCACCACCGGCTACATCTACTGCTCTGATGACTTCGGCGATGACGCTGTGGTCGCATATGACGACGGCCTGACCGCTGTGCAGGCTCTGAACAATGGCCAGGTCGATGCAGTTGTCATCGACAATGCCCCTGCAAAGGAGTTCGTTGCCGCCAACCCCGGTCTGGTCATTCTGGACACCAGCTACGCCGAGGAGGATTACGCCATCGGTCTGGCAAAGGGTTCCGCTCTGGAGGATGCTGTCAATGCCGCTCTGGAAGAGCTGAAGGCTGACGGCACCCTGCAGTCCATCGTGGACAAGTACATCACCGCTGAATAATTCAGCTGTACCTTGTATCACGGGGAGGCGGCCCCATCTGGGGCACCTCCCCTTTTTTGGAAAGAACAGGTTACAAAATTCTAACAATTTTAGAAAGCGAGGATGCGAATGGCCGCACAATACGAACTGCTGAAAGAGCTGCTCAACAGCGGCACGAAGCTGGACTTCGGGCAGGAAATGTTCTTCAAATTCTATCAGGCGTTCATCCTGAACGACCGCTGGGTGCAGTACATCCAGGGCGTGGGTACTACGCTGCTGGTCACCGCCATTGCGTTGGCACTGGGCGTGGTGCTGGGCAGTGTGGTGGCACTGGTGCGTGTTGCGCACGACCAGCAGCGTCCCGGCCGCAGGAACCCGGTGCTGGGCTTCTTCAATGCCGTCTGTCAGGTGTACACCACCATCATCCGCGGCACCCCCATGATGGTCCAGCTGCTCATTATGAGCATGGTCATCTTTTCCAACAGCCGCAACTTTACCATGGTCGGTGCGCTGGCACTGGGCATCAACTCGGGCGCTTACGTCTCGGAGATCATCCGCGGCGGCCTGATGGCGGTGGACCCCGGCCAGATGGAAGCCGGCCGCAGCCTGGGCCTGAACTACATGACCACCATGGTGGTCATCATCATCCCGCAGGCTATCCGCGCGGTGCTGCCTGCTCTGGGCAACGAGTTCATCATGCTGCTGAAGGATACCTCCCTGATCACGGTCATTGGCGGCAAGGAGCTGCTGTATGCGGCGCAGGGCATTATGAACCGTAGCTATGAAGCCATGTACCCGCTGCTGGGCGTTGCACTGATCTACCTTGTGCTGGTCATGCTGTTCACCCGGCTGCTGGCAATGTTTGAGAGGAGGCTGGCACAAAGTGACCGATAAGATCCTGGAAGTCCGTGGTCTGACCAAGACCTACGGCGGCGTGAAGAAAAAGGGCGCAAAGCAGCCCACCCCCACCCTGGACGTGCTCAAGGGCATCGACATCGACATCTACCGCGGCGACGTGGTGTGCCTGATCGGACCCTCCGGCTGCGGCAAGTCCACCTTTCTGCGGTGCCTGAACCGCTTGGAGATCCCCACCTCCGGCTCCATCAAGTTTGAAGGGGTGGAGGTAGACGATGCCCACATCGACGCTGTGCGCCAGAAGATGGGCATGGTGTTCCAGCACTTCAACCTCTTCCCCCACCTGACCGTCAAGAAAAACCTTGAGCTGGCCCCCAGCCTGCTCAAGCTCAAGGACAAAGAGGCCATCTCCAAGCGCGCCGACGAGCTTCTGGCCCGCGTAGGTTTGGCCGACAAGGCCAACGTCTACCCCAAGAGCCTTTCGGGCGGCCAGCAGCAGCGCATCGCCATCGCCCGGGCACTGGCAATGGACCCGGACGTGATCCTCTTCGATGA
>OMBB01001017.1_pt1 | contig 11165 bp, 10 predicted proteins | sample 1673961 | NCBI WGS metagenome assembly OMBB01 (sample SAMEA103958135, study PRJEB25191) | human gut metagenome | reverse complement strand
TTTTGTGTAGCTGGGGATCCGAAGTGCCAGTGTTCCTTTGGAAGCTTTTTCTGATTCCAGATGAACCGTTACCGTTCCATCCTTTAAGAAACTGCTTTCCATTATTACTTCTGTCTCTGTCTCTCCAATCAGAAGTTTTGTCTGACTGGATATGTATAAATTAATGTATAAACTATTTTCATCTGCTCCATAGATGTACTGTCCTAAAGAAGCAAGTGTTCTTGCAATATTCGGCGGACAGCACGCCACGCCAAACCATTTCTGTCTGACCGGCTTTACATGCTCCATGGATGTCCGTTCGATGCAGTTATCCGGCCATACCTCCAATGGATTGACATAGAAGAAACTCTTTCCATCCATCGCAATCCCTGCAAGCACTGTATTGTAAAGTGCCTTCTCCACAATGTCCGCATATTTTGCATCTTTTGTGATCTGCGCCATCCGGTTTCCAAACATCGCAAGTCCGATGGATGCGCAGGATTCGGAATAATTTCTGTCGTTCGGAAGATCATAGTCGGTTGTGAACCGCTCTAACAATCCCGATGAACCAATGCCGCCTGTGATGTACATCCTTTTCTCTGTCATGTTATTCCAGAGTGTCTTACAGGCATCTAATAATGTCTCATCCTGATATTCATATGCCAGATCTGCCATTGCGCTGTAGAGATATACGGCTCTTACCGCATGCCCCTCTGCTGTCTTCTGCTCTCTGACCGGCAGATGTGACTGAGAATACTCCGGTACATATCCGGCAAATTCAGGAAATATCTGCTGATATTTTTCTTTCTTTTCTTCCTGAAAGAAATAATTTTCTCCCACACCTCTTGTATCGATAAAATATTTCGCAAGGTCTAAATATCTTTTCTGTCCGGTTGCCCGGTACAATTTTACCAGAGCAAGTTCTATTTCCGGATGTCCCGGATATCCATGACACTTTCCTTCCTCCGGTCCAAAGGTTTCACAGATCAGGTCTGCAAATCTTGAAACAATATCGAGGAACTTTCTTTTTCCTGTCGCATTGTAATATGCAACTGCTGCCTCGATCATGTGCCCCGCTGTGTAAAGTTCGTGTCCTTCTTTCAGGTTCGTCCAGCGTCTGTCCGGTTCTTTGATCGTGAAGTAGGTATTTAAATATCCGTCTTCACACTGTGCCTTCCCGATCAGGTCGATCGTCTCATCAGCAAGTTTTTCCAACTTTTCATCTCTTCCGGATGAATCTAAGGTAAATGCAACTGCCTCTAACCACTTTGCAACATCGGTATCCTGAAAGACAGCTCCTTCAAAATCTCCCTCTGCCTCGCCTGCTGCGATCTTAAAGTTCTTGATACAGTGGCTCGGCGCCGCATCTTTTACATTGTCATTTAACGTGTTCCACTGGTAAGGAAGTATGACATCTTTTACTAAGCGGATGTATTTGTCCCAAAACGCATCTTTGATCTGGATCTGATGCAGCGGCACATCTGTCAGTTTTTCCTTCTCCATAACTTCCTCCCTCCTTTATGCTCCTGTCATGTGTTATGTTAAACGTTTAATTGAACTAAAATGTTCATTTTCCGTTTATTTACATTTCATTCACACTTTTTTGCTTTTTTCTGAAATGTTTTTTCTTTTCTTTGTCATTTTGATTGATTTCTGTTTCGTTCTTGTTTATATATACCATACTAATTGCTATAATTAAAGCCTGTTATTTTTCATTTATCTATATATATTCTTTTGTTTTTATGTTATTTTCTCATGTTTTCTGTTTCTTTCTAAGTTTTTGCTTTTTCGCACAACTTTATTATTTTTTAAATCGTTTAACCATGTGAATGTTGCACAAATAGTACATATTCTCCAAAAATAATGAACATAAATACTTCTTCTGTTCACAAATAAACTCATGGAGGGATTTTTAATTCATAGGACATAATTTCCTATAAATTAAAAATCCGCCTTCTGAGTCAGTTCAAAAGCCTGACATCAGAGGCGGTTCATCACGGTTTATTTTTATAATGTTTTGATCGACTGGCGGATCAGCTGCTTACATGGAACTTTATAGACCTGCGGTTCTGCCGTCTCGCCTGGCTTTTTCTCCACCAGGCCGATCATAACCTCGGCAGCCCTGTAACCGATATCATGAAGTGGCAGCTCCGTCGTGGAGAGCGGCGGCTTATAATAACTTGACAGTTCTCTGTTATCGTATCCCGCAACAGATATCTCCTGTGGTATCTTTATCCCCGACTCATCTGCCCAGTCATAACATCCGCCTGCCATAAGATCATTCATGCAGAATATTGCCGTCACCTGTTTTTTTAAAAGCACTTCTGCTCCGGTATGTCCGGATTCTCTTCCCCAGTCTCCATAGTAGATCAGTTCCGGATCATATAAAAGCCCCTCATCCCGCAATGCCTTCTGATATCCGATCAGACGTGCCTGCGCATGAAGGCTGTCTGCTTTTCCGGTGATCACTCCGATTTTTTTATGTCCCTGTGCGATCAGATAACGGATCATCTCGTATGCACCACGCTCGTCATCCACAACTACGGACGGGATGTTTTTACTCTCCGTATAACCATATGCCATCACGGCAGGAATACTTAAATTATCCGGGATACAGTGCATGATACGCTCATGTGCCGTCACATAAATGATACCGTCCACCTGCGTTGCGATCAGTTTCCTGATCTCCTCGTCCACCAGCCCATAATAATCTGTTCTGTGATAATAATAGTCATTATATTTTTTATACAATCTTAAATTGGTCAGAAGAATCTGGTATTTTACCTTTTCACAATATTCCGTAATACCGTCAATAATATCCGGAATACTGAATATCGTCATATCCTCTGCAATGACGCCGATACTTCTGGTATTGCGTGCCTTAAGATTTTTTGCCACATAGTTTGGCATATAATTCATTTCTTTTGCAGTTTTTAACACAAGATTTCTTGTCGCTTCGCTTGCCCCCGGCTTTTTATTCAGGATATTCGAAACGGTAGCTACCGACACACCGCAGGCTTTTGCGATTTCTTTGATCGTCGCCATAACCTTACCTCCCGTACCACAAATCCCCTTTATTTAACAATATTTCCAGTGAAAAATCAATATCTTTCGATCAGGTATCGAATTTTTGCCCGGGTTATGCTACACTGGTATCTATGAAAATATTAATTTTATCCTGTAATACCGGCGAGGGACACAATGCCGCCGGAAAAGCGATCCGGGAAGCAGCCATCCGGTGCGGTCACACCGCCGACATGCTTGATATGTTCCTGCTCTCCGGGAAAAAAACTTCACATGCAGTAGGCGGTGCCTATGTGGAACTTGTCAAACATATGCCGCATGCCTTTGGTATGCTCTATAAGATCGGCATGGCAATTTCAAGCAATAAACACAAATCACCGGTCTACTATGCCAATGCACTGATGGCAAAAAAACTGGCTGCCTGTTTAAGCCAGCATGATTATGATATCATCGTGACACCGCATCTTTACCCGGCAGAAACAATGACATATATGAAGAAAAAAGGCATGTTAAAGATTCCTGCTGCCGCCATCGGCACGGATTACACCTGCATCCCATTTTGGGAGGAAACGGATCTTGATGCATATTTTCTTCCCCACGAGGACTGTGTCTCAGAATATGTACACCGCGGAATTCCGGCTGACAGGTTATACCCTTACGGCATTCCTGTCAGTGGCGCATTTTCTCCGGCAGAGGACCGCATCCTGGCAAAGATGCACGCGCGCAATGCCTTAAATCTTCCACAGGGTGTTCCGATCTGTCTGGTCATGAGCGGCAGTATGGGATTTGGAAAACTTGCCATATTCGCGGCAGAGCTTTCACTGCGTTTAAAATCCGGCGAGCATATGGTCATCATCTGCGGCAATAACAAACGTATTTATACCGTGCTGCAGAAACAGTTCCAAAATAACCCGCGCGTCCACATTTTAGGCTACACCAACCGGGTTGCAGACTATATGGATGCCTGTGATGTGATTTTCACCAAACCGGGCGGACTTACCTCCACCGAAGCGTTAGTAAAACGGATCCCGATCGTACACACGGCACCGATTCCCGGATGTGAGACTGCAAACCGCAATTTTTTTGTAAAAAGACATCTTTCCGTCTCCTCAAAATACATTGCCAAACAGATCACACTTGGAAAAAGACTGCTCTCTGACACCCAGGATCCGCATGGGAACCGTTCTCTTCGCGAGGAAATGCTTCTGGCCCAGAAAGAAAACGGGAAACCTGACGCTGCCGTGCACATTATAAAAACACTGGAGAAACTATGACGTATTTTCTTTTTATCCTTCTTGGATTCGTTCTTGGCAGTACATTGTTTGCTTACTGGATTCCAAGATTATTTTTCAAAACCGACATCACAAAAGTTCCCCCCGACCACAATCCCGGCGTTGCAAATGCCTACATGCAGGCCGGCTTTTTTGCCGGAACTCTCTCCCTGCTCTGTGAACTTTTCAAAGGCGCTGTCCCGGTTTTTCTTGCAGACAGGATCTTAGACCGGGATTCCATGCTGTTTGCACTTGTCATGGCAGCTCCAGTATTCGGCCACGCTTTTCCATTTTTCCAAAAAGAAAGAGGCGGCAAAGCGATTGCCGTCTCTTTCGGAGTTATGATTGGACTGTTTCCGGAAATCCATCCATTATTCTGTCTGATCTTTTATTATATTTTATTCTCACTGGTACTCACACTGCGTCCGCATTCTTTCCGGTCTGTCATCACATACGGACTGTTTACGCTGACCGTGTTCCTGTTTGTACCGGTAAATTCCATACGGCTTGGCTGTTTTCTCATCTCAGCAATCGTGATCTACCGCCACGTTATCCGCTGCCACGATGAAGCTTTACAGGCACTTTTATTTGGGAAATATCCATTATTTCACAAATCCTGAATTTTACCAGCAGAGCACCTCATGACCGTCTTCCGTCACCAGTACCATAATCTCCCACTGTGCTGATGGAAGTCCGTCCTCAGTATAAACTTCCCAGTCATTTTTTGAGTCTACATAAATATCCACTTTTCCCATATTGACCATCGGTTCGATCGTAAAGATCATGCCTGGAACTAAGAGCATTTCCTGTCCGCGTTTGGTATTATAGCCAACCCACGGTTCCTCATGGAACTCAAGTCCGACGCCATGTCCACCGATCTCGCGCACTACCGTATAGCCGTTTGCAAACGCATGGTCATGCACAGCCTGACCCATATCGCCTAAAAATCCCCACGGTTTTACCTCTTTCAAACCAAGCTCCACGCACTCTTTGGTCACTTCAACAAGGCGCTTCTTCTCCGGACTTACATCCCCGATGCAGAACATTCTTGAGGAATCGGAAAAATATCCGTTTAAGATCGTGGATACATCCACATTAATGATATCACCGGACTTTAAGATCACATCTTTTGACGGAAATCCATGACATACCTGATCATTGACGGAAGTACATACACTGTACGGATATCCCTCGTAGTTCAGCGGTGCCGGAATACCGCCCATCTCCGTTGTCATATCATAAACGATCTTATCGATCTCTGCTGTATTCATTCCCTCATGAATATGCTTCTCAATATAATCAAGCACTGCAATATTGATCTTGCAGCTCTCCTTGATGCCTGCGATCTGATCTGCATTCTTGATCAGATCATGTGTCGGAACGATGTGTCCCTGTGAAGCGATCATTGCGATGCGCTCATCAAATGCCTGATGGCATGCTTTGTATTTTTTTCCGCTTCCGCACCAGCACGGATCATTTCTACCGATTTTTACTGACATAATTTCTGCACCACCTGATTGATCACACTTCCGTCTGCCTTTCCCTTTAACTCCGGCATTACGGCTTTCATGATCTGTCCTTTATTTTTACTTGCTGCCACATCGGCAAACTTCTCTGTAATATATGCTTCTACTTCCTCTGCTGACATCATCTGTGGTGCATATTCTGCAAAAATATCATATCTTGTCTGATATTCTGCCAAAAGATCCTCTCTGCTTGCAGGGCAGGTATCAATCTGCTCTTTTACTGATTTCATTTCTTTTAAAATTACTCTGTTCACCAGTTCTTCTTTGATGTCATCTCTGCATCCCTCATCAATCGCAGCTTTCTTTGCTGCGGAAACAAGTGTGGAGATTGCATCCTTGCGTACTTTATCTCTCGCCTTCATGGCTGCTATCATATCTTTTTGTAATGTTTCAAACTGCATAACGATCCTACCTTCCTGATTCTAATAATTCCCTCTGATTATAGCATATTTTCCATATAATTCATAAATTTTTTTCAATATCTATTGCTGCATTTTTATCATCAGTGTCCCTTACAGCACACGGCGCACCATTGTGATCGTACGGTAAGTCGCATTTCCATAACAGATGCCGCTCGACGGCGTTGATGCATGGACGATCCTGCCGCCTCCCATATAGATTGCCACATGTCCCGGATAACAGATAATGTCTCCCGGCTGTGCGTTCTCATAGCTGACAGCCTGTCCGCTTGACTGAAGCGCATAGGAACTTCTCGGAAGTGATACGCCAAAATGGCTGTATACAAGGGATACAAAACCGGAACAGTCCGTCCCCTCTGTCAGGCTGTTTCCGCCAAACACATACGGATTTCCCACAAAATTTGTCGCATAGGATACCACACTGCTGCCACTCACACCGGTAGAGTAGGATGGATTTAAACCGTTATTTGTCAGTCCTGTCGAACTGCTGCCGGAAGAACTGCTGTCGGAATCGTCCGTTGAAGCTGTATTATTGGAAGAGGAACTTCCCCCTGTACTGTCTGTTGTTCCGCTGTCCGTAGATGCCGTTGTGGCAGAATTACTGGTTTTTGTGCCTGCCTTCGCCGCTTTCTTTGCCTTCTCTTCTGCTTCTTTCCGGGCTTTTTCCTGACGCGCCTGTTCCTGTGCGATCACCTCGTTCTGTTTGCGGATCGTGGACGCGTACTGGCTTGCCAGTGTTTTTGCATTTGAAAGCTGTGAATCAAAATCTGCAATCTGTGCCTTCTTTTCATTAATAACCTGATTCAGGGAAGCCTCCTGCTGATCATAACTTTGTTTCAGCTCCTCCATATCCGCTAATTCCTGCTCTAACTGTGACTCTAAATCCGCCACCTGCTGTACGGTCTCCTGATAAGCCACTAAAAGCTCCCTGTCATAACTGTATACTTCCGATACATACTCCACACGATTTAAAAGGTCTGAGATATCTTCCGACTCCACAAGTGCATCCAGAAATGTGTCATCTCCGTTTTCGTACATGTACTGGATTCTTTTTTTCATATCTGCATACTGCTGCTGTGCTGCGGCGAGATCCGTCTTTGCCTGATCAATCTCGCCTTCCTTATTATCAATATCCGTTTTCAACAGTTCCATATCGGTCAAAAGCGACATCAGCTGTTCATCATACGCCGCCATCTGGCTTTTTACCTTGCTCTGCTCACTCTGTATATTATTGATCTGCTGGTTGATATTGTCTAAATTCTGCTGCGCCTCATTTTTCTTCTTCTTCGCATCTTTTATCACGGATGCATCTGCAGAGTAAAAACACGCAAATCCGATCACACCTGCCATCATCACTGCGATCATTCTTTTATGTTTTCTTGTATATTTTAATGCCTTTTCCCACTTCATCAAGTATTTCTCCTTCTGTCATTTATAAAAGAACAGGACATAATTTCCTACGAATCAAAAATAAGCACGGCAGGCTGCAGTGGGCAGAAGCCGTACTTATATATTTTATCACACTTTCATCTATGTTTGTTAGGATTTCCAGAAATTCACAAATACTTAATATTTTATCCGACCTGTTTTACGATCAAAACCTTTTCGCCCGCCAGAAGTACCTCACTTTTTCTGTGATTTGTCTCCATGATATTTTGTATGGTCGTATGATTTTCCCTGGCGATCGTCCAGAGATCATCTCCCGCCTTTGCGATATAGCCCACCAGCCCCGGCCTGTTCCTGAGCATCTCAAGATCCGGTTCCGACTCTGTGGCCTCCTCGATATTCTGTATGACTTCCTGCACAAAGGCAATCAGATCCAGCCGTACTGCCGCCCGGATCTCAACGTGTTCCTGATCAAGCATCACCGCTGAGAGCTGCTCTAAGGAAGCATCTAACTCCACTTTCGCCTGCGCTGACATTTCCGGAATCTCCACAAGCTGTGAAAACGGATAAATTTCCTGCACTGCTCCAACCGGCATATGGTCATCCGGTGTAATGTACAAAATATTGACCTCAACCGTTCCCTCCGCAAGAACACCATCTGGTTTTATTTCCTGACGTTCTAAGAGCACTTTTCCCTCACAGGAACAGATCTGAAGAACTTTTTCTTTATCTTCTTTTAATTCCATCTGTTCTGTCATTCTGCATTTTGCAGCATTTTTAACCAGAAGACGCTCCAGCGGGCATTCACGGAAGACTGGTTTTACCTCTTTCTGCAGTGAATACAGATCTGTTAAAAGTCTTATCTTTTCTTCCTTCCAGATACGGATGTGTGTATCTAATGCCAGCTCCATGACAAGGATCCTTTCTTCCCCGTCATAATCCGGTTTGACTTCCAGTTCCATTGTCAAAGGTACCATCTGCACCTGCCAGATACAGTCATCCTCCATAACACCGCACTCTGCCTGTGCATCCAGCGGGACTGTCGTTTCATACCAGGACAGATGCTCCCCTTCCTCCTCATCATTATACAGTATGGAAACCAGTATTTCCCCGGAAAGTCTGATCTTTCCTTCCACAAGCCTGCTTTCAACATTGCGCAGCTGCATACTCTGCCAGAGTATTTCACGGATATTCGGTTTACTCGACGGCAGCACTGCCTCACTTTTCTGTCTGCAGATATCACGTCGCACCACAAGCAGCTTTAACGCTTCCTTCTCTACAATATTCTGTTCATAGGAACTGCCATCTGAGAGTTCACAGGTCAGCTCCTCATCCACTTCTTTTTCTGACGATGCCGTCAAAACAATGACCGCGCGGACATTTAACTTCCGGGAATTGATCACTCCGATCGTAAGATCTTCCATATCCCCTGTGGCATGAACTGCATCATATTCGCTCAGACCATCCATGTTAAGCCGTTCCCGAAAAGGAATCTCACCGCGCAGACAGCTTATTTTTCCTTCCTGCTTATCGCTCCGGTAAAGCACCTTAAAAACCAGACTGCCCTTGATCCATGCAGCCCCCTCCATCGCTTTTACCTCATCAAAGCGCAGTTCCCCGCGTTCTTTTATGACTTTTACGATATCCTGTCTGTAATCCGGTACATTATAGTCATCATCCAGTGTGATCTGTGTGACTGCAGCTCTGTTTTTTTCACTTCTATGTAATTTTATTTTCTGAAATTCCAAAAAAAGTCCCCCATTCCGAATCTTTGTAACCATCTTATTCGGACATGGAGGATTTTATACCTGTTTAGCACAACTTCATGCGTATATCTCTTGTAATAATATCAGAATAACTGAATGATAATAACTGAGGTGGATTTTCTTCACGCTCATCATTTACCAGGATCGTGAATACGCTTGGGTAAGCATTCTGGATGACGCCTTCCTGGATGTCAACTTTATTGCGTCCTCGGTCAAGCTGAATCATTACTTTTTTCCCGCACTGCTGATGCACGGATGCCCGAACTTTTCTGATGTCTGCCTGTTGCATGTGTTCTACCTCCTTAATCCGGCATCTCGCGATCGTTTATCATCGTAATGATCGTTTCCACCGAATTTCTTTTCCGCTTTAGAATAGCACTGTGCTAAATTTTTGTCAAACATAATTAAATTATTTAAAAAAATTTTAAGAATATTTACTCAAAAATGATACTTTTGTCCTGGTTTTTTACCTGTATTACAATATAAGGACAGCTTGGACTCGCATTTGTAACTTCACCCTTTCTCGGTCCGATGAGTTCTGTATCAAACACTACTGCGTTTGTGGTCAGATAACAGTCCCTCACACAGATACTGTATCCTCCCGTCGCCTGCTCCCCATATCCCCGCACGATATACAGATCATCCGCCATCTCATAGGTAAGTTTAAAATCCGCCGTTTTCTTTTCCTCGATCATTGTCTTTAACTCTTCCGGTGTCTCGGATTCCTCAACGATCGTATATGTAAGATCACTGACTTTTGTTTCATTTGTCTGCTCAATACTGCATCCGCTGATCAGTCCTGCCATCAGCAGACTGATCCCGCATATTTTTACCAGATACTTTCGAAACATGTTTCACTACACCTGCCCCCAGTTTTCGCTTCTATCTTAATATATGCCTCCCTGTCTTTAAATATGTCTTTTTTAGTTGTTTTTCCCATAGATACCCGATATAATGTGGGTATATAAAACTTGGGGGATCTCCCCGGAAAGGACGTACTATGTTACGCGCAATACTTGCATTGCTTTTTGCTATACTCTACCTGATCATCGGTATTCCTGTCCTTTTTGTTGAATGGATCATCGGAAAATTCAATCGTCAGGCTGCTGATATCAGCCAGCTCCGCATGGTGCAGTGGGCATTTCGTGTCATTCTGTTTATCTGTGGCACCAAACTTACCATTATCGGAGAAGAAAATGTTCCAAAAGACCAGCCTGTTCTCTATATTGGCAATCACAGGAGTTATTTCGATATCATCATCACCTACTCACGCTGTCCGCGCCTGACCGGTTATGTAGCAAAAGATTCCATGAAAAAGGTTCCTCTTTTATCTGTCTGGATGACCAGACTGCACTGTCTGTTCATCAATCGTTCGGATGTCAAAGAAGCGTTAAAAACGATCCTTGCAGGAATCGACAATATCAAAAACGGGATTTCGATGTGTATTTTCCCTGAGGGAACACGCAATAAGACAGAGGACCTGATGCTCCCATTCAAAGAGGGTAGTTTTAAAATGGCAGAAAAAACCGGATGTCTGATCGTACCTATGGCAATTTCCGGCTCCGCCGATATTTTAGAAGCACATTTTCCAAAGGTAAAACCGGTACATGTCATCGTAGAATACGGCAAACCAATCGACCCGAAATCTTTAGACAAAGATACACGCAAAAAACTCGGTTCACACTGTCAGGGTGTGATCGCTGAAATGCTTGAGAAAAATAATCCGCAGATTTAAGATCTGGAACAAAGAGTCGCTTGCGACTCTTTCGCGCTCGAGCGGTGCTGTTTACAGCT
>OMBB01001004.1_pt1 | contig 11283 bp, 14 predicted proteins | sample 1673961 | NCBI WGS metagenome assembly OMBB01 (sample SAMEA103958135, study PRJEB25191) | human gut metagenome | reverse complement strand
CCCCCTAAATGTACACGCTGCGGTGTTACCATATAGAAAGCACTGTTCATAGAAAAGTTGCAAAAAACATTTGCAATGCACTTGCAAATGTCACGAATATTGAGTATAATATTAGTGCAAGCTAAAAATGAGAGGAAAGGAGTGCTATTATGGCTAAAGGAAATATGACGATAAGAATGGAGCCGGAGCTGAAAGCACAGGCGGCAGCTCTCTTTAAGTCCCTCGGAATGGATTTGAGTACGGCAACGGGCATTTTTTATCGACAGGCACTTAGGTGTCATGGACTTCCCTTTGAGGTCAAGGTAGACGAGCCGAACGCTGTTACCTATGCTGCGATGGAAGCGGCAGAAAAGGGAGAGGATATGTTTGGACCGTTTGACAGCGTTGGCGATCTGATGGAGGCACTTAATGCTTAAGCCGGAGTTTACGGGGCAGTTCAAACGAGATTATAAGCTTGCGGTAAAACGGGGTTGCAATCCGAAGAAACTGGAAGAAGTCATTACGCTGCTATGCAATGAGCAACCGTTGCCGGAGGCGTATCGAGATCACGCTCTCACTAATTCCAGAAACTATAAGGATATGAGAGAGTGCCACATTGAGCCGGATTGGTTGCTTGTTTACAAGGTTGTCAGAGAGACATTGATTTTGAAATTGATTAGGACGGGTTCTCATAGCGATTTGTTTTGAGAATCGTTCCAGATGAAAGAGTGGTGATGATATATGGCGGGTGTGATAACTGAAATTGCAGCAGAATGTGGTGTATCTGAACAGGCGGTTCGTGCATGGTGTAGGCGAAACCATGTTGCGAAAGATGCGAAAGGAAGTTTCGCAATCAGCGAAAGTCAAAAATCCGCTATATATCAGCATTATTTGGGCGTTGAACGAAAGCAAGTTTCGCAACCTGCGAAAGCAAGTTGCGAAACTTGCGAAACCGCTTTAATCGCCATGTTGCAGGGAGAATTAGACCGGAAAAGTGAGCAGCTTGCTGTAAAGGATAAGCAGATCGAGGAATTGAATGCAAGGCTGGCGGAGGTCAGCTCGGCGTTGGTGACGGCACAGCAGACTGCGGCAGCGGCACAGGCGCTCCATGCTGGGACGATGCATCAGCAGCTTCTTTCCGGAAAGGCCGGAGCCGATCAGCTGGAGCGTGAGACAGAACCGGTTCAAAAGCGTAGCTGGTTTAGTAGGTTCTTTGGGGACTAAACAGAACGACAAATCGGAATTTGGCAAAGGAGTGTGATTGTATGAAAAAGAAATTCTTTGTGGTAATTGCAATTATAGTTGTTTTAGTAATCCTATTAACCCCTGTTCGTATGAACTTAAAAGACGGCGGAAGTGTTAGGTATAAAGCATTAGTGTATGAGGTTACAAAAATACATCGACTTGCACCAGAAGTAGATGGTGTAAAAACATATATTGATGGGTTCGAAATTAAAATACTCGGAATGACAGTTTATAGAGAAACAAACGAATTGACAAATTCCAGTTTTGATTTGACTTAATTCATAACATTTATTAACTGTTATATCTTATCCTCGTGAAGTCCGCAACCCCTTGAAAATGCTAAATTTGTAGCAAGTGAGTTTGCCCTTATGCTTTCCCTTGTGTTATATCCTTTTCCCTCATGTTACGAATGCTCGCAAGGGCAAAATTAAGGGAAAGAAAATCCAGTAACAAATTATAACATGAAATGAAAATGGCAGGAAGAACGGATTGAAATGCTTTCAAAATTTTTAGGAAATCAAGGAAAGGACAGATAAGATATGAGATTGATATATGCAGATTATAACCCGTATACGAACAGCATTGATGTAAACACATTTGAGAATTACATATTGCGGATTGATTGTAATAAGGTGGAGGAAGGGTTGAGAACAACTCCTTGCTCGCAGAATTCACTTAATGCATTGGCAATGGATGAACCGCTTGAGTATTCCAGACTTGCTTTGGACGGTGAAATGCAGGCATGGGTGGATTCGATTGATAGTCTGGAAGTTTGGTAATCAAAGTAGGTGGTAAAATGCCTACTTTAATTTTGTAAATAAAACCTTGCAAAATTATTGACAAGTGTACTTGGCAATGATATATTATGCTTGCAAACAAAACTTGGCAAGGAGGCAATAATTATGGAAAGAAATGAAATATTAAAAAAAGCACAGGCAGAAAGGGTGGATGAAAGAGAACTTCAAGTAAAGGACAAATCTATGATGTGGTCATATATTACTATGGTTTTCATGGCGGCAATTTTTTCGTTTATTCGTTCGGAGCAAGGGCTTCCAATGATGGATTTATCTGCAACTGTTTCGGCATCAGTTTTTGCGGGTATGACATATCGGTTTATTAAAACAAAGAAAAAGGAGAATGCAATTATAGCATTAGTAATGCTAAGTGTAGTGGTAATAGCTACAATAAGTTTTTTTATGGGGCATTAAATATGAATGATAAACTTGAATTAAAAAATAACATAAAAGAGGTTAGAATGGGGAAACAATTATCACAATCAGCTTTAGCTGATATTGTAGGAGTTTCTCGAAACACAATTAGTTCAATCGAAACTGGACAATTTAATCCAACTGCAAAGCTAGCTTTGTTATTATGCATTGCATTGGATAAAAAATTTGAAGAACTATTTTATTTCTAGAAATGGTGACTTATTATCTGTTCGAAATATTTAAGCTTTTAGATGTTTGAATTTTATTATAATTTTTATAGAGAGGACACATTGATTTTTCAGTGTGTCCTCTCTATTTAAAAATATTTTTAAATAGTCCTTGTAAAAAGACAAAACGTATGCTAAAATCTATTTAAAGAGATTTTTAAATAGGTAAAAGATATGAGAGAAACTAACATTTTTAAAGTGTTGGCAGATAGCCAGAGAAGAGCCATTCTTATGATGTTGAGAAATGAGCGATTAAATGCCGGAGAGATTGCTGAAAAATTACAGATCACACCGGCTGCTCTTTCTTATCATTTAAAATTATTAAAAAACGCAGATTTGATATCTGAATATAAAGAGAAAAACTTTGTTTATTATGAAATCAACACTACGGTTTTCGATGAATTAATTATATGGGTTAACCAGTTTGGAGGAAAAAAAGTATGAAAAAAATAATGTGGACAGTAGCAATGATTCCAGTTGTAGTTACAAGTGTGGTACTACAGTTTATGCCTGATATTATACCTATGCATCATGACTTGGAGGGAAACACTGACAGATGGGGAAGTAAAACAGAAAGCTTTATTTTTCCGGTAATTATTTTGTTTATTACACTGTTTTGGCACTTGCTAATCTATGTGTTTGAGAAAAAATCAAAAAATGCAAATACAGAAAAGGAACAGATGGAAGCAAAATCTTCTGCAAAGGTATTATGTGTGGTAGGAATTTCGCAAGCAATCATGTTCGGGATTATGCATTATTTTATTCTTTATTCTTCTTGGATACAGGCAAATGCAGGTGGTGAACATGCGGTTATTGACATTGCAAAAGTTTCATGTATTTTGTGTGGTATTGTATTTATTGTATTAGGAAATTTTATGACAAAGGCAAAACGAAATACAGTAGTTGGACTTCGAACCGTTTGGAGTATGCACAATGATAATACATGGAGAAAGAGTAACCACTTTGGTGCAATATGTATTATTATTACGGGGTTATTAACTATTATTACAACCGCATTTACAAGTGGGATGACTGGCACAATCTTTATGCTGATTTATTTGTTAGCAGCAACGCTTGTTGCTGTGGTATACTCAAAAAAGATATATGATAAGGAAATAAAAAAATAATTTGTATCTTTATGCGAGAGGGTGAAATTCCAGTCTTTTACGGAGAGATAACAAACGAAGGGAGGCAATTGCCTCCCTTCGTTTGTTATCTACTCCTTCCACGGTTTGGTGGAGAATATGGTCTTGTTAACTCTCGCTCCTTTATGTCCTGTTTCTTAGATATAAGCCTATCGTGTAGAGACTGCGGCTTTTCTCCATACCGTTGTTTCCAATTCTTAAGGCTGTCCTGATAATCCCCATAAGCTGTCTCTGACTTATGAAATGCTTTGTAGAAGGCTTCCGCATTCTGATACCCGTATTCCTTTACGATATGGGATAATCGGGCTTTCATTCGGGAAATACGTTCCTCCAATCCGGCTATCTCTGTTGAAAGTTCGGAACGCCTTTTTGCCTTGAAGATACCTTTGCTGTCGGACAGTTCAATTTCAAGGTCACTTCTCTGTTTCTCAAGTACAAAAATTGCTTTATTCTGTTCCTGCAACTTTTGATAAATCTCGCATAAGTGCTTGTAAGAAACTGCTTCCGGTGACGGCTGTGGTCTTGGTGGTATGATAGGCTTTGGTGTATCTGCCTGCTTTCTGCTTTCTTCTGGTACGGCTTTCTGCTCTTTGATATCTGTGTTCTCCGGTTTTGCCTCAAGCTCTTTGAAAATCACTTTTTCCGCAATCTCCAGAGTTTTTAGGAAGACTTTGGAGATTAACAGTTCCAATACTGCAATGGCAGTACCGATAATGGAAGATAACAGATTCGGTCTGCTTCCGTAAAGCCATACGGATTCCACAATCTTGTCCGTTATCCGTTCCTTTTTTATCTGCATGATTTCTGACTTGGAAACACCCGTTACAATCGCTCTGTCAACCGTCTGATTCCACAAGGTGCGTTTACTGTTGTCTGCCTCAATCTCGGCGGCTTTCGGATTGTTCTTACCAATCTTTTTGGTGGCAAGATACATACCGCCACGCTCAAAAACTTCTAACCGCTGGCTTTTATCCCGCACATACTGATTGATAAGATTGGTATAATCCTGCTTGACGGTATCAAGGAAATTTTCAGCCTTGAAGCGTTTATCCTTAATGGAGAAAATCTGTCTTTCGTATACCTCTCCTTTGTGAATCACCTTACACCTTTTACGGATATTTCCTTCTTCATCAAGTATCTCTTTCTTGGTGCGTACATGATTTCCCTTTTCGTCATAGAACATATTGCGGGTGGCAACCTTTTCTATGGGCTGTTCCAAGAGTGTACGCTCCGAAAAAATGAGATGGATGTGATAGTTGGTTTTCCGCTTATTGTGATGCAGGGCTGCGATACAGTCCGTTCCGTAAGTCTGTCTGAAATGGTCTGTAAATATCTGCAACAGTCTGTCTGGAGGATACTCCGTAAAAGATTCCGGCAGGGCTATGATCAATTCCCTTGCCTCAATACATTTCCCCTCCGTACCGTTTTTTTTAAATTCTGCCTGATTATATTTTGCAAGGTCAGTCCAAAAATTACGGTCTGTGGTTTCATATACCGCATACAGATTTTCCTGCTTCTTTGGGCTTGAAATATAATAAATTCTTCCCCGGACATTGTGGAGCTTCGTCATCTGAATAAATGAATTTCTTGGCATGTGCTTCCTCCTTTCCGTATCTGCCAAGTACGAAGCTGCAAGAAATGAGGATGGGAAACTTTCTAATGTGAAAGTGAGTAGGCTACATAGGTAGCCTGTCTACGAACATATCCGCCTGTCGGCGAAAAGCTCCCAGCAGGGCGAAATACACAGAGTACAAATCGTAAGATTTGTGCGAGGGGTGTATTTCGCTCTCAAACGCCGAGGGCTTGTATAAAAAAGTTTCTTCCCCACTTCTTAAATTTCCGGTTGTATCTTAGAGGAAGCACATGGTATAATCTATTTGCGTGTAGGTATATCATGGCTTCGGTCAGATACATACCTTAGGGATGGTCTTAGGACTGTCCCTATTTAATTTGTCACATTTCTTGTGACAGCTCTGACATTTCCTTTGTCCCTTAAGTCCCTGCCTTCATTGGCGGTCATGAACTTTTCAAGCATATCCGTTTTGATAAGGACTTTCCGTCCTACCTTCAATACCGGAAGCTTTTTCCATTCTACCAGTTTCCGCAGGGTATTTCTGCCGATACCCGTATAGTCGGCAGCTTCCTCAATGGACAGTGCAATCTTCACTTCTGTCATTAAAACACCTCCTCTTGAATTGCATAATGCAATTTTGTAACTATGCCTACTATATAACTTTTATATCTTCTTGTCAAGCGTTACGAAATTTTAAAAGTAATTATTAACTTGCATATTGCAATGCTACTTTTACTGTGTTATACTTTAGCCATACCGAAAAAGGAGGCGTATCAGAATGAAAGATAAAGAATTACGCAAGTTAATCGGTAGCAGGGCAAAACAACGCAGACTGGAATTAGGTGTCAACCAGCCTTATATAGCAGAAAAGATGGGAGTTACCGCTTCCACCATACAGCGGTATGAGGCAGGAACGATTGACAACACCAAGAAGCTTGTTCTGGATGGTCTGTCGGAAGCACTTCATGTATCAGTGGAGTGGCTGAAGGGCGAGACGGAAGAAATGACAAGTGATGTTACGGATAAAAGGGAATTACAGATTCGTGATACCATGACTTCCATTCTCTCCAAACTGCCTTATGATATGAAGGCAGACGAAGCGGATTTTTCCAAAGATTTACTGCTGCTGATGTTGAAGGAATACGAATTATTCGTTGATTCCTTTCAATATGCCTGTAAGAATTTTAAAGGGAATACGGAAGATGCCACAATCGCAAAAGTAATGGGGTTTGAATCCAATCAGGAATATAATGAGATTATGTTCCTTAGGGAAATCACCCATATGGTAAACGCACTGAACGACATGGGCGACATTGTAAGGCTCTATTCCAAGAATCCCGAAACGGCAGCCGTAAGGCTTGCAAATCTTCTTTCAGAGAAAGACTCCGAACCGGTATAGATTAGACAACCGGAGTTATGATATACTTACACGCAGAAAGCATTTCATCAGTTCCGATTGTCGATATCGAAAGGAGTAACGATTATGGCAAAAGGTTCTGTAAGAAAGAAAGGCAAGAAATGGTACTACCGCTTCTATGTGGAAGATGCAAGCGGTAATCTGGTGCAGAAGGAATTTGCAGGTACGGAAAACAAAAGCGAGACGGAAAAGCTGTTGAGGCAGGCAATGGAGGATTATGAAGCCAAGCGGTTTGTTGCAAAGGCTGAAAACATCACACTCGGAGAGTTGCTTGACCTGTGGGCTGAGGAAGAATTAAAGACAGGCACATTGAGTAATGGAACGGTTGGCAATTATCTTCAGACAATTGGGAGAATCAAACAACACCCTATCAGCAAAAGGAAACTGAAAACGGTGACTTCGGTACACCTGCAGGAGTTTATGGATTTGCTCTCATTTGGAGGCACTGTGGGAGATTTTATATCAAAAGGATATTCCATTGATTATGTAAGGTCATTTTCAGCAGTATTGCAACAGTCATTCCGGTTTGCGGTATTTCCGAAACAGTTTATTACCTTCAATCCAATGCAGTATGTGGTGATGAGGCATAAAAAGGAAGAAACGGATTTGTTTGCGGATGAAACAGCCACAGACAGAGACAAGGTTAAACCGCTTTCCTTTGAAATGTACCGGAAACTGATTGAACAGCTTGGAAAACGAAGTGGGGATGCGATTCTTCCGGTTCAGATAGCATACTTTACAGGTCTCAGACTTGGAGAGGTAGCAGGTCTGACATGGCAGGATATCAACCTTGAAGAACAGTATCTCACTGTACGCAGGAGCATCCGCTACAATGGTGCTACCCATAAGCACGAAATCGGTCCGACAAAGTGGAAAAAGATCAGGGTTGTTGACTTTGGCGATACCCTCGCAGATATTTTGAGGAATGCAAAAAAGGAACAGCACAAAAACCGTTTTCAGTATGGGGAACTCTACCAGCGGAATTTTTACAGAGAAGTAATGGAAAAGAATCGGGTGCATTACGAGTATTATCATTTGGGAATGACAGAGAATGTGCCGGAAGATTACACCGAAATCTTCTTTGTATGCTTAAGGGAGGATGGTTGTCTGGAACTTCCGGCAACCATAGAAACAGCCTGCCGGACAGCAGGAAGAAAAGTACCGGAGCTTGAAGGTTTCCATTTCCACACACTGAGGCATACCTACACGACAAACCTCTTATCCAACGGGGCTCAGCCTAAGGATGTGCAGGAACTGTTAGGACACTCAGACGTGAGTACCACCATGAATGTCTATGCCCATGCTACAAGGGAAGCAAAGCGGACTTCCGCAAGACTTCTTGATAAAGTGGCAGGCAACGATTAAACAACTGAATAATGAATTTTCCCTTGTAATTATCCCATAAGGGCAAAAACAAGGGAAAAGGATACATATATAGAATTTTCAATGGCGGGAAGCCTTGAAAATAGGGGAAAGTTAAGAGAATTAATAGATAAATTCAAGTTTGCAGAACTGACTCAAAAGAGCTCGAAGGAGCTCTTTTTCCTTTTTTATAATAGTATCATTATGGTATAATAGAGACATTAGAATCGGAAGTTTACAGCGAGGTGAAAGAGGTTGAATTATGTAGAATATGGAAAAGAAAGCAGCGATGTAATTATCCTCTTACACGGAGGCGGTTTATCATGGTGGAATTACAAAGAGGTTGCTGAAAGACTTCAAACAGATTATCATGTGGTTTTGCCTATATTAGATGGTCATGCAGGATGTGATAAGCAGTTTACAACGATAGAGAATAATGCTTTGGATATTATAGAATTTGTAAATAGCAAATTGGGCGGTTCTGTTTTAATGATGGGAGGACTATCGCTTGGAGGGCAGATTTTGCTTGAAATTTTATCTCAACGCAAAGATATATGTAAGTATGCAATAGTGGAAAGTGTACTTGTGATACCTTCAAAATTTACATATTCTATGATTAAACCGGCGTTTGGAAGTTGCTATGGCTTAATAAAGTATAAGTGGTTTTCAAAATTGCAATTCAAATCACTACGAATAAAGTCGAATTTGTTTGATGAATATTACAAAGATACTTGTGCTATTAGAAAGAGTGATATGATTGCCTTTTTACAGGAAAACTCAGTATATTCACTAAAAGATGGCATTGGAGAGTGTGAAGCAACCGTTCAAATTTATGTTGGAGAAAAAGAAAAGCAATCAATGAAAAAATCTGCTAAAATCATTCATGAAAAATTGCAGGATAGTTTTATACAAGTTCTTCCTAATATGTATCATGGAGAGTTTTCAATAAACCACGCAGATGATTATGTGAGAAAACTATTAGAAATAGTAAAGCGAAGGTAACTTTCAGTCTTCAGCAGAGACTGAAAGCAACAGAAGATTTGAATTATAGAGTACAACAGTTTCTATTCTATCAAATATTTAAACAATCTCTGCATCCGAAAAGACTAACTCATATAGTTTTACTAACAATATTTTTATTAGCATGTTCAAATCCTGATTTCTTGTATCAATTATTTTCTGTTCACTTTCAATAATAAGAAAAAAGCCTTTACTTCCATGTCTAATAATAAGTCTCTATATTTCAATAACTATTGCAAAATTATATCTTGTTTAAGAAGATATTTTAATTTTAAAGATAAAAAATTCTTCATCCTGCAATGCTTTATATTCTATATTGTAATTATTTAGAATATTACTTACAATATACAAACCTAATCCATTACTATTTTCCTTATTTAAATCAAATTTAACATCAAATATTTTATCCATATTCGAAATTCTATTGTTACCGTATGAATTCTCTATATATAACCAATCATTAACTATCCTAATATTAATTACCCCATTTACATCAGTATATTTTACCGCATTACTAATCAAATTGGATAAAATAATCTTTAACGCTGTTTTTCCTATATAAATATTCTCATCTGATATATAATTATTGACGGTTATTTTCTTTTGATTTGCTAATATTTCGTATTTTTTTAATATATCTTCTAGTGTATCATTTATTTTCAAATATTCTTCATCATTATTCAAATTTTCTATAGAATGAACTGATAATATTTGAGAAATATTTTTTGTTAAACTATCAACGATGTCAATACATTCATTAATATAAATATCTCTTTCTTTATATTTTCCAATATTGTATTTCATATTTTCCAGTATTATTTTAAGACTAGCAAGAGGAGTTTTAAGTTCATGGGATGCACCTTTAAAAAAGTCATATTTTAACTTTTCTAATTTTAAAATTTCTTTATTTTTAAATTCTAAATCGTCAATTGTTCTTAATAAAGTAGAATACAAATCATTAATTTGTTGTTTTAATTCTCCAACTTCATCATTAGAATTAACTTTTAACCGCGTTTCTTTATCAAGTTCCATCATTTTATCAGTAACAATTTTTATTTCCTGTATATTATTTTTTATTATTTTTGCATAAATTAAAGAAATAATAGCAGAAAATAAAATTGATATAAATAAAGAATATGGTAAAAATTTAATACTTAAATCTTTCGCATCTTTTTGCATATCAGCTGTAGAAACAAATTGTAGATTTATTTTTTCACCATCATTAAGCGTTATTTCTCTTTCTTCAATTATCAAAGAATTACTATCACTTTCTAAATTAACATTTATGTCATCTTTGATTTGTATTTCATTTTTATTATTTTTTTCTTTTATAAATGCTTTTATTTCACTACTCTTCGAATAAAGCTCCAAAGTTTGTTCTATGTATTTTATTTCTTTTCCATTCATATTACTAGAAATTTCATTTGCAATATTATGGATCTTTTCTTTTCTTGTCTCCAAATATGTTTTAGGAAAGATAAAATAAACTAATGAATGAACTAATATAATTATTATTGCAAGAACAGAAAATATTTGTATGAACATTTTGGGAAATATCTTTATTTTTTTCATTTTCTCTCCAATTTATATCCTACATTTCTTATAGTAGTTATACAGTCTAATTGTAATTTTTTTCTAAGTTCTTTTATATATACATCTATTACCCGATCATAAGGAATTTCTTCGCTATCTTTCCATACATAATCAATAATTTGCATTCTAGTTAATACTTGTCCATTATTATCCAATAGACACTTTAATACATCTAGTTCTTTTGCATTTACATCTATTTCTTCATCATTTATTTTAGCTGTATAGCTATTAAAGTTAACCGATAGATCCTTATATTCAAACTTCTCTAAATGTCCATAATTCTTCTTAATCAAAGAATCTATTCTAACCTTTAAGACTGGCAATGAAAATGGCTTTTCTACATATCCATCTGCTAAATTAGTAAATGCATCAATTTTATATTCTTCATCACTAAATGCAGTCAGGATTAGAATTGGCAAATTGCTTTTCTTTCTAATTTCTTTCAACACTTCTAAACCATTAATAAAAGGTATTTGAATGTCTAAGATAACCAGATTTATATCGCTATTAAATT
>OMBB01000977.1_pt1 | contig 11582 bp, 10 predicted proteins | sample 1673961 | NCBI WGS metagenome assembly OMBB01 (sample SAMEA103958135, study PRJEB25191) | human gut metagenome | reverse complement strand
CCAAGGCTGAGGCTGAGGACATCAAGAAGAAGCTGGAAGAGGCTGGCGCTAAGGTCGAGATCAAGTAATTTGATCCCTTCTGAACGTTCTTTCTTGAATTCTTATTCTTGAAACAAAAGGCACTCTCGCTGAAAGGCGAGGGTGCCTTTTTGGTTGTGCGCCCGCAGGCAGGGCAAAAAGCTCCCGGAGCGGTGCGGCATTCAGTGCCACTGCTCCGGGAGCTTTGGTTTTGCTTCGTTTATTCGTAGTCGATGGGCAGGGTGGGCAGACCGTTCAGATCAAGGCCTGCCGTGTGGCCCGCCATGTACTGGTAGTAGCCTTGCGCCGCGATCATTGCGCCGTTGTCGCCGCAGAATTTCAGTTCCGGCAGGTAGACCTTGGCCCCCAGCTTCTGGGCACCATCGTTCACCAGCTGACGCAGGCGGCCGTTGGCGGCCACGCCGCCCGCCAGACAGACCTGCTTGGCCCCGGTGTCGGCAGCAGCCAGCAGCAGCTTTTCGGCCAGAATGCCCGCAATGCGTTCCTGAAAGCTTGCCGCCAGATCAGGCACGTTGATCTCCTCATTCTTCATCTGGGCCTTGTTCACCTCGTTCAGCACGGCGGTTTTCAGGCCGGAGAAGCTGACGTTGTACTTGCCGTCCACATGGGGCACCGGCAGGCGGTAGGCCTTGGGGTCACCTGTTTTGGCGGCATTTGCCACGCTGGGGCCGCCGGGATAGGGAAGACCCAGGGTGCGGGCGACCTTATCAAAGGCTTCACCGGCGGCATCGTCCACGGTGTGGCCCAGAATGTGGTAGTGGGTGTAGTCCTGCACCTCCACGATATGGCTGTGGCCGCCGGATGCCACCAGACAGAGGAAGGGCGGCTTGAGCTCCGGGTGGGTCAGATAGAGGGCCGCAATGTGGCCCCGCAGGTGATGCACCGGAACCAGCGGCTTGTTGGCAGAATAGGCCAGCCCCTTGGCAAAGTTCACGCCCACCAGCACTGCGCCGATCAGGCCCGGCGCAAAGGTGACAGCCACCGCGTCCACATCGTCCATGGTCTTGCCAGCATCCAGCAGGGCTTTTTTGACTGTGGCGCTGATGAACTCGCAGTGGCGGCGGCTGGCGATCTCAGGGACCACGCCGCCATAAAGAGCCTGCTCCTTGACGCTGGTGGAGATGACGTTGCTCAGCAGGCGACGGCCATCCTCCACAAGGGATGCGGCGGTCTCGTCGCAGGTGGATTCGATTCCTAAAACGATCATAGTTCAGTGGGCCTCCAGCCAGTTTTTGCCAGTATGCACATCGGTGCTCAGGGGCACCGCGTAGTGCACGCAGCCTTCCATTTCCTCCCGCAGGATCTGCGCGGCCTTTTCGGCCTCTGCTTCCGGGGCTTCCACGATCAGTTCATCGTGGACCGTCAGGATCAGGCGGCTTTCCATCTTCTCGTTCCGCAGCCGCCGCCAGACACGCACCATGGCCAGCTTGATGACATCAGCGGCCGTGCCCTGAATGGGGGTGTTGCGGGCCATCCGCTCGCCGCTGGCCCGGATGTTGTGGTTGTTGCTGTTCAGCTCCGGCAGGGCGCGGCGGCGGCCGAACAGGGTGGAAACGTAGCCGCACTGGCGGGCATCCGCAATGGTCTTTTCCATATAACCGTCGATATTGGGGAAGGTGGCCAGATAGGTCTGCAGGAAGGCCTCTGCCTCCTTGACGCTCACGCCGATGTCCTTGGAAAGGCTGTAAGCGCCCTTGCCGTACATGATGCCAAAGTTGATGGCCTTGGCGCTGGAGCGCAGGCGGGGCGTGACATCCTCAGGCCGGATGTTGTAGATCTTGGCTGCGGTGCTGCGGTGGATGTCGGCACCGGAGAGGAACGCCTCCTGCATATGTGCATCGCCGGTGACATGGGCCAGGATGCGCAGTTCGATCTGGCTGTAATCGGCATCCACCAGCACGCAGCCGGGCTTTGCCACAAAGTAGGCGCGGAGCTTGCTGCCCATCTCGGTGCGGATGGGGATGTTCTGCAGGTTGGGATTGTCAGAGGAGAGCCGCCCGGTGCGGGCCTCGGTCTGGTTGAAACGGGTGTGGATGCGGCCATCCTCGCCAATGACCTTGAGCAGACCCTCCACATAGGTGGAGTTCAGCTTCTGGCAGGCACGGTACTGGAGAATGTCCTCCACCAGCGGGATGTCCCGCAGCTTTTCCAGTGTTTCGGCATCGGTGGACCAGCCGTTTTTCGTCTTTTTGCCGTGGGGCAGACCCATGGTATCAAAGAGCAGGGTGCCCAGCTGTTTGGGGCTGTTGGGGTTGAAATCGGAGGTACCTGCCTCCATCTCAATGCGGGTCAGCACCTGGTCCAGCTCCTGCCGCAGCTGCACGCCGAAAGCCTCGATGCCCTCACGGTCTACAAGGATGCCGGTGCGGGTCATATCGGCCAGCACCTGTGCCAGCGGGAATTCAATGTTGTTGTAGAGCTCGTCCTCGCCGTTTTCGGTGATCTCCGCCTTCATTCTGGCGAACAGGTCTGCCAGGAAACCGGCATCGGGGTACTCCTCACAGGAGAACGCTGACCTTGCATGGTAGCTGGTGGCAAGGGTGGTGAGCAGATAGTGGGATGCGGAAGAGTCCAGCAGGTAGGCAGCCAGCTTGCCGTCCCAGACGATGCTGCTGCCCCAGCTGCCTGTGGCCATGGCTCTGGCGTAGAGGGGGGCGGAATCGAATACATCCAGCGTCACCTTGGGGTCGTCCAGCAGGGAGACCAGCTCTTCCTCGGAGAGGGGATACACGGTGGTGTCCTGCACGGCGTACCAGGCCTCCGGCTGCACGATCGCGCTCTTTTTGCCCAGAACGGCGGGGCGTGCGGCCACCAGATAGTGGCCGGAAGGCTCTGCGGGCAGCGACGCAATGGCTGCGTCCACCTCCGGCAGGGTGTCGGGGTCCTGTTCCGGTACGATGCCGTCCAGCCCGAACCGGGTGATGAGGGTCTGGATCTCCAGCTCCTGCATCAGACGGACAGCGGCGGGCTTGTTGCCCTCGGTCACCTTGTAGGCCCCTTCCGCTGTGTCGATGGGGGCATCGGTGCGGATGGTGCCCAGCGTGTGGCTGAGGTAGGCATCCTCCCGGCAGGCCAGCAGGTTTTCCCGCTGCCGGGGCTTGATGATCGGGCTGTCCAGATGGTCGTACACGCTGTCCAGGGTGCCGAAGTTCTTGACCAGGGTCATGGCGGTCTTTTCGCCGATGCCCTTCACGCCCGGAATGTTGTCGGAGGTGTCGCCCATCAGGCTCTTCACCTCGATGAGCTGCTTGGGCTCGATGCCGTACTTTTCGTGGATGGCATCCAGATCCATGGTCTCCGTTTTGCTGCGGCCCATGGCGCTGGTGGCCAGCAGCACGGTGGTGGTCTCGCTCACCAGCTGCAGGCTGTCGCGGTCTCCCGTGGCCAGAAAGCAGTCGTCCCTGCGGGTCTCGCAGGCAGCGGCCAGCGTGCCCAGAATGTCGTCGGCCTCCCAGCCCTTTGCCGATACCTGGCGGTAGCCCAGGTCGGTGAGCAGTTCTTTCAGGATGGGCATCTGCTGGGCCAGCTCGTCCGGCATGGCGTGGCGGGTGCCCTTGTAGCCGTCGTACATTTCGTGGCGGAAGGTGGGGTGCTTCAGATCGAAGGCCACGGCCACCTCGTCGGGCTCACACTCCCGGAGCAGGGAATTCATAATATTCAAAAAGCCGAAGATGGCATTGGTATAGCGGCCGTCCTTGGTGGTCAGCAGCTTGATGCCGTAAAAGGCACGGTTGGCAATGCTGTTGCCGTCAATGACCAGTAAACGCATAGTCAGTCTCCTCCATTGCATTATAACTCAATTTATAGTATAACACAAAATGGGGGCCAGCGGGGGATTTTTGCAGAAAAAACAAAAATGCCCTCCCGTGTTGGGAAGGCAGGTGAAGGTGTTACTCCGAGATGGTGATGGCACTCACCGGGCAGGCCTGTGCGGCTTCCACGGCGGTGGGGACGGTGTCGGGCGGCAGCTCGCCCGGCACAGCGACGGCCAGGATGCCTGTCATCTGGAATACCTCGGGGCAGATCCCGGTGCACTGGGTGCAGCCGATGCAGAGATCGGGGTCAACGAATGCTTTCATGGGAAGTTCCTCTCTTTCTGAAATGGCCCGCCCTTCGTTCAATCTCAGGGGCGGCTTGTGATAAAGCAAGTATGGACGGAAAGAAGATGAATTATCCCTAGGTTTTTTCCGGCAGATATGATACAATAGAGCACACAGGATCCAGGAGGAAAAACGATGAACATTCAGATCTTTGGCACCAGCAAGTGCTTTGATACCAAAAAGGCCCAGCGCTATTTCAAGGAGCGGGGCATCAAGTTCCAGATGATCGACCTGAAGGAAAAAGAGATGAGCCGGGGCGAGTTTGAGAACGTGGCCCGCGCACTGGGCGGCTGGGAGCAGCTGGTGAACCCGGCGGCAAAGGATAAGCAGACGCTGGCCCTGCTGGATGCACTGGTGGATTGGCAGAAGGAGGACAAGCTGTTCGAGAATCAGCAGCTCTTCAAAACGCCCATCGTGCGCAACGGCAAAAAGGCCACCGTGGGCTACCAGCCCGAGATCTGGAAAACGTGGGAATAAATCGCGCTTTCACAAAAAATCCACGCCCCGGGTTTTGCACCGGCGGGCAGTTTGTGGTATACTGAAAGCTGGTATTTCCCCAAAAGATGACCTGATTTAGGAGACGATAACGATATGAAGACCTATATGACCCCGGAAGAACACGCCCGGCTCCACCGCCGCCGCGCCCGGCAGACCCTTGGCCTGCTGATCGCCGTGCTGGCGCTGGTGGGCATTGTAACGGTCGTGCGGGCCGGTGTGAAGGGTGTGGCCACCCTGTTTGACGACACCCAGCAGAAAGCGGAATATGAGGACCGGCTGGAAGGTCTGGTCCTGTTCGATCCGCTGCCCTTTAACGGCATCGAGAACATCGATGATCTGACCCTGCGCGAAGCCGCCGTCTGGGGCTGCGTGTACAGCATCCAGGAGACCCAGGGAAGCTTTGATAACTACAACACGGACCCCGACACCGAACAGCTGCTGCTGCCCTCGGTGGATGTGGATGCCTATCTGGCAAAGCTGGTGGGCCCCAGTTTCAAGCTGACCCACAAGAGCTTTGAGATGGACGACATGACTGTCGAGTTCGATGAGACGACTCAGTGCTATAAGATCCCCGTCACTGGCAGCGTGGGCACCTTCCGCGCTACCGTCACCAGACTGTTCAAGAAGGACGGCCTGCTCCACGTTACCGTGGGCTATATCCCCACCCAGAGCAGTGATGACAGCATCCTGAACAACTCGTCCGACACGCCCACCAAGTATATGGATTACCTGTTCAGCCGCCAGAGCGGCAGCTGGTACCTGACCGGCCTGACCGACAGCGAGACCAAGCCCGAATCTGCTGACAGTGCAGCCTCTGCCGCGGAGCCTGCCCCGCTGGCCGAGAGTGAGGTCAACGATGCCATCCTTGCAACCGCAGGCGATTCTGCCGCCGCCAGCGTGGCCGCCAGCGCCGTTGCTGACGAGGCTGCCCCGGTGGAAGAGGCGGCGGAGAGCACCCCGGCTGAGAGCACCGAGGCTTCCTCTGAGAGCCCGGCGGCATAACCGAAAATCGAAATCTGACAGAACACCCCTGCACGGAATGTGTGAAGCATTCCACGCAGGGGTGTTTTTGTTTCCAGATTATTTCAGATCAAACCTGACCACGACCAGACGATACCACAGGTAGGGCACCATGTTCCAGATCATCCACAGCTCCATGAGGATATAGTTGGGCAGGTCCTTCAGGCGGAAGGGGCGCTTGCCGAGCCGCCCCTCTTTGAGCAGGGCAAAGGCTTCGTGCATTCCCTTGTCCCAGGCTTCGCCAAAGCCCTGCTTATGGAACTTGTAGCACTTGAGCAGATAGCCCAGCGCCAGCGGGAGGAAATTCAGGATGAGCATGAGCAGCGGTTCGTTCTTGAGGGGGAGCAGGATGCTGTTCCGGCCGCTCTGCTGGCTCTTGAAGGCGTTGTACTTCACCGCGCCGGTGCTGGCACCGCAGATGTGGTAGCATTTGGCGGTGGGGCAGAGGACACACTTGTAACCTGCGTTGTTGGCACGCCAGCTCAGGTCCACATCCTCAAAGTAGGCGAAGAAGTTCTCGTCAAAGGTGCCGATCTCCTCCAGAATGCTCTTGCGGTAGAGCGCCGCGCCGCCGCAGGCCGAGAAGATGCGCTTCTGTTTGGTGTAGCGGCTGGCCCGGCGGCCGTCGCCGGTCTTGCAGGCAAAGCCCATCCAGGTGACGTAATCACCGGCATCGTCGGCCAGCTCCCGTTCAAAGTGGCGGAGCATCAGGCTCTGCACGGCGAAGATCTTGGGATCGGTCTCGGCGGTGCGGATGAGCTCGGCCAGCCACTCGGGCTCGGCAAAGGCATCGTTGTTGAACATGACTACATACTCGCCCTTGGCCCGGGCAATGCCCTGATTCACGGCGTGGGAGAAGCCGGTGTTGGTGCCGTTTTCGATCAAGGTGAAGTTGGGGCGGCCGCAGTAGCTGCGGGCCTGCTCCAGACTTTCATCGGTGGAACCGTTGTCCACGATGATGAGCTCAAAATCCTGCTCTGTCTGGGCATAGACCGACTCGATGGAGTCCTTGAGCCAGCCTTTGCCGTTGATGTTGGGGATGACGATGGTTGCTTTCATATATAAATGCTCCTGAAAAATCAACTTCAAGGCAGATTATACCATAATTGCGTTGAAAAAGAAACCGGCAGTTGAGAGAAGGCGTGGGAAGCACAATGAAAAACTTTTCCGGACTTTTGTAGCAAATAACCAACCACTTCACTGCACGGTTGTGCAATCTGCCCTTGAATTGTGACCAAAGCGTGTAAATATTGAGAAAATGGCTGCAAAACTGTTTACAAAAGAGTAACAGTCTGATATACTTTACACCAGTGAATGAAACGCTCTTTTGTGAAGAAAGGATACTGACGTGGAAACAGCCAAGCACTTTGGAAGCAAACTTCGGAAAACTCTCGCTGCCCTGCTTGCAACGATGGCCCTGATGGCCGTGCTGCTCCCCGGGGCACTGGCCGTGGACCTGAACGTTGATGTTGGGTTCTACTTCAAACAGAGCCGGGGCGGCACCTGCACCCTGGCCTCTGCCGCAATGATGCTTCGCCGCCGGGCCTATCTGGATGGGATGGACAGCTGGGTGGATGTGACCGAAAACGGCATCAAGAGCACGGCCTGGTCGGGCGGGCTCTCCCACAGCTTTACATACAACGATATGCATGTGGGTTATGCGACCCTGCCCTCGGGCAAGGCGGCCAAGACGGAAGCGCTGGTCTCCATTCTAGCAGAGCATCCGGAGGGCATCGTGCTGTACGACCGCACCAGACCCCATGCCGTGCTCCTGACGGACTACACCGACGGCGTGTTCTATTGTTCCGATCCTTCCAACGGGGTTGCCTCCGGCCGTGTGCCGCTGTCTGCCGCCAGCATCTCCATTGGCGGCGCGTCCTGCTACTGGTACATCACCGAGGATGGCAATGACGATGGTCTGGAGCTTCTGGAAGAGGCTGTGCAGGCGGAGGAAGCTGCCGCGGAAACTGAGACCACGGCAGAGACTGAAGTCGCTGCTGGCGAGGAAAGCAGCAGTCAGGATTGGTGGACGAGCCTGTTTGGCTGAATATTGATCTTTTGGGCAGCTGGCCGTTGGGTCAGCTGCCTTTTTTGTTAGCATCCTCACCCTCTCAGGCCGCTTCGCGTCCAGCTCTCCCAAAGGGAGAGCTTTTGACAAAACCGCAAACCTTGCATTTACTGCCAAGGCCTCCCACTTTGGGGGAGGTGGCATCGCGTAAGCGATGACGGAGAGGGTGAGCCCGTTCACCTCCGCAGCTCTGTCCCCGGGAAATAGTGTGCCAGAATTTCCTCCGCGCTCTGTCCCTGTTCGGCCAGCGCCTTGGCACCCCACTGGCTCAGACCCACACCGTGGCCATAGCCCTTGGTGGTGAGGAGAAAACTGCCCTCCTGATACTGCACCGTGAAGCAGGCGCTCCGCAGGCCCAGCGCTTTGCGCAGGGCCGGGCCGGTGACGCTCTGCCCACAGACGGGCAGGGAGGCTACATAGCCCGAAGGAGTAAGCGCGGCCTCTCCGAACCAGTTGGCAGGTGCGGCAGGGTCAGGGAGAAGCCCCAGCCCGGCGAGAGCCTGCTGCATCTGCTCGGCGGTGAATTGGACGGTATAAAGGTAGTTGTCCGCATTGAGGTCGGTGGAGCTGTCCACGGCCACAAGATAGGGAAGGGCGGTGCCCCAGACGTTTTCGCTGGCTTCAGTCATGCCGTTGGAGATGGCAAAGTAGCTTGTCCCGGCGGGGGCGCTGCCATAGTAGAGCACATCGGTCAGCACACTGTCCACCAGCGCCGAGAGGCGGGCATAGTTTTCCTCATAGGCGGTGCCCCAGTAGCTGCGGAGGACTGTATCTGTTAAGTATCCCTGCCGCCGGACTGGATCTACGCTCAGCCAGCCGGAAGCCGGTTCGGCGGCATGGTCGCGGCAGTAGAGAGCATAGCTGTGGGCCGCGATGGCCTGCGCTTTGAGCGCCTCGTCCGGCCAGCTGATGGGCATTTCCGCTGCCACGGCACCGATCAGATAGTCCCGCCGGGGTACCGAGACCACGGCCCCGGCGCTCTGGTCGGCCAGCAGAAAGCTCTCGCTGTCCTGATCGGAGGGAGGCACGGTGGCGCTGTCCGGGGCGGCTTCCGAAGCTGCAGTGCCCGGCAGGGGATCGGAAGAAGCCCCCTGTGCCGGGCCGAACACCGCCAGTGTCAGCCGGTAACCGGCGATCGGCAGGAGTGTACCCAGCACCAGCAGCAGGGTGCAGAGGAGAAAGAATGTCTTTTTCATCGTAGTTTTCCCTCCCGGACAGGCATTTTTCTGGGCATAGTGTACCAGCCCGGCGGGGTGAAAAAGCGCACATTTCATCCAAGACTTGAATTTAGTTCACAAAAGCGCTATCATAAGGGTGTGCCATCATGGTGGATGGCCGGAAAGTATATAAGAAAGAAATAAGAGAAAGGGGAAATTCGCGCATGAACTATACCCATGCAGAAGTAGCGTCGCTGGACCCGCAGACCATGCGGACGCTGTGTGAAGAGTATCTGGCAAACAACTACATCGACCCGGAGACGAGTGAGCGTCTCGGTGTCAAGCGCGGCCTGCGCAACCCGGATGGCACCGGTGTGCTGGCAGGGCTGACCAATGTCTGTGACGTTGTGGGCTACAAAAAGGATCAGGAGGGGCATGTCATTCCCATTCCGGGTCGTCTGATCTACCGCGGTGTGGACATCAACGAGATCGTGAATGAGGCCTACCGCAACGACCGCTTTGTGTTTGAAGAGGTCATCTGGCTGCTGCTGTTCGGCAGCCTGCCCACCCAGGAGCAGCTGGACGATTTCTGTGAGCTGCTGGCAGAGCACCGCGCCCTGCCCGATGGTTTTATGGATACCATGAATGCTCCTTCGCCCAATATTATGAACAAGATGCAGCGGTGCGTGCTGGGCCTGTATTCCTACGACGAGCACGCCGAGGACCTGACGCTGGAGAATATCCTGAACCAGAGCATCAACTTGATCGCCAGTATGCCCACCATGATGGTGAACGCTTACCAGATGAAGCGCCGCTATTATGACAAGCAGAGCATGTTCTTCCACATGCCCAAGCCCGGCCAGAGCACCGCGGAGCACATCCTGAGCACCTACCGCCCGGACCAGAAGTTCACCCACGAGGAAGCCAAACTGCTGGATATGTGCCTACTGGTCCACGCAGACCACGGCGGCGGCAACTGCTCCACCTTCACCGCCCGTGTGCTGTCCTCCTCGGGCACCGATACCTACTCGGCCATTGCAGCCGCCATTGGCGCGCTGAAGGGGCCCAAGCACGGCGGTGCCAACCTGATGGTCAACCGTCAGCTGCAGGATATCCTCAAGCATGTGGAGCACCCGGAGGATGACGACGAGGTGCGCGAGTATCTGCGCCGCATCCTGCGTAAGCAGGCGGGCGACGGCTCCGGCCTGATCTACGGTATGGGCCATGCGGTCTATACCATGAGCGACCCCCGTGAGGTCATCCTGAAGGAGCGCGCCAAGCACCTGGCCTACGAGAAGGGCTTTGAGGAAGAGTACAACATGCTGTGCAGCATCGAGCGGCTGGCTCCCGATATCTTTGCCGAGGAGAAGGGCAGCAGCAAGCCGGTGTGCGCCAATGTGGACCTGTTCAGCGGCCTGATCTACAACATGCTGGGCATCTCTGAGGATATCTACACCCCGCTGTTCGCCATTGCCCGTGTGCCGGGTTGGTGCGCACACCGGGTGGAGGAAGTCATTTTTGCCAACCGGATCATCCGGCCCGCCTATAAGTATCTGGGCGTGCGCCAGAAATATAAACCGATCGAGGAACGCTGATGAACGCTTTATTTGTGCTGATTTTCACCTGTGGTGGTGCCCTTGCCATTGGGCGCGGGCTTGATCTTGCCCTGTGGACGGACTGGAACACCGGCCTGTGCACGGCGGGCTCTGTCTGGCTGCGGTACGGCGGCCTGTGGGTAGCGCTGGTCGTTGGCATCATCGCCGCCCGGAAGCTTGCTCGCCAGCCCCTTGTTCTGCGCAGTGCGTGCAGGCCGGTGGGAGTTACATCGGTGCTGGGCGGCGTGTGTGTCGGCCTGGCCGGTGCGGTGCGTCTGGCAGTGGGCATGACCGGCGTTGGTGCGCTGGTGCGTGCCGTGCTGGAGCTGGCGTGCGCTGTCTGGCTGATCCGGCTGGGCCGCAGCTGGACGCATAAGGGAGAATACCGTCTGCCCGGCCGGAGCATGACCCCGGCGGTGCTTGGCACGGCGGTGTTCTACTGGGGGGTGCTGAGCCGCTTTATGGAGAACAGCTCCAGCTGGCACCGGGTGGAGCCGACTGCCATGGTCTGGCAGATGCTGGCTGCGCTGGTGTTTCTTTCGGCGATGGTCCGCGCCCTCTGGCTGCCGGAAACGTCCAACGGCTGTCAGCTGTGCGAGGCCGGGATCTGCACGTTCCTGCTCTGCTTCTGCTGGGAGCTGCCCCGGGTGCTGGTGTTGCTGTTCCACGGCATCACGGCGGCTGACCTGCCCGAGGTGCTGTTTGGCTTTGGCATGTGCTGCATCGGCGTGCTGGGGCTTTTCACTGTGGCGCGGGTGGCAGGAAGTGACGGAAGGCCTGCAATACCCCGACACGCCGTTGGTTGAATTGCTGAAAAGATTCCCATAAAAGCTGTGAAAATCGTTCAAAAACAAAAAAGTGTGAAATTGCCTTGTTAATTTTTTGGCGGGCACTTGAAGGTTTCTGCAATTTGGTCTATAATAAAGCTACCGTGATTATTATCCGATAAAAGGGTAAGAACATTTAGGAGGTACTATTAACATGGCTGTTAGAGTTGCTATCAATGGTTTTGGTCGTATTGGCCGTCTGGCTTTCCGTCAGATGTTTGATGCTGAGGGTTACGAGGTCGTCGCAATCAACGACCTGACCAGCCCCAAGATGCTGG
>OMBB01000976.1_pt1 | contig 11584 bp, 9 predicted proteins | sample 1673961 | NCBI WGS metagenome assembly OMBB01 (sample SAMEA103958135, study PRJEB25191) | human gut metagenome | reverse complement strand
AGATTTTCGTGCAAGCACGGAATCTGAACGCAGAAGGGTACGAGTGAACTGTAACCCCAAAAAGCAAGAACAGCCGCAGGGTGCAGCAAATCCATGCACCCTGCGGCTGTAATATAAATCCGTTACATAATTTTATGAACCCATCCTGCAGGTCCTTCGATCTTGCCCATCTGAATACCTGTCAGAGTGTCATACAGCTTCTGGATCACCGGTCCCATGCTTTCCATACCGCTGGGGAAGCAGATCTCCCTGCCATGGTCTACCACCTTGCCGACCGGGCATACAACAGCTGCCGTACCGCAGACGCCGCATTCTGCAAAATCAGAAAGCTCCGCCAGCTTAACCGGACGCTCTTCCACCTTCATGCCCAGGATATCCTTTGCAACGACTGCGATGGAACGACGTGTTACAGAAGGAAGGATGCTGTCAGACTTGGGAATGACAAGAGTTCCTTCTTTGTCGATGAAGATAAAGTTTGCGCCGCCGGTCTCCTCTACATAGGTGCGGGTTGCGGGATCAAGGAACATGTTTTCATCGTAGCCGTTCTGATGCGCGGTTACATAGGCATGCAGGCTCATCGCATAGTTCAGACCAGCCTTGATATGTCCGGTTCCATGCGGTGCTGCACGGTCAAAATCACTGACACAGATGGTAAGCGGATGAACGCCGCCCTTAAAGTACGGTCCAACCGGAGTTACCAGAATGCGGAACTGATATTCATCCGCGGGCTTAACGCCGATAACCGGAGAGCTTGCAAACATATAAGGACGAACATATAAGCTTGCGCCACTGCCGTAAGGAGGAACCCATGCAGCATTTGCCTTAACCACTTCTTCTACTGCTTCCAGGAAACGCTCTGCCGGGAACGGAGGCATCTCCAGACGCTTTGCGCTGTCCATCATACGGACTGCATTTAAGTCCGGGCGGAACGTTACGATATGTCCATCCTCTGTTGTATATGCTTTGAGACCTTCAAAGATCTCCTGGCAATAATGAAAAATACCTGCACATTCGTTCAGGGTAACTGTCGGATCGTCTGTCAGTCCACCCTTATCCCAGGCACCATTTTTGTAGTTTGCCACATAACGGTAATCTGTTGTCATATAGCCGAATCCGAGATTTGCCCAGTCCAGATTCTTTTTTTCCATCTTGTACACACTCCTTACTTCTGGCTCCCATCCGCCGGGTTCTTCTTTTGCCGGCGTCTGTTTTGCAGTTTTCTATAGAATTCGAAAATATTATAGCACTATTCTTTCCGATAGAAAAGATTTTTTTCACGCGCCTTCCCCTGCCGTGCCCGTTTAGAAACCGCAGCGTGGATGCTTCCGCTTATTCGCTGTGGCTGACCGTCTCCTTCATCATCCGCACATAGGTGTATAAATGTCCGCCCGCATGAGAGCCGTATTTTGCGATCAGCTTTACAACTGCACTTCCGACAATAACACCATCCGCCGTTTTGGAAATCTCTGCCGCCTGATCCGGTGTGTGGATACCGAAGCCAACCGCTGCCGGAACGCTGCTGACACTGCGGATTTCTTTTAACATCCCACCGATATCGGTGGTGATATTGGTTCTCTCTCCGGTTACGCCCATCGACGATACCACATACAAAAATCCTTTCGCTCCTTTGGCAATCTTACGGATTCTCTCTTTGGAGGTCGGTGCAATCATCGAGATCAGGTCTATGCCATAGCGGCTTGCAACAACATCAACCTCTTCTTTTTCCTCAAAGGGCAGATCGGGGATGATGATGCCGTCGATCCCTACATCCTGGCAGCGTTCAAAAAACGCCTCGTAGCCGTAATGGAACACCGGATTCAAATATGTCATAAATACCAGCGGAATTTCTGTTTTCTCCCGCAGTTTCTTTACCATGTCAAAAATATCGTCGGTCGTCACACCGCCGGAAAGCGCCCGGATATCCGCCTCCTGAATGACCGGTCCCTCCGCGATCGGATCGGAAAACGGAATGCCGATCTCGATCAGATCTGCGCCTGCCCGCTCCATTTCCAGAATGTATTCCTCTGTCTTATCCAGGGACGGATCTCCCGCTGTCAAAAATGCAATAAATGCCTTTTTATTTTCAAATGCCTTTTGGATTCTGCTCATCTTTTTCCTTCTGTCTTTCGGACAGCCTTTCCTGCAGGTTTTTTGCGCCTGCCAAAGTTTTCTTTTGTCCTCTGTTTTTCGGGTTTACTCTGAAATATCTTCGCCGCGGTATCTTGCAATCGCTGCAACGTCCTTGTCGCCGCGCCCGGATAGACAAATGATGATCGACTGATCCGAAGACAATGTCGGCGCAAGCTTTCTCGCATGCGCAACCGCATGGGCGCTCTCTATCGCGCAGATGATGCCCTCCGTACGCGCCAGATACTCAAACGCTTCTACCGCTTCCTCATCCGTTACCGGTACATAGCTTGCGCGTCCGGTATCGTGCAGCCATGCGTGCTCCGGTCCAATGCCGGGATAATCCAGTCCTGCAGAAATCGAGTACACCGGTGCAATCTGTCCGTACTGATCCTGACAGAAATAGGATTTCATACCGTGGAACACACCTGGCGTTCCCTTTGCCATTGTTGCTGCATGCTTATCCGTATCGATTCCTTTTCCTGCGGCCTCGCAGCCGATCAATGCAACTTTCTTTTCCGGAATAAACTCATAGAACATACCCATTGCATTGCTGCCGCCGCCGACACACGCCAAAACAGCTGCCGGAAGCTTTCCTTCCTTTTCCAGAATCTGTGCCTTTGCCTCCCGTCCGATGACAGACTGGAAATCCCGCACGATCGTCGGAAACGGATGCGGTCCCATGACAGAGCCCAGTACATAGTGGGTGTCCGATACGCGGTTTGTCCACTCACGCATCGTCTCGTTTACTGCATCCTTTAAGGTCTGGGTTCCGCTTGTTACCGGATGCACCTTTGCGCCTAAAAGCTTCATTCTGTAAACATTCAGCGCCTGCCGGTCTGTGTCCTCTTTTCCCATAAAAATCTCACATTCCAGTCCGAGCAGTGCCGCAGCTGTTGCACAGGCAACCCCATGCTGTCCGGCACCAGTTTCTGCGATGACGCGGGTTTTACCCATCTTTTTTGCCATCAGCACCTGGCCGAGTACGTTGTTGATCTTGTGAGAGCCGGTGTGGTTTAAGTCCTCCCGCTTTAAATAGATCTTCGCACCGCCCAGATCCTTTGTCATTTTCTCCGCATAATATAACAGCGACGGTCTTCCTGCATAATTTTTTAACAGATCATCAAGCTCCGCACAAAACTCCAGGTCATTTTTATAAAATTCGTACTGCTCCTCCAGATGAATGATCTCATTCATCAGCGTCTCCGGGATGTACTGTCCTCCGTGTATTCCAAATCTGCCTTTTTCCATCAGTTGTATTCCTCCTTCTGCCGTGCTGCCGCTACGCACGCGAAAATTTTCTCCCGATCCTTAAAACCGTCGGTTTCTGCGCCGCTGCTGACGTCGAACGCCCAGGCTCCCGTTCGCACAGCCTCTTTTATATTCTCTGCATTCAGCCCGCCCGCCAGGAAAAATGGGCGGCCGATAGATTCTATTAAAGTCCAGTCAAAGACTCTTCCGGTTCCGCCGCTGCCCTGATCCAGCAAAATGTAATCTGCGCAGCTTTCCCTGGCACGCAGCACATCTTCCTTCGTCCGGACGGAAAACGCCTGGATCACCGGACAGCTGACTTTGCTTTTCAGTTCATTTATATATGCCTCGTCTTCCTGCCCGTGCAGCTGCACCCAGTCAATGACGCCATCCTCTACCAGACCGACGATGGTTTCTATTGTTTCGTTGACAAAAACACCAACTGCCGGGATTTCTTTTTTTAACATGCTGTGCAGCTGTTTTGCCTGCTCGGGTGAGACCTGCCGCCTGCTCCTTGCAAAGACGAAACCCGCAAAATCAACTCCGGCGTCGTTGACCCATTCGATATCGCAAGGGCGGGACAGCCCACAGATCTTGAGGCGTTGGCGTGCAGATTCTGCGATGTTTGCAGTTCGAATGATATCTTTGCTGCGCTGCTTTTGCTCACTCATGGCAGTCCCTCTTCAACTCCTGCAGCATCGCCGCTTTATCGCTGCTTCTCATCAGCGTTTCGCCAATCAGCACCGCGTCCGTTCCATTTTTATATAAAACGGCAACGTCCTCTGCACCCCTGATGCCGCTTTCGGAGACGTAGAGTACCTCGGGCGGAATCAGCGCCCGCAGACGCACACTGTTTTTGACATCCACAGTAAAATCCTTCAGGTTCCGATTGTTGACGCCGATGATCCGCGCTCCGGCACGCAGCGCCCGCGCAACCTCTTCTTCGTCGTGTGCCTCAACTAACGCCGATAAACCAAGACTATGCGCCATTTTTAAAAACTGACCAAGCTCTTTCTCGGACAAAATCGCACAAATCAGAAGCACCGCAGAAGCACCTAAAAGCTTTGCTTCATAAATCTGATATTCATCCACCGTAAAATCCTTGCGCAGCACCGGAATGCTCACCTCACGTGCAATCTCCCGAAGGTAGTCATCGCTTCCGAGGAAGTATTCCGGCTCCGTCAGCACGGAAATCGCAGATGCGCCCGCGCGCTCATACTGCCGCGCGATTTCCAGATACGGAAAGTCTACTGCAATCAGTCCTTTGGATGGAGATGCCTTTTTGACCTCGCAGATAACCGAAATCCCCGGCGCCGCCAGTGCTTTTTCAAATGGAAACCCGGTATCTGCAGCCAGGCTCTTTGCTTCTTTTTTCAGAACCTCCATCGGCTTTTTCTTTTTATTTTCCTCCACACGCGCCCGCGCAGCGTCCGCGAGAGTATCCAGAATCGTCTTTTCTTTCATGCTTTCCACTCATTTCTGCGCACGCTTTTTGCGCATGTCGAGTTTGTGTCAAGTGCGCGCAGACACAAATCCCGCGATTGAAAAATTTTTTCAATCTTCTTACTCCTGATTCGTCAGCGCTGCAAACTGCTCCAGCTGTGCAAGCGCCTTACCGCTGTCGATGACTTCCTGCGCTTCTCTGATCGCATCTTCGATTGAAATGCCCTTTGCGATATGGATTGCCGCTGCGGAGTTCAGAACGACCGCATCCCGTCTGGGTCCTTTTTCCCCTTTTAAAATCGCCAGTGCAATCTGCGCGTTGTCCTGGGGGCTTCCGCCGATCAGCTCGTCTTTGCTGCAGCGGGTAAAGCCGAACTGCTCCGGAGTGATCACATAGGATAAAAATTCCCCATCCTTTACTTCGCAGACTGTCGTCGGTGCACTCATGGAAATCTCATCCAGACCGTCCTGTCCATATACGACCATCGCCTTTTTTACGCCGAGGTTTGCAAGCACCCGTGCTAACGGCTCCACCAGTGCCTCGTCATAAACACCCATCAGCTCCATGTTTGCACCTGCCGGATTGGTCAGCGGTCCAAGAATATTGAAAATCGTACGGATACCCAGCTCTTTTCTGACCGGTGCGACATATTTCATCGACAGGTGGTAATTCTGTGCAAACAGGAAGCACAGACCGATTTTTTTGAGCACTTCTGCGCTCTTTGCCGGATCGATGGTGATCTTTACACCAAGTGCTTCTAAAACGTCCGCCGCACCGCTCTTGCTGGATGCTGCACGGTTGCCGTGTTTTGCCACCGGAACGCCTGCTGCCGAGATCACCAGAGAAGACGTTGTCGAAATATTAAAGGAATTGGAATGGTCACCGCCGGTTCCAACGATTTCCAACACATCCTGATCATGTAGCAGGCGTACACAATGCTTTCTCATCCCCGCCGCACACGCGGTAATTTCCTCGATTGTCTCGCCCTTCATCGCCATCGCGGTTAAAAATGCACTCATCTGTACCGGACTTGCCTTTCCGCCCATGATTTCATCCATCGAAGCTTCTGCGGTCTCATAATCCAGGTTCTGCTTTGCTGCCAGTTTTACAATCGCTTCTTTAATCATTGTCTTCTCCTTTTTCTCTGCATTCGCAAGCTGTAAAAAATTTTCAAGCATCTTTTTCCCAAGTGGAGTTAAAATTGATTCCGGGTGAAACTGTACGCCGTACACCGCCTTTGTTTTATGCTGCAGTGCCATGATCTCACCGTCCGATGTCCTGGCAGTCACCTGCAGGCATTCCGGAAAGGTTTCCTCCTGCGCCGCCAGCGAATGGTACCGTGCCACCGTCGTTTCCTCCGGCAGACCAACAAACAGCGGTGTTTTCGTATCGAGCTTTGTCACGGACTGTTTGCCGTGCATCAGCTGTTTTGCATAGGAAACAACTCCGCCGTATGCCTCGCAGATCACCTGATGTCCCAAACACACGCCGAGGATCGGGATTTTCCCGCCGAGCTTTTGCACCACCTCAATGCAGCAGCCCGCATCCTGCGGACGCCCCGGGCCCGGTGACAGGATGATCGCTTCGGGCTTTAATGTCTCAATCTCTTCTGCCGTCAGCTCGTCATTTCGGATCACCTTAATCTCCGGATTGATCGCCCCGATCAGCTGATATAAGTTATAGGAAAAGCTGTCATAATTATCGATCAGTAAAATCATGCCCGTTCCCCTTTCTTTCCAAGCTCCTGCGCTTCCTGCAGCGCCTGCACCACTGCTTTCGCCTTATTGATGCATTCCTGATATTCCTTCGGTGCTACACTGTCCGCCACAATTCCGGCTCCCGACCGGACGAATACTTTTCCGTTTTTGCAAAATGCCAGCCGGATCGCGATACACATATCCATATTTCCCGCAAAATCCAGATAGCCGATGGCACCGCCGTAAATGCCGCGCTTGTTGTTTTCCAGGTCGTTGATGATCTGACAGGCGCGAAGCTTTGGTGCACCCGAAAGGGTTCCCGCCGGAAGCACTGACTGCAGGGCGTCCAGCGCCGTTTTATCGCTGCGAAGCTCTCCCCGCACGGTCGATCCCAGGTGCATGACATGGGAAAATTTTTCGACCGAAAGATATTTTTCCACTTCTACCGTTCCGAACCGGCAGAACCGCCCAAGATCATTTCGTCCGAGATCCACCAGCATGTTGTGCTCTGCCAGCTCCTTTTCATCGGAAAGCAGATCGGCTTCCAGCTCCTGATCCTCCTTTTCGTCCTTTCCCCTGGGTCTTGTCCCGGCAAGAGGGAAGGTGTATGCCGTCTGATTGTCCACCTTTACCAGTGTCTCCGGCGAAGCGCCGGCGATTTCCAGATCGTCGCTGGAAAAATAAAACATGTACGGTGACGGATTTTTTGTCCGCAGAATCCGGTAGGTATCCAGCAGGCTTCCGTCAAATCCTGCTTCCAGACGGTTCGAAAGCACCAGCTGAAAAATGTCTCCCTCATGGATGTAATGCTTGACCTGTTCCACCTTTTCACAGTAGCTTTCCTGATCGAACAGCGGCGTGAGCTCTGTTGTCAGCCTCCCTGCGGACACGTTTTTTTCTGCACCCTTTTCGATGATGTCCTGCATCTGATCAAGGGTCTGAATGGCTGTGCGGTAAACCGCTTCCAGGGTGTCGGGCTCTGCTGCAGATACCGGGGCGTCCGTCGCTGCTGCCCGCGCGCTTTTCCCCCTTGCCCGGAGGTCCGTTGCCGCTGCCGCGCCGGCTGTCTGTCCACCTTCTGCCTGCACGTCTGCTTCCGATATCCGACTGTTACAGATCAGGATGATCTTTTGTCTGTAGTGATCAAATGCGATCATCTTATCAAACAGCATCAGATCGACGTCCCGGAACTTTTCCTGATCCTCTGCGTCCAGCCGAAGCGTCGGCTCCGCATATTTGATATAGTCGTATGCAAAATATCCAACCAGACCGCCGGTCAGAGGCGGGAGCTTTTTGATCTGCGGCGCGCGGTTTTCTTCGATCACCCTTGCAATCACCTGCGCCGGATTCTCTGTTTCAAACTGCTCGACATGATCTGTTGTAATTGTCACCTGATGGTTCATGCAGGTCAGCTCCATCGCAGGATCGAACCCAAGAAAGCTGTACCGTCCCCACTGCTTGTTGTCCTCCGCACTTTCTAACAAAAAGCAGTGGTCGCTTACCGCCAGCAGTTTTTTCAGTACCTGTACGGGTGTTGCGATATCTGAAAAAATCTCACGCCAGATCGGAATCCTCCGGTAAGCTCCGGACGCTGCCGTTCTTTTCAGTTCTTCCAGTGATGTCTGTTCCATGCGACTGTTCCTCCTGTAAAAAAGAATGTGTCTTGGGATATTCTTGCGCCGAGTGCGCATCCTCGCGGAGCGTTTTTTATCGTATGGAAACAAAGTTTCCTATACGATAAAAAAATACCCCCGCCCATGACAGATTTGTCTGTCAAGGACGGGGGCTCATCATCTTTTAAGCTGCAGGCACTTTATGCCTGTCTTCCCGCGGTACCACCTTGCTTTGCGATCGTACGCACTCTTTATCAGGGTACAGATATCTTTTAAAGAATTCAAACATTCCAAAGGATACTAACATACCCCCGGCAAATAACGGATGCCCTCCGTCACAGAATACTCGGAACAAAATTCCTTTGACTGTGCCCTCCGTGGTCCATTTGATACTCCGCTTTCTGCCCGGCTCCCACCTGCCCGGACTCTCTGGAAGTGCGCCTGTACCGTTATCTCCACTTCATCGGTTTAAATTGATATAAGTTCAACTTGTTAAAAGCATATTAAAACAGTCTGATTTCTTTGTCAATACTTTTTTGAAAATTAGTTTTCTTCCGGAATATCTGCATCAGCACCGATGTCGAGCATATTCATCGTCCTGCGCTTCAACCGCGCCTTCTCAGACGCTTCCAGAATAAAGTTTTTGATATTTTTTGCATTTTTGATATGGGTCAGATACAGCTCCGGATTTGTCGTATCGCCGGTGTAGCACTTTACAGTACCAAGTCCGAACATCCGCTCCCCCAGCGTCCGGATCAGTTCTACGTCCTGTACTTTATATATGTAGCAGTCGTTCTCCCGCTTGTTAATAAATCCCTCTTCCACAGTGATCAGCTCTTCTGTAACCATGTAGGTTGTAAAGGTAAAGGGAAGTCCCAAAAATCCCCATCTTTTCTTTTCCCGAAATTCCATGCTATTTCCTCCTTTTGCATCTGGTGGATTCGATACAGTTCATCGCGCCATTCGAGCATTCCTATGGGCAGCTCCTCATGCAAGCATGAGATCTGCCCACAGGAACGTTCGAGTGAACTGTAGTATCATTATACGCCATCGCGATATTTTTTTCAATTCTTCCTTGCATTCAAAATATCTCTATGCTATACTTGTCCAAGCAAAATGAAACCCAAAGGAGGAAGCGCGATGACCATGCAGTCTGTTATGTTTTATTTTCAGCAGTTCTGTTTATTCGGAAGTTCGTTTTTTTCTTTTCTTTGTCAGATTATTTCCGGCAGAGGACATGGATTTCATTTTTTTAAAAAGAAATACAGGCATTTTGTTTCAAATCGAAGGGAGTTTGATTCTCTTCGATTTTATTATGTCTGAAACTCAACTGTTCAAGGAGGATTATCATTCATGAGACACCTGATGAACCCACTGGATTTTTCTGTGGAAGAGCTGGATCAGCTCTTTGATCTTGCCAACGACATCGAGAAACACCCTGACAAATATGCCCATACCTGCGAGGGCAAAAAGCTGGCGACCTGTTTCTACGAGCCGAGCACCAGAACCCGTTTAAGCTTTGAAGCCGCTATGATGAACCTGGGCGGCAAAGTGCTCGGATTTGCGGATGCATCCAATTCCTCCGCTTCCAAAGGCGAAAGTGTTTCCGACACGATCCGCGTCATTTCCTGCTACGCCGATATCTGCGCAATGCGCCATCCCAAAGAGGGTGCTCCGATCGTTGCCGCTGAGAAATCCCGCATTCCCGTCATCAATGCCGGTGACGGCGGTCATCAGCATCCGACCCAGACCTATGCCGATCTGCTGACCATCCGTTCCTTAAAGGGGCATTTAAACAACCTGACCATCGGTCTGTGCGGCGACTTAAAATTCGGTCGTACCGTGCACTCCTTAGTCAACGCGCTCTCCCGCTACGACAACCTCCGGTTCATCTTCATTTCCCCGACCGAGCTGCGGGTTCCGGATTATATCACAGAGATGCTGCGTGAAAAAAATATTCCTTATGAAGAAGTCATCCGTCTGGAAGACAAGCTGCCCGAGCTGGACGTTCTTTACATGACCCGCGTTCAGAAAGAGCGTTTCTTCAACGAAGAGGATTATGTCCGCCTGAAGGATTTCTATATCCTGACTGCTAAAAAAATGAAGCTCGCACCGCCCGACATGCTGGTGCTGCACCCCCTCCCCAGAGTTAACGAAATCTCTGTCGATGTGGATGACGACCCGAGAGCCGTTTATTTCAAACAGGTGCAGTACGCGGTCTATGTTCGGATGGCGCTGATTCTGACCCTCTTAAATATTCATGTGGACTGAGAAAAAGGAGATTTCTTATGTTAAACGTAGGTAAAATTGAAGAAGGCTTTGTACTCGACCATATTCAGGCAGGCATGGCAATGTCCATCTATCACCATCTGCAGCTCGATAAGCTCGACTGCACCGTTGCGATCATCAAAAATGCACGCAGCGACAAGATGGGCAAAAAGGACATTCTGAAGGTAGAATGCGATGTCAACATGCTCGACCTCGACGTTCTCGGCTTTATCGACCATAACATCACCGTCAATGTCATCAAAAGCGGGGATATCGTCGAAAAGAAAGAATTAAAGCTTCCCAAACAGATCAAAAACGTCATTCGCTGCAAAAATCCCCGCTGTATTACCTCGATCGAGCAGGAGCTGCCGCAGATCTTCGTCCTCGCTGACCCGAACAAGGAAGTTTATCGCTGCAAATACTGTGAAGAAAAATTTGACAAACAAAATCTTTAATGCTTAAAATAGGGGGTAGTATACAAAGGAGAATCCCATCATGTCCTTTTTTGATGAAATTAAAACAGAAATCCAGACAGAGCAGAACCAGAAGTCAAATTTGGCAGAGCAGATGTCTGCCGCCCAGGCTCCACAGGCTGCTTCTGAACCTGCCCCCACAGCTCCCGTTTTGCCGGAACGCATGCCAGAATTCGTTCAGGAAGAGTTAAAGACCTTGCAGGAAACCATCCGTCAGGATGCCCGCAGCGGGAAATACCAGACCGTCGGCGGCAAGCATCTTTTCGATGGAACCCGCCTCTGGCACGAGGGCGACTACCGTCAGGGAACGGCCCTGCTTGCAAACTTTTATCCGTTTCTGTCTCGCGACCGGATGCAGGAAAAGGAAATTCTGACACAGAGCAAACGCCTCTTTTCCGGCTACCGCTACGAGGTACGCTATACGCTTTCCAAAGACGGCGCCTTTTATTTCAATTATTTTAAAGAAGAAATGAAAACATTGCTTCCCGGATGGAAGAACTTGGTGGCGGAAGCCATGAAAGAAGAACTTCCTGTTCCTGCTTTCTCTTCTGCGCTGAACTATTTCTATTCGCTCACATCTGCCGATCTGCCCGCCAATCTTGTGCAGGCACAACGCGATTATTTCGGTGCGCACACTTTCGAGCGCAAAGACGAGTTGCGTGGACAGTTCTTCCACGAGAACTGGACAGGTCACGGAGGAGATACGAAATC
>OMBB01000964.1_pt1 | contig 11702 bp, 7 predicted proteins | sample 1673961 | NCBI WGS metagenome assembly OMBB01 (sample SAMEA103958135, study PRJEB25191) | human gut metagenome | reverse complement strand
TCCGGCGGGAACGAAACTGATCAATGTATCCGTGGTGGACGGTGTCTGCTATGTGAGTCTGGATGAAAACTTTAAAAATCAGGATTATCAGGTGAATGAGGCGGTTGTCATCTATTCAATCGTGGATTCCCTGACAGAATTGTCTACGATCAGTAAAGTACAGATCTCGGTCAATGGGGATACCAGTGGCACTTACCGTGATAATTTTAAATTGAGCGACATGTATGACAGAAATCTTGATTACGTCGTTTCATTGGAAGAGACAGGAGTAACAGAGGAGGAATAAATTGGGGAAAAGACCATTTCTTGAAATGGCAGCAGGGTTTATCTGCGGTATTTCCATTGCCGTGTATGGAAAGCCATGGACGCTTTGGCTTTTATTTTCTGGAATTCTGCTCTGGCCTGCAATCGTGACAGGACATGACAGAGGGATGCCGGAGAGTGACAGATATTCGGTTCGGAAACGGCGGTGGTGTATGGCGGTATGTTCTGCCGCAGCATTATTTTTGGGCTGGCATCACTGCGGGGGTGTGCAGGCGGAACAAAATCAATATCTGCCGTATTTGGAAGATGGGGAAGAGATCCTTTTAAATGGGAAACTTACCGGCAAAGAGCAAAAAAACGAACAGTATTTATACAATCTATCATCCTGTCAGATCAGACAGGATTCTAAAATCAGTGAATGGCAGCGCATATCTGCAAGCATCATCATCTATTGTGAGTCCGACACCTGTTCTATCGGACAAACGCTTGTTTTACATGGAAAAATAAAGTTATTTAACCGGGCACGCAATGAGGGAAACTTTGATCAGGCGGCTTATTATAAGGCGCGTGGGACCGCATTTGCCGTAAGTGATGTGGATGGAGTGTCTGCATACGGAAAAGCGAATCTTATTGCGGAGAAAATGTATCAATGGAAATATCATCTGGCAGGGGTGTATGAACAGGCACTTGGCGTGCGGGAGGGTGGAGTTTTAAGTACGATGCTGCTCGGAGAAAAAAATCTTCTGGATGCGGAGGTAAAACAGCTTTACCGCACTGCCGGGATCTCACATATTCTGGCGATATCGGGATTACATATCGCAGTAATCGGCATGACATTGTACCGATTGCTGCGAAAAGGGAGCTTTGGTTTCTGGGGATCGGGAATTTTTGCGGCAGTGTTTATGATCTTATATGGCATGATGACCGGAATGGGATATTCGTCGTTCCGTGCGGTCAGTATGTTTTGCATTCTTCTGCTTGGGCAGGCGGTGGGGCGAAGTTATGATTCCCTAAATGCAATGGGTTTTACCGCACTGCTCATTTTATGGAAACAGCCATTTGCGTTATATGATGCGGGATTTCAGCTTTCTTTTATTGCGGTACTTGGTGTGGTATGGGCTGGAAAAATTGTGCAGAGCGCATACCAGAGGCATGCGGTGCTGCAAAAAATTGGTACAGGATTCGTGCTTCAGCTTGTGATACTGCCGGTTACGGCATGGTATTTTTATGAAATCCCGGTATATGCGATGCTGCTGAATCTGCTTGTGCTGCCGTTTGTTGGAATTGTACTGGTGTCCGGAATTGCCGGGGGTCTGCTGGGGTGTGCGGTGATGCCGCAGGCAGTACTCGTGCATATCGTATTGCTGCCGTGCCATGTGATTTTAAGCGGTTATGAAAAAATTTGTACGATCGCATCGGGTCTGCCTCATGCGTTGCTGATTACCGGAAAACCATCCGCAGTAAAAATTACCGTATACTATCTGCTGCTTGCCGTGGGACTTTTTTTGCTTTCTCATGTGACAAAGCGCCAGAAAGAAATGCAGCAGATGACAGAAGAAAACGGAAGGCAAAAGAGAAGAAAGAGTTACCGGGGAATGGAGTGGAGTTTGTTTGCCTGTGGGTTGGGACTGCTTGTTTTTTTGTTTACACCAGTTTCACAAGGGATGAAACTTACTGTGCTTGATGTCGGACAGGGAGACGGGATTTATCTGCATACAGACAGCGGCTATGATATTTTTATAGATGGTGGCAGTACAAATGAGCAGAGTGTGGGAAAGTACCGTATCCTGCCGTATTTAAAGTCAAACGGTGTGAATGAGATCGATTACTGGTTTGTTTCCCATACGGATCTGGATCATATCTCAGGTCTGTTGGAGATTTTCGATGAGGGATACCGGATCAGGAATCTGGTGCTCTTCCGGGGGATGATGCGGGATGAGAGCTATGAAAAGCTGGTTTCACTGGCAAAAGAACATGGAACAGAAATCTGTATGATGAGCCGGAAAGATGCGCTTTTTTCTGGAAACGCAAAGATAACAGCCATTTCGCCGGGGTATCATGCGGGGGATGAAATGAGAAATGAAATGGGCACAGATAAGAATGAGGAGTCACTGGTGTTATTGTACGAGGAAAAAGGTTTTTCTGCATTATTTACCGGAGATATCGGGGAGGAGCAGGAAAAACAGATCCTAAAATGGGGTGGAATCAATGACATAGATTTTTACAAGGCGGCGCACCATGGTTCAAAATATTCAAACACAAAAAGTTTTCTGGATGCGGTTTCACCACGGATTTCGGTCATTTCCTGCGCAGAAAAGAATCGATACGGACATCCGGGCAGGGCGGCGGTTGAAAATATCCGGGATACGGGGAGTGCACTGTTTTACACGATGGAGGGTGGACAGATCACAGTGACCCGGTTAAAGAAAAATGAGCTGGCAGTACAAAAATTTTTACTTCCGGACAAGCGGTTTGTATTTGTCAGGTAATGTATGCTATACTGTGGTATGCAGCTTAGTACAAAGCTGCGTAGTGCAGCGCTGCGTAATTCGATGCAGCGAAAATGCAGCGAAGTGTAATGCAATATCAGTGCTTTGTATCTGGATAAGTGATAAAAAGGAATCAGATAAAATGAAAACGATCGATGATGATATCAGAAGCGGAAATTTCAAACAGATCTACCTGCTGTATGGAACGGAAGCATATTTAAAAAAGCAGTATAAAGACAAATTGAAAAATGCAATGGCAGCGCCGGATGACAACATGAATTTTACGACGTTTGAGGGAAAGAATATCAATCCGAAAGAAGTGATTGATCTTGCCGAAACACTGCCTTTTTTTGCAGACCGGAGAGTGATATTGATCGAGGACAGCGGATTTTTTAAAAGTTCCTGTGAGGATCTTGCTGAATATCTCACGCAGGTGGCACCGGCGACACATTTTATTTTTGTGGAAGAGGAAGTGGACAAGCGTTCGAAGATGTACAAAACGGTCAAAAATAATGGGAAGATCGTAGAGTTTTCAGCACAGAGCGAGGAACTTTTGACGCGCTGGATCTTGACCAGATTAAAAAAAGAAGGAAAAAACATCACCGGATCCGTGATGCAGCTTTTTTTAAGCAGGACAGGAACAGATATGGGAAATATTGACAGGGAGTTAGAAAAGCTGATCTGTTATGCCTTAGACCGGGATGTGATCACGGCGGAAGATGTGATGGCAGTCACGACGGAACAGACGACCAATAAGATATTTGAGATGGTCAATGCAATCGCCGAGCATAACCAGCGGAAGGCACTGGATCTGTATTATGATCTTCTGACATTAAAAGAACCTCCGATGCGCATTATGTTTCTGATTACCAGACAGTTTCAGATTCTTTTAAATGTGCGTGATATGGCAGGGCGTGGAATGGACAATCAGTCGATTGCCAAAAATGCGGGAATCCCGCCGTTTGCGGTAAAACGGAATATTTCACAGGCAAAAGGATTTACAATGGCGCAGTTAAAGAGGGCGCTTTATGATGGAGCTGACTTAGAGGAGTCCGTAAAAACAGGACGCATGAATGATCAGATGGCGATAGAGCTTTTTATTATGAAGTACAGCCGGTCAGAAAAATAACATAAAAAGAATCCTGTTTCACAGGATTCCCCGCCTGCGGCGGGTCGCTTCGCGACATAATTCATCTCCGACGCAGTGCGATCCCGCCCGGAGGGATTTTTGATTCATAGGACGTAAATTCCTATGAATCAAAAAAACACCAGTATGACGGTACTGGTGTTTTTATTATGCGGCTGGGTTAAGGCCGCATATATGTTTTTATCTATGTTTCAAAAATTAAGCTAAACCGTTAACAAGTTTTGTTAAACGGGAAACTTTTCTAGCAGAATTGTTCTTGTGGTAAATTCCTTTAGAAGAAGCGCTCTCGATAGTTGAGATAGCAACTGTTAAAGCAGCTTTTGCAGCCTCTTTATCGTTTGCAGCTACTGCAGCCTCAACTTTTTTAATAGAAGTTTTCACTTCGCTTCTGATCGCTTTGTTTCTAGCAGCTTCTACCTTCTTTACATATGTCTTAACTCTAGACTTAATTGCCTTGTTTCTCTCAGCTCTTACCTGATTAGTTATTACTCTCTTCTTAGCAGATTTAATGTTAGCCAATCCGTACACCTCCAATTTGTAATCGTTATTGTTCATGATTGTTACATTAAAGCCGGACACGGACAGTTCAATGTAAACATACTGGTATATTATAGGGCAGGTTTTTGTGGTTGTCAAGTGTAAAACAGTAAAATAATGAGAAATTATGGATAATTTTTTTTCAGACCAGAAATAATATAGGCAAAGATAACAGATGCCGGAGCAGGGCATTGGAATATGGGGGAAAATTTATGTATCAGATACGAACGGATTTGGCGCTTGAAACGCAGGAAAAAATGCAGGAAGATCATGTTGATCTGAAGGGAGTCCGTTTTTTAGAAGAGAAAGTTGACAAAAATATCACAGTCAGCACAGTGGTCATTGAGACGGAAAACGGTGCAAAGACGATGGGAAAACCCAAGGGAACCTATATAACGATCGAGGCGGGAAATATGGATGAGGAGGATGAAGACTATCACAGAGAGATATCCGTACAGCTTGCGAAGATCATCCGTCAGTTGATCCAGAAAAAAAATGAGGAGCTGTCGGTGCTGGTCGTTGGACTTGGAAACCGTGAAGTTACGCCGGATGCACTAGGCCCGCGTGTGGTGGACAATCTTTTTATCACAAGACACATTGTAAAAGAGTATGGAAAGTATGCTTTCGGAGAAAAAAATGTGAACCGGATCAGCAGTATTGTCCCGGGAGTTATGGCACAGACGGGGATGGAAAGTCTTGAGATCATTCATGGGATCATTGATGAGACAAAACCCGATCTTGTCATTGTCATTGATGCGTTGGCGGCGCGGAGCACCAAGCGGTTAAACCGGACGATCCAGGTCACGGATACCGGGATCAATCCGGGCAGCGGGGTTGGAAACCATAGACACGGACTGAATAAAAAAAGCCTTGGGATTCCCGTGATATCAATCGGGATACCGACAGTTGTGGATGCTGCAACGATCATCAATGACACAATGTTTAACCTGATCGCTGCGATGAGCCAGAGCAAGGCATTTGATATGCTTGGGGATTCGTTAAAAGAGTTAAACGATGGAGAAAAATATGAACTGATCCGGGAACTTCTCTCACCGAATTTAAATGCGATGTTTGTGACGCCAAAAGATATTGATGAGTCGGTCAAAAGATTAAGCTACACGATCTCGGAAGGCATCAATATTGCATTTATGGGGGAAGGACTGCCGGCATAATAGACAGGCGGGATTATAGTAAAATAAGACTGCCGGGCGAAACTCATGCAGATCACGATCAAGAAGCAAAGCTTCATGGTATAATGAAAAATAGAAGTGCATACAGTGTAGTATGTATGCTTATCGTTATCGACATTTAAAAAAGAAAAAAATAAATGGTGCCGTCTGGCTGGGGGGATTGCTGCTGGCTGTCATTGGAATACTTTTACAGACAAACAGATCTTTCTTTGCAAAGCTTGGAGAAGAGGGGGCAAAAAGCTGCTGCGAAAAAGTACTTGATTTTTATCTGCCCGGTTTGTCTTACAGTGTAAAAGATGAGACGGAGTGGTCTTTTGTGGAGAAAGTGATCGATGTGCTTTTTTCCGGGGAAAACTATGAACCTGAAAGTGGATCATACCAGACGCAGATCGAGAGTGATCTCTCTTATGAGGCAATTCTGGCGCGGGAGGCTGCAGATGAAAATTATGTGGATGAAAAGACGGGGGAAGTGATACCATCGGTCGGAAGCGCAGATGGTACGAGCCTGTCAGATGAAAAAGATGCAGGAGGACAGACGGCGGATGCAGGTGCAGCAGAGAATACCGGAGGGCAGCCGGCAGAGCCAGGTGTGGCGGAGAACACCGGAGAGCAGCCGGCAGAGGCAGATGCAGCAGAAAATCAGCAGGCACAGATTGCAGAGGCAGGTGCAGCAGAAAGTCAGGCAGCTTCCGCTGTGGCAGACATCAAAGCAGTGACATTTGCAAGGGAAAAGCTGAATGATTTTGATTATCTGATCCAGAATTTTTATCAGGTGGACAATACGACGACGATCGGGAGCACACAGCTCAATGCGGATGCCCTGCTCGGAAAGGATGTACGTTTGAGCCATGATGCGTCCACACCGCAGATACTGATCTATCATACGCATTCACAGGAAGGGTATGCGGATTCCGTTCCGGGTGATGCATCCATGTCGGTCGTCGGTGTCGGTGATTATCTGACGGAGCTTCTGACACAAAAATATGGCTTTTCCGTGATCCATCACACCGGGCAGTATGATGTCGGAGACCGCGATCATGCCTATGCAAAAGCAGGCCCTGCGTTAGAACAGATCTTAGCGGAAAATAAAAGCATTGAGGTTGTGATCGATCTGCACCGTGACGGAGTCGGAAACAATACGAGACTGGTTACGGAACAAAACGGCGTGCCGATGGCGCAGATCATGTTTTTTAATGGATTGAGCCGCACGACGAAAACAGGCGATATCGAATATCTTTATAATCCTTATATTGCAGATAATCTGGCGATATCGTTCCAGATGCAGTTAAAGGCGGCAGAATATTACCCGGGATTTACCAGAAGAATTTATCTGAAGGGATACCGCTACAATATGCACTATTGCCCGAAGACACTTCTGATCGAGGTGGGGGCGCAGACAAATACACTGGCGGAGGCAAAAAATGCGATGGTACCGCTTGCCGATCTGCTCAACAAAGTATTGACGGGGCAGCAGTAGAAACATAAAATGTATGTAAAAACATAAAAAAACGGGGTAATACATAAGATGGATGTTTTATTGCAGTTAGATGGGAATATTTTATTGTGGATCCAGGAGCATGTGAGGAATGCTGTTCTGACGCCGGTCATGACATTTATTACGCATTTAGGCGATGCGGGATGGATCTGGATTGCTCTTGCAATCGTATTTTTACTTGTAAAAAAGATGCGGAGAACAGGTGTGCTCATGACGTGTTCCCTGTTGGGATCTCTGATCGTTAATAATCTCATTTTAAAAAATCTGGTCGCCAGAACAAGGCCTTATGAGGCTGTGGATGGACTGCAGCGTATCATAGAAGCGCAGAGGGATCTTTCATTTCCATCCGGGCATACCGGCAGTTCTTTTGCAGCGGCTGTTGTGATCTTTCTGACATGCCCAAGGAAGATCGGGGTGCCGGCTTTGATCCTGGCATTTCTGATCATGTTTTCAAGACTTTATGTCGGAGTGCATTATCCGACGGACGTTCTTGCCGGAATGATCACGGGGACACTGATCGCAGTGCTGGTATGCAGGGTGTATCAGAAAAAACACAGAAAAGTTTTAGAATCATAATATACAAAAAACACCCCGGACAAAGTAAAAGTGCCGGAGTGTTTTTTTCTGTCACACAGAAAGATGATATTTCTCCATCCAGTAATTGAGCTGGATAAAATAGGCCAGAAGCTGTGGACCCGCCATAAGCTGCCCGAACCACGGCTTTCCGTATTCTTTTGGTGCTTCCATAAATTTTTTCGCTTTCTTTTTATCGATAAGCGGAAGGATAGAAGCATTGCTGTCTGCTAAAATATCCGTCATCCGCGCGATCAGGATCTTTTCATAACCCGGATGGTAGGTTTTCGGGTAAGGACTTTTTTTGCGGTGCAATAGTTCCGGCGGCAGAAGATCGCGGAAGGCATCACGAAGCAGAGCCTTTTCCACACCGTTCTGGTATTTCATTTTCCATGGAACATTGTACACATAGTCGATGATACGGTGGTCAGCAAAGGGGACTCTCGCCTCAAGACCGGAATACATGCTGGTGCGGTCCATGCGGTCGAGCAGTGTCTGCATAAACCATTTGATATTCAGGTAGGCGATCTCACGGCGTCTGTATTCTTCGGCGGTTTCATCCGGAAGATGCGGTGTTTTTTTCAGGGATTCTTCATACCTTGCATGGGAGTAAGAAGAGAGATCAAGGCTTTTCATAACATCATCATCAAGAAAGGCAGTACGGGCATCGATATCCGCAGACCACGGAAAACCATCCCGGTTCATCAGTTCCGGGCGGTAAAACCACGGGTATCCGCCGAAGATTTCATCGGCACATTCCCCGGTCAGTGTGACCTTGTTTTGTTTTTTGACCAGAGAACAAAAGTAAAGTAAGGAGGCATCGACATCTGTCATGCCAGGCATATCCTTTGCGTCCACGGCAGCATAGAGCATGTCGGCGAGCGTCTCCTGGGTGCATTCCAGGTAAGTATGACTGGTTTTACAGTGCTCTAACATGCAGTTTACATAGGGAAGATCGCGTTCCGGCTGAAAGGAATTGGATTGAAAATAAATATCATTTTCCGTAAAGTCAAAGGAAAACGTATTTAAGACTTCACCGTGTTCCCTCTGGTAAGCGGCAGCAAGGGCTGTGACGATGCTTGAATCGATGCCCCCGGATAAAAAGGTACAGACCGGCACATCGGAAATCATCTGCCGTTTTACGGTATCGCGCATGAGAAAAGATACATGTGCCACGGTGTCCTCGTAGGAGTCCGTGTGGGGCAGACATTTCAGATCCCAGTAGGTGGTATCGGAGAGCCCCATGGCATCAAAACACAGGTAATGTCCGGGTAGAACTTCATAGATATCCTGAAAAACCCCACATCCGGGGGTGCGCGCCGGCCCGACTGCAAGCAGTTCTCTCAGGCTGTTTTCGGTAATAGCGGGTGAAAGATCCGGAAAGCAGAACAGTGCTTTTGGCTCTGAGGCAAAGACAAGCTCACCGTCTTTTGCGTGATAAAAAAGCGGCTTTGTCCCTACTCTGTCGCGGTAGAGAAAAAGCTGTTTTGCGGCACCGTCCCAGATGGCAAAGGAAAAGATTCCATTTAAGCGGGAGACAAAGGAAGCACCGAAATGCATGTAGGCATATAAGATCACTTCCGTGTCGGATGTTGTGAGAAAATTATATCCGGCAGCAGTAAGCTCCGGGATCAGTTCATCGGTATTATAGATCTCCCCATTGTAGACGATGGCATAATCTGCCCCGTCCCGGTGACGTATCATAGGCTGTGCACCGTGCGTGATATCACGGATAGAAAGTCTCTGATGTGACAGACCGGCATGAGGTGTCAGATAAATGCCGGAAGCATCACCGCCGCGGTGGATGAGTTTTTCGTGCATGGACACCAGTATATTTTCCCAAAAGGACTGTCTGTCCGTATAACAGCGTTTCAGGCTGCAAAATCCTGCAATTCCGCACATAAGGTCACTCCATTAAAAAACAGATTTAATCCCTGTTAGTGTATGCAAATCCATCAAAAAGATGATGGATTCCCATCAAAAAGATGATGGATGATGGAAAAAAATGGAATTGCAGGTTAAAATATGCTATAATGAACGAGAGAGAGTCAACATGCTTGTATGATTGACGAATTGTGAATTGGATCATGTGCCGATTTTGCACATGAATATAATGATTGATTTTGAAAAATTTTACATTCAATTTGGAGGAAACGGCTTTGACGCTGGATAGTTTATATATTGGAGTTCCAATCGGAGCGTTTTTCTGTTTTTTATTTATATTTTTTTCATTCCTGAATGCCGGGGATGCAAAACCGGTCAGGTATTTCAGACAGATTCTTTTATCCTGTCTGATCTGGACTGGCGGTGTAGTAATGATGCGTATGCAGATCATGCCGGGGATGCGGTTCTGGTTTCATGTGTCGGTATTCGGATTTTTGACGGTACCGATTTTTATGTATGCATTTTTATTTTATATGTTGGAGATCAAAAAGAATGGTTTCCTGACCGGATATTGCATAGCTACTGTGGTGGCAATGGGGATCAATGTTGTCACAGAAGTATTTATCCCGGAACCGGATATTATCCGGTATGCAGATGAAAGCATTGGATATGCCTGTCATCTATCTTGGGGAAGTTATTTATTTGCAGCTGCGGAGGCAGTTGTGATCGTCTATACGACAGTTTTGGCGCACAGGGCAATCGGCAATAAATTTGAAAAACGAAAGAAATTATTTCCACTGCTGCTTGGAACAGTTGCAATTTTGACAGGCAATCTTTTTGTTGCACTGCCGGGTAATTTTTTCCCGTATGATATGCTGGGCGGTATTTTTATGGCATTGTGCCTGTTATATATCATGTGGCACAAGTATCTGTTTGATATCTCGAACCGTATCGTGATCGGATGTATCTACTCGGTTGCACTGGCGGTCAGTCTTCTTCCTGTGTTCAATTTTAATCACAATGCGGAGTGGTATCTTGGCAGTGTATTGCCGGAAATACAGCAAAAAGTTATAGTGCTCGTACTTGGATTTACAGGATGGTCGTTGTTTGTATTTTATCTGGCAAGAAAAATGGCAGAGGGAATCATGCAGAGGCAGAACAGAAAGCAGATCGAGGTATTACGTCGTTTTCAGAATGAGTCGGCGTCTATATTGCGGCAGGAAGATCTGTTTAAGCTGCTGATTGGTGTGGTAAATGAGATGTTTCCGGTAAAGGACATCTTTGTTTTTATCAAAAATGGAGAAAAGTTTACGGTTGTAAAAACAGCCGGTGGACAGATGCCGGATCAGGCAGAGCAGGATGAAATCACGGCTATGCTGGAAAGATCGGGGGCAGGTGAGTGCTCTGAGATTTCATTGATGAAGTATGATGATGAGATACAGGGATTTATCTATATAAAATCGGAGAAAAGAACCAGATTAAATTATTTAGAGAGAGATTACTACTGGAGAATTGGTGTGTATGCGGGTGTGTGCCTTAAGAATATCCGTACTTATCAGGAAGTATATCAGATATCGATCCATGATGAACTGACAGGACTTTATAACAGGGGATATTTTAAAAAGTTTCTGGCGGAGAACTGGAAAGAAGAGCAGAAGATAGCCCTGGTGTATCTTGATCTGGATGATTTTAAGCTTTTTAATGAGCTGTACGGGGAAGAATGTGGGGATCGTATCTTAAAATGGTGCGGACATATCATAGAGAATACCGTAGGATGTCAGGGAAATACGTTCCGGTTTGGATCAAATGAATATGTGGTGCTGATAAATTCGGATGAAAAGAAAAAGGTGGCACAGATTGCGGCGAAGATACAGAAGAATTTTCTGCTCGCGGATGAAGAAAAACCGGATGTTCTACAACCGGTGACTGCAAGTGTCGGAATTGCATTTTATCCGGATACGGCTTCGGGAGCGGATGAGCTGCTCAGTCAGGCAGAACGTGCAAATTTTTATGCAAAACGGGACGGAAAAAACTGTATTAAAATTTATGGAGCACATACAGAAGATGAACTTGAGGATCAGCAGGTACAAAAGCATTATGAACAGATTGCACCAACGATTTAC
>OMBB01000961.1_pt1 | contig 11739 bp, 10 predicted proteins | sample 1673961 | NCBI WGS metagenome assembly OMBB01 (sample SAMEA103958135, study PRJEB25191) | human gut metagenome | reverse complement strand
CCTGCCAAGGGCTACGGGGATTAGATACAATTTTCTTCGCTAACTCTCAATTTACTTCAACGGAATCATATCCGAATAGGACACATTCCCCTGGGAATCCTTCATGAAGAAGATGCACACGTAATTCTCCGGATGATCCAGTGGCTGTACCACGGTCCGATAGTCGGAGGTCAGATCCACCTCAAACCCCATCATCCATTTCGATGTCTCCCAGTCAAAGAAATCCAACAGATCCCCATTCTCATCCCGAGTCACGTAACTACAACGTGCTGCCACGGACATATTCGCATAATCATCCAGACGGATCAGCTGCTTGCTAGCGCTTTGCACATCGTCGTCATCGCTTAAAGGAATCGCATTTCGGATGATACCATCCGGATAATCTTCATTTACCGCAATCTGCAGCTTCGCAGCCTGGGATTCCCAATTATCGAAATTCATCAGTACTACAAATGACAGATAACGATTCTCCACGTCACTGATATCCGATTCCGTCAGGATCATAGGAATATCGGATACCCCATCATCATCCTCCATATACAGCGCATTGTTTTTATATGCCGCATGCAGTACCCCATTTTCATCCAGTGTTACGCGTTTGCTTCCCTGAATGAACAGATACATCTCATCAGCTCTGGGATCTTCTTCGGAAGTAATGTAACCTTCTTCTTTGGCCTTGCAGAGAATGTAATAGCCACCGGAAGCAAAATTAGCCTGCTGTTCGGGAGTGAGCTGCAGCGTGATGTCGCTTTCATCATAGGTGCCGTCATTTTCTGTGGTGACAGTAGTGTGCGCATTGGAAATCTCACGATCTGCCAACAGGGTATCACCGTTTTGAATTGCATAGAAATCCTGTAAAAAACGGGTGTAATTCGGAGCAAATCCAAGATACTCCTGCATTTCAATGCAGGCATCCCGGTAGTCTTCGTCTGTCTGATAAGGATAACAGATAGAGATACCACCGGCATTTTCCATATTGGTATCGGAATATGCAATACAGCTTTCCACTGCCCGGATGGCAGCTTTGGCAGTGTCCGAATTATCTCCCAATAGTTCCAGCATATGTAGTACATCGACCATGCCGTAATTCATATCGGAGGAATAGCTTCCGAAGTCTCTGACTTTGGCACGATTACGAACCAGTTTCGGATAGTTTTGCACATCCAGAGAGGTATCCAGTTCCGCAAAATAGGTATTCAGAGCGTCTTCCGCTTCTGCGTAAGCGTTCAGGTCAATACATGACAGCGTCAGATCGGAATACAGATTCGGATAATAGTCAAAGACATATTCACCGTAATCCATATAAGAATCTACAATGTATTCACCCATCTCGTCTCCGGGAATCGCTCTGTCCGACAGGACGGAGAGAAAAGCGTAATTCCATCCCCAGCCGGGTTCGGTCTCCTGGGATGCAATCATATAATCTGCATAGGGAGCCAGCACGGAAGCCACTTCCAGAGAACTCATAAGGCAGGCGTCGAAGCCGATCCATTCTAATTTCGTCATGTGGGCTCCCACAGAATCTGCAAGTGCTTCGGACAGTTCGTCCAAAGTCAGCAGATCTCTGTAATTTTCATCCACACCATATCCCAGTACGGGTCCGCCGCCGTGATCCCACAGAAGCAGACTGTAGGAATCTGCGGGGAAAAAGTCAAAGCAGTAATTCATAAAGCTGCTTAAAGTCAGGGGATCTCCCATATTTTCCGCAGGATAAGTATCCAGCGGAGCAAAACCGTCTTCGGTCAGGAGCAGTGTGGTACAGGCATCGCCATCCAGACCGCGATCCTGCCATTGCGAAGCACCTCCGGCATATACAATGACATTATTATGAGCGGTATCGACGCCGGCCGCTTCCATTTCGTCCATATCCAGGCTGGCATTTCCGTAAGAGGATTCCAGATCGGATCCTACCATGTAGATCATGATCGTCTGCACGGTGCCAATGTCTCCGAGAGAATCATAATCTATCTGCGGCTGTGGTGTGGAAGCCGGTTCCGAATGATAAGTGCCGTGGTGAGACGATTGTGACGAGCTGCTTCCGGAAGCACTGGCGTATTCCAGAATCTGGGCGAAGACACCGAGTGGCGTCGTCTTGATCCGGCATCCTGTCAAAAAGACGGGGATCATCAGCAGACACACAAAAGTCCGTAGCTTTCTCTTTGTTTTTTCCTTCATAAGAACCTCCTCATAATTGAACTTATAAAATTTATTATTACATGAAAAAAGAGGACCGTCAAACACTGTAATCGCTTACAGCCGAAAAACGAAAAAAATACTAAGGAAGACTTTTTCAAAAAAACAGCATAAAAATGAAATGATCCGGGCATTCTGTGATCATAGAAACCAAGTAATTGTTCCGACAGAGCAAGGATGGGAGGATGGATATGGAACAGAAGGAAATTCCTCATATGCCGGTAGATTCAATACAGCCGGATGCGCAGCAGAAACAGGAATACCAACAGTATGTAAAGTCGGTCACACCGACACACAATCTGTGGACGCAGATGGGGAAAGCATTTCTGACCGGAGGAATCATCTGTTGTATCGGACAGGGAATTCTGAATTATACCGGAAATGTGCTGGGGATGGATCCGCAGACTTCCGGAAGCTGGTGTTCCCTGCTTCTGGTATTTTTGTCTGTAGTACTCACGGCGTTTCATATTTACCCCAAGATTGCAAAATGGGGAGGCGCCGGTGCATTGGTGCCGATCACCGGATTCGCCAATTCCGTGACGGCTCCGGCGGTGGAATACCAAAAGGAAGGTCAGGTATTCGGCATCGGCTGCAAGATATTTACCATTGCGGGGCCGGTGATATTGTATGGGATTTTTTCCAGCTGGGGGTTGGGGTTGATCCTTTGGGTGTTACAGATGTTTGGAATCCGTGTGGGGTAGTCTGAAAGGCGCGGATAGATTCCGGCGGGAACGTGCACAGTGGTTGACCGGTTGAAATAGAAGAGAAAACAGTGTAAAATAATTTTGTCCGGGCACGGTTTCGGGCAGAAACGGGTCAGTACGGAAAAAGATAAAGGAGAGGTTACCATGCAGATAGGAAAAGAGATGGCGATTCCGTCCATTTTGAAGATCGGAAACGGCGCATTAGGAAAAATCGGCGGTTATTTAAAGGCGGAGAATCTGGACCAGGTCGTGTTATTTTTCGGCAACGGACTGATTGACATGTTTGGGGAACTGGTGATGAATTCCCTGAAGGAGGCAGAAGTGAATGTCCTGGAATATAATGAACTGGACACAGTAGATATTGATGATATTATTACGCTGGCTTTTGCCATTCCCAATAAGGCAAAGGCTGTGATCTCCATCGGCGGAGGTAAGGTCATCGATGCCGGAAAATATGCGGCTTTTCTGCGGAATCTTCCTTTTATCAGTGTGCCGACTTCCAGCTCCAGTGACGGATTTTCCAGTGCCAGTGCCTCTCTTTTGGTACAGGGAAAGAGGACATCTGTTCCTGCGAGACTGGCATATGGTATCATCGTGGATACGCAGGTGATCCGTACCGCTCCGGAGAAGTTCATTTACTCCGGCATCGGCGATATGATCTCCAAGATCACAGCGCTCTACGACTGGATCTTTGAAGAGAAGGCAGGCTGCGGCGAAGTGAATGATTTTGCGGTCATGATTGCGAAGAAAGCGGTGAACAGCTTTGTCCGTACCCCTTACGAGAGCATCAAGGATGAGCTGTTCCTGAAGGAACTACTGGATTCTTTGGCCATGAGCGGTATTGCCAATGAGATCGCCGGCAGCAGTGCTCCCACCAGCGGCAGTGAGCATCTGATCTCCCATGCACTGGATAAGATTCTGGAAGTACCGCAGTTACATGGTATCCAGGTAGGCATTGCCACCTACATTATGGCAAAGGTACAGGATCACCGCTATATCCGTGTCAGCACAGTGCTTCAGGATACCGGCTTCTGGGACTATGTGGCAACTTTACATATGAAGAGATCCGATTTCCTCAAAGCCATCGACATGGCACCCTCCATCAAACCGCACCGCCATACCTATCTCCATGAGGAAAAATACCGCGAAGCCGCGAAAAAGCTGGTGTTGGAGGATGAAGTTTTAAGCCGGGTATTGGAAGACTAAGTGTGAATTCCAGGATGACAGGGACCGTTGTTAAAATGATTTCCAGTGATATAACCCCTAGAAATACGAGCGGCATGATAGCCCGGCAGATAATTATTATGGGTCTATACAGAAAAATGTTGTTCTGAGATACTCAAGAGGGCAAATAAATTTTATAATTTGAAGCATATGGGTCTATGCAGAAAAAATATAGTCAGGGATACTTGATTTTGTAAAAATGAGTACCTGGAGGAGTATTTTTTCTGTATAGACCCATTTAACAAAATAAGACGATTAAAAAGCGAAAAAAATGGAACTCAGAAGAGAAAAAATCTGTATAGACCCACGAAAATTGAAACAATGACATTTGAACAAAACATGTAAGGAAGTTACCGCAGAAAATAGTAATAGATCATTTTTTCCACAAGCTCCGTATTCAACGGATATGCCTGATTTTCATAGGTTGTAAGCAAGTGAACGGAAGGAAGAATGCCATGTGCAGCATAAAGCTGCTGTTTGGAAAAGGCATTTTGACAATATCCGGGAGAATCCATCAGACCAAAGTGTTCCCAATAATACAATTGTTCCGTTTTTGGATGAAGAATTGTGAAATCAGGATAAAATTTAATATCTCCGAGGTTAAGGGCACATTCATAACGAAATGGAATTTTGTTTGTATAAAGAAGCATGGCAATGATAGCTTCTGATTTTGAACGTACGCTGATGCCATTGACAGCTTTATAGATGAGGTTTTCAGGATTTTTGGAATTGCGGTCGTAAGTCTCCTGCATCCAGGCTGTGTGTGAGGGAGATAATTGAAAATAGGGAGCTAACAATTCGCTATATCCGAGTGAAACATCCTGCAATAATATGGAACTTTTTATTGCCTTTGGACGATGTCTGTCATAAAAGTTGATAGCTTTTTTCTCCTGAAGTAATTCTACCAACAGGGAAGTGAGATATTTGCGCAGCGCTAATTGCTCAGCAAGTGCACGATCAGATTTAGGAATATATTTTTTAGAATGACCATCACTGGCATACCATTTGATATTTTCTCCATTATGTGAAATGATCAGTTTCCCCTGAGGTAATTGTTTCAACTGCTGTTGAATATCAGAGATTTTCTGTGTAAGATTAGTTTTGGTATGAATAAAATCGGAAAAAAATAAAGACATAAGAAACTCCTCCTTTGAGAAAATATAGAAAATAAAAGAAATAGTTATAGAAGACAGATACATAATCAGATTAAAACAGATAAAGCGAGAATTGTAAAGGACTAACAGCAATTTATATAAAGTTTATACTTTTTTTCTTGCAAACGAAAAAGATTGCGTTATAATGTTAGATGACTAACAAAAAAAGTTAGTTATCTAACATTTTTGCAAAATAACATTGAGTGTACGTCTTTTCATGCTATGCTAAAATGCAGAAGCTGATTTCAGCAGTTTATGGTTTGAAGCATATAGAAGATAGGGAGGCAGAATGGACGAGGAAGATGTATTGACGAACCGCCAACTTGGATTCGAGCTCAAGGCCGCTAACAACATGATCCGCCGGAAGATGGAAGTGATCTTCGCCCAGCAGGATAGTCATGAACTTAACGGAATGCAGGGACCGCTTCTGGGATATCTGTATCATAAGAGCAGGAACGGTGATGTATATCAGAAGGATGTGGAGCGGGAGTTCCAGATCCGCAGATCTACGGCGACGGTAATGCTGCAGAGCCTGGAACAGAAGGGATATCTCGTCCGGGTGGCTTCGACGGAGGATGCCAGATTAAAAAGGATTCTTCTGACTGAGAAAGCGATCCGGCATCATGATCTAATTGAAGAGCAGATCCGGAATTTCAATCGGGAGCTGGAAGCGGGTCTGACAGAAGAGGAAAAGGAGACATTTTTGCGTATTCTGGATAAGATGATGCAGAATCTGGGAATGGACGGTGAGCGCGTGGAAAGTTCCAACGTACCATGCCGAAATGAGTGATGACAGCAGTCATTTAAAACAGGCAGATCACCGAGTATTTATCAGAGTAGAAAAATCAGAAACAGCAAAGAAACAGCCAAGAAATAAAAAGAAGCAGTAAAGAAATAACAAGGAAATTACATAGAACTAACAAGAAGAAAAGCAGAAAGGAAATCAGCTATGATTAAAACATTAGCCAGACAGATCAAGGAATATAAGCGTGCATCCCTTGTCACACCCATATTCATGATCCTGGAAGTAGCCATGGAAATGGTGATTCCGCTCTTGATGGCATCGATCATTGATGACGGTGTGCAGGCGGGAGATATGAAACATATTTTTGTCATCGGTTGTTATATGGTCCTGGCAGCTATTGTCGGATTGTTCGCCGGTGTCATGGGTGGTAAATACGGTGCGAAAGCATCCACCGGATTTGCCAGAAACTTAAGAGAAGCCATGTATGAGAACATTCAGACCTTCTCTTTCTCCAACATTGATAAGTTCTCCACCGCAGGACTGGTCACTCGTATGACTACGGATGTTACCAATATCCAGAACGCTTACCAGATGCTCTTACGTATGTGCTTCCGTGCACCGGTCAGCCTGATCTGCGCCATGCTGATGGCGTTTCTGATCAACGCGAAAGTGGCAAGCATCTATCTGGTAGCCATGGTATTTTTGGGAATCATCATGATTTTTATCATGAAAAAAGTATCGAAATACTTTAGTGAAGTATTCAAAAAATACGATGACTTAAATGCCAGCGTACAGGAAAACGTAGCGGCGCAGCGTGTGGTAAAGGCTTATGTGCGTGAGGACTACGAGATCGACAAGTTCCACAAGGCCAGCTACAACATCTACAAGATGTTCAAAAAGGCAGAGTGTACGATGGTCACCATCTGGCCCGTCATGCAGTTTACCGTATATGGCTGTATTCTGGGTATCAGCTGGCTGGGTGCGCACATGATCGTTGCCAGTCAGTTGACCACCGGTGAACTGATGAGTCTGTTGACCTATTGTATGACGATCCTGATGAATCTGATGATGTTAGCCATGATCTTCGTTATGATGACCATGAGTGCTGCCAGTGCCAAACGTATTGCGGAAGTACTGGAAGAGAAGGCAGACATCACGAATCCCGAACAGCCTGATTATGATGTGACGGACGGCAGCATCCGTTTTGATCATGTAACCTTCCGTTATAATAAACAGAGTGAAAAGCCGGTGTTAGATGACCTGAATTTCGAGATCAAAGCCGGTGAGACCATCGGTATCCTGGGTGGTACCGGAAGCTCCAAGACCAGTCTGGTGAACCTCATCAGCCGTCTGTATGATGTCAATGAGGGTACCGTTTATGTCGGTGGCAAGGACGTCAGAAACTATGATCTGGAAACCTTACGTAATGAGGTATCTGTGGTATTGCAGAAAAACGTGCTGTTCTCCGGTACGATCTTGGAGAACCTCCGCTGGGGCGACGAGAACGCTACCGAAGAGGAGTGCATCCGTGCCTGTCGTCTGGCATGCGCCGATGAATTTATTGAAAAGATGCCTGGAAAATATAATACTTATATTGAGCAGGGCGGAAGCAATGTATCCGGCGGACAGAAGCAGAGACTGTGTATTGCCAGAGCACTGCTGAAAAAGCCGAAGGTACTGATCCTGGATGATTCCACCAGCGCCGTGGATACCGCTACTGATGCGAAGATCCGCAAGGCATTTGCCACGGAGATCCCCGGTACGACGAAGATCATCATCGCTCAGCGTATCTCCAGTATTCAGGACGCGGACCGCATCATCGTAATGGATAACGGCAGGATCGATGCATTCGCACCTCACGAAGAACTGCTTCGTACCAATAACATTTATAAAGAAGTATATGAAGCCCAGACCCAGACGGGTGGCGGCGACTTTGATGAGAATGGAGGTGAGTCATAATGCCAGGACCTATGGGCGGCGGAATGCGTGGACCCGGCAGAAGAATGCAGGGTGGTAAACGTATTGAGAATCCGGGAAAAGTATTTAAACGACTGATGGCATATATTTTCAAAAACTATGCCATTCACTTCATTTTTGTGTTGATCTGTATCGTACTGAGCGTTGTGGCAAGCATTCAGGGTACTCTGTTCATGCAGAGGCTGATCGATGACTACATCCTGCCCATGATCGGACAGGAGACTCCGGACTTTGGCAATCTGTTCCGGGAAATTGTCCGTGTGGCAGGCTTTTACCTGGTGGGTGTAGCGGCTACGTATGCTTACAACCGTATCATGGTCACGATAACGCAGGGAACATTGAAGAGTCTCCGTGATGATCTGTTTGAACACATGGAGAAGCTGCCAATCAAGTATTTTGATACCCATTCCCACGGGGATATCATGTCCATCTACACGAATGATATTGATACTCTGCGTCAGATGATCAGCCAGAGTATACCGCAGGTATTTTCCAGTTTTATTACCGTAGTGGGTACGCTGGGAAGCATGCTGGTACTGAGTATCCCGCTGACAGCAGTCAGTCTGATCATGGTGGCACTGATGATGTTTGTCACCGGTAAAGTAGCGGGACTGAGCGGAAAATATTTCGTAAAGCAGCAGAAGAATATCGGTACCGTGAATGGCTATATCGAAGAAATGATGGAAGGTCAGAAGGTAGTCAAGGTATTTTGCCATGAAGACAAGAGCCTGGAAGAGTTCAAAAAGTTGAACGACGAGTTGTGCGAAAGTGCTTATAATGCAAATAAGTTTGCCAACCTGATGGGACCTATCAATGCACAGTTGGGTAACTTAAGCTACGTGGTATGTGCTATCGTCGGCGGTGCTATGGCACTGGGCGGCTTTGCAGGATTGACCTTAGGTAAGCTGGCCAGCTTCTTAACCTTTAACAAGAGCTTCAACATGCCCATCAGCCAGGTCAGTCAGCAGTTGAACAGTATCGTCATGGCACAGGCAGGCGCTAAGAGAGTTTTTGATCTGCTGGATGAAAAAGTAGAGACCGACGAAGGCTATGTAACTCTGGTACGTGCGAAAAAGGTAGACGGCAAGATCGTAGAGTGTCCCGAGAGAACCGGTATGTGGGCATGGAAGCATGTGCATCAGGCGGATGGTTCTGTAGATTATATTGAGTTACAGGGTGAAGTAGTATTTGACGATGTGGACTTCGGCTACAATGATGACAAGATCGTGCTGCATAACATCGAGATGTATGCAAAACCCGGTCAGAAGATCGCATTCGTAGGCTCCACCGGCGCCGGTAAGACCACGATCACGAACCTGATCAACCGTTTTTATGATATTCAGGATGGTAAGATCCGTTACGACGGCATCAATATTAACAAGATCAAGAAAGCGGATCTGAGAAAATCCTTAGGTATCGTACTGCAGGATACCCATCTGTTCACCGCTACCGTTATGGAAAATATCCGTTTTGGTAAGCTGGATGCTACGGATGACGAAGTCATTGCCGCAGCGAAGTTAGCAAATGCGGATACCTTTATCCGTCAGCTTCCGGATGGCTATAACACAGTCCTCACCGGTGACGGTGCGAACTTAAGCCAGGGACAGAGACAGCTTCTGTCCATCGCCAGAGCCGCAGTAGCGGATCCTCCGGTACTGATCCTGGATGAGGCTACCAGCTCCATCGATACCCGCACTGAGAAAATCGTACAGGACGGCATGGATAAACTGATGAAGGGCAGAACCACCTTTGTCATCGCCCACAGACTGTCCACTGTCAAAAACAGTGACTGCATCATGGTCCTGGAACAGGGTCGCATCATCGAGCGCGGCAACCATGACGAACTCATCTCCCAGAAGGGCAGATATTACCAGTTGTATACCGGTAATGCCATCGCTGAAGGCTAAGAGAATTTATGATTTGATAGTGAACAGTGCCCGGATCAGGGAAGATATGATCCGGGCACTTTTTTTGTGGATATGTGATGTTTGTGTCTGGCGGAGCCGGACGAGGGCACAGCCACCGCCGCAAGCCTGTGCTGTGCCCATGAAATGGAACCAGGAGGGCACAGCCACCGCCGCAAGCACATACTGTGCCCATGAAAAATAAAGGTTTATATTTAGATAGAAATATGGTGTAATATTATTACATTTCATCTGACCATGAAACTCTATTTACAACTCTTGTGAAAATCCAGCTGGTTTCAGCAGAATTTCAACAAAAAGTAACTGATTAAATCACAATAAAATAAGAGAAAGGCGAAGTCATGCTATATCACCAGATGCTAAGAGAAAAAGAAGTGCTGGACCAACGGGAAAAAAACATTTTGGAACGACTGCAGACATATCCGGCAGGTAAACTGATCTATTCTCAAAACGGTAAGCATAAGAAATGGTACATATCTTGTGATGGACAGAAAATTTATATTCCTAGCAATGAAAAAAATACCGCTGTCTCTATGGCGGAAAAGAAATATTATGAAGTAATGCTTCAGGATATAGTGCAAGAAAAACGAGCAATACAAAGTTATTTGGATTTGTGTAACAAAGAGCAAACGGGAGAAGAACAGTTGCTTGAGACTGCTGTATATGCAGAACTGTTGAAAAAAGTATTTACTTCAGTAAATACAGAAATTGCTGAATGGGAAAAGCAGGATTATGAGAGATGCCCCAAATATCCGGAACAACTGATTCATCCTATTTTCAACGGATAGAAGGTGCGTTCCAAATCAGAGGCAATCATTGCGACGATGCTGCATGTGAACAGGATACCATTTCATTACGAGGAAGCATTACATTTGGGAAAGAGAGTGATCTATCCGGATTTCACCATAAGGCACCCGGTAACAGGCCAAGTCCATTACTGGGAGCACTTTGGTATGATGGCTAATGAAAATTATGCGCAGGTTGCTTTTCGGAAAATGCAGCTCTATAACATAAATGGAATTATGCTGTCGGATACACTACTGGCCACCTATGAATCGGAAGAGGCTCATCTAAAATCTAACATCGTAGAAAATATGATACAGCAATATTTTCTGTGAGAAAATCAACTCCCTTTTTACAAAAGTGTGTCTGATGCATAAGTCCTTATAATTATTCGATTTTGATACTTTTATACATTTATATACATTTTTCCATAATGTGGAGCATATTTTTTTATAAGTTGTCGTGCAATTTATTAGAATGGAATTTTTAAAGAGCCAGCACCTTGAATGGGCTGACTCTTTCAATGTCACCTGTAATTGATAAACATGAATTTTCTTAATTCTTCATCGCTGGTTTTTTTCTTTTCCAATTAATCAGTAGACCAATCGTGGAAATAACAAAAATTAATGCCGATGTTAAAGAAATAATTCCATCAGTAACCACAAATATGATAAACGTGGCTAATGGAATATAATTAAGAATACTTTTCAAAATTTTCATGTCCAATCCTTCCTTAGGTTTCATAATAGGTTTTTCTTTATTTTACCACATGACAAAGGGTATTGGTATTGTTATTTTCGTTCTTTGATGACTGATTCTATGATATTTATTTCTTCATCAGTAAGGTTGTATTCTTCGTAAAGCTCTTGGTCTGTAAATATATGGTCAAAGGCTTTTGATACTGGTACGAAACGCCACCAATCATTACTACTGTTTCCCAGATTATCTGGAAAGCCTTATGGTATTGTATTTGAATTTGGACTACTTGATTTTCTAATTGCATACGCAATTCGTGAAATGTATAATTATACTGT
>OMBB01000941.1_pt1 | contig 11939 bp, 10 predicted proteins | sample 1673961 | NCBI WGS metagenome assembly OMBB01 (sample SAMEA103958135, study PRJEB25191) | human gut metagenome | reverse complement strand
TCACCATCTCCATTGACGGAAAAATTCTGGATTGAATACACCGGGCAGACCGATACCGCTTTGGCGGGAAACGTGGTATGATCCTTGCAGGAACTGGTTCGGGCACAGAAAAATGTAGAACGATTTTTGCGGAGGAAAAGAACACCACCGAGAAAACCCAGACCCACTAGACGAATCCCGCCGAGGAGCTTTCCCAGTTGGAAGGCTCCTCGGCGGATTTTTTTGTCAAGCACGAACAAGCACAGATCATAAATAATAAGTAGTATTCACAAACATAAACTCTTGAAATGCTTCTGTTGGAATGTTACAATACATACTAGATACGTTGGTATATACTGTTCGAAAAACTGCTGACAACATGGCATGAATCATGCTGCAATGAACTTCTTGAAACCTGTGCAATGGAAATGAAACCGGAATGAGACCGTCTGGGGCGGAGAAAGATTGGGAAAAATGAAAAACTCTGGAACGAGCGAAACCATGCAGACGCTGATGCGGAGAAGCGTCTGTGCGATGCTGAGCCTGCTGCTGTTGCTGTCAGCCGTGCTCCCTGTGAAAGCTGCCGCAGAAACCGCCCCTGCAAAGGTTGTCCGTGTCGGCTCGTTTGAGGACACCTTCAACTATGTCAACGAGAAGGGTGCAAGAAAAGGCTACGGCTACGAATTGCTGGAAACACTATCCGGCTATACAGGCTGGCAGTTTGAGTATGTGACCTGCGATTGGTCAGACTGTTTTGAAAAACTCAAAAACGGCGAGATCGACATTATGGGCGATATTTCCTATACGGAAGACCGCGCTGAGGAGATGCTGTTTTCAGACGAGCCGATGGGGGAAGAAAAATATTACCTCTATGCTGATTTCTCGCGCACAGACATCTCCGCCTCCAACTTCAAAACGCTGAATGGCAAAAAGATCGGTGTTCTGATGGGAACGGAACCGGAAGAGATGCTGACCGAATGGGAGGAAAAACACGGCATAAAAACGGAACACATCAACATTTCCAACAACGAGGATGTGAAGCAAAAGCTGGCAAACCACGAGATCGACTGCTTTGTTTCACTGGAAGAGTCCTTCTGGGCAGAGCTTGGCATCTCGACCATGACCCGTGTGGGAGAATCCGGCATCTACTATGCGATCAATAAGGACCGGACTGATATCAAGGAAGAACTGGACAATGCGATGCGCGCATTGGACGAAGCGGATCCTTTTTATACGGCAGATCTGTATAAACGGTATTTCTCGCTGGATTATACGCCCATCCTTACGAGTGAGGAAAAGGCGTGGCTCAGAAAGCACGGCGCGATCCGGATGGGCTTTCTGACGAGTGATGGCGGCGTCAGCACCTATGACCCTGCCACCGGGGAGCTTACCGGGGCGATCACGGACTATATTCAGTTTGCAACAGGTTGTCTTGGAAATCAGGATCTGGAATTCCAGATCGTCGGCTATGACAGCAAGGAAGCGGAATTGGATGCGCTGAAATCGGGCGAGATCGACATGGTCTTCCATTTCGACCAGAGTCCCAATCTGGCGGAAGAATATCGCGTTGCCTGCACCAACACAACGTGGACCTCTAATATGATGGCGGTCACGAACAAAGAGCATTTTAACGAAAACAAAGCAAACCGCGTTGCCGTTCCCCAAAACAAGCTCTCCCTGAAAAAGTACCTTGCGTTTTATTATCCGCAGTGGGAGATCGTGGACTGCGATACACAGGAGGATGCGGCAAAGCTGGTCAGAGACGGACAGGCGGATTGTGTTGTCACAGGGGCCAGCAGTGAGGAAAAATACAGCAAGAAATACGGCTTTTACAGCGTTCTGCTGCCAAACCCTGCCAAATCCTGCTTTGCGGTCAATAGCGGAAACCGCAGCCTGCTGTCCATCCTGAACAAAACGCTCAATGCCATGCCGACCAATATGCTTACCGGTTCGCTTGCAATGCATAAGAGCTCTTTGCGGAAGGTCACCCTGAGCGAGTTTATAAAGGATAACTTCTTCATGGTGCTGCTGGTCAGCAGCATTGCGGTCGCAGTTGTTCTGCTCACGATTTTGAAACTGCTCCGGAAGGCGCGTAAAGCCGAAGCTGCTGCAAAGAAAGCCGCAAACGATACGCAGGAGCTGAATGCAAAATTGCAGGTCGCTGTGGAAAACGCGGAGAGCGCGAACCGCGCCAAGTCCACCTTCCTGTTCAATATGTCTCATGATATCCGTACGCCCATGAACGCCATTATCGGTTACGCAGATCTTGCCTCCCGGCATCTGGACGACCCTGCAAAGCTGGAAAAATACATGGAGAACATTCAGGTGTGCGGACAGAACCTGCTGATGCTGCTGAACAATGTTCTGGATCTCGCCCGGATCGAGAATGATAAGACGGAGATCGAGTATTCGGTTTCGGATGTGGAGAAGGATTTCCGTAATTGCATTGCGATGTTCCAGAATCAGGCAGACAGCAAGGGGCAGACGCTTACGGTGACAGCACAGCTGCAGCATCCGTATGTCTATGCGGATATTCCGCACCTGACCGAGGTCTGTACGAATCTTGTCAGCAATGCAGTCAAATACACAGGTGCCTGTGGCACGATCCACTGCGATATCACGCAGAAGCCCGGCAAGAAAGAGGGCTGGTGCGATACGGTGATCACGGTTGCCGATAACGGTATCGGAATGTCGCAGGAGTTCCAGAAGCATATCTTTGAACCCTTTGAACGGGAGCGCACTTCCACCGTCAGCAAGGTGGAAGGCAGCGGCATCGGGATGGGCATCGTGAAAAAGCTGGTCGGGCTGATGGGCGGCACCGTGGAAGTGGAGAGCAAGATCGGTGTTGGCTCCACGTTTACCGTCACCATCCCCTGCCGCATTGCATCGCAGGAGGAAAGACAGGCAAAACGGGATACCACTTCTTCGGACAAAAAGAGCCTGTCCGGTACAAAAATCTTGCTGGCCGAGGACAACGACCTGAATGCGGAAATCGCCGTCGAGCTGCTGCAGGAAGAGGGCTGCACGGTAGACCGCGCCAAAGACGGCGTGGAATGTGTGGATATGCTGGAAAAAGCTGCGAACGGAACCTATCAACTGATCCTTATGGACATCCAGATGCCTGTGATGAACGGCTACGATGCGGCAAAAAAGATACGGAGGATGGAGGATCTCCCAAAAGCGGATATCCCCATCATCGCCATGACTGCAAATGCTTTTTCCGAAGATAAACAGGCGGCATTGGATGCCGGGATGAACGACCATGTTTCAAAGCCGATCAATAGGAATATCCTTGTGCCGACCATCCAGAAATATCTCTGACGCTGGGCTTCGTCCTTTGTGCGGCAGGTGCAGTTGAAAAGATTGCATGGAATATTATAAAAGTATTATTCTTTTGTGAATTTTAGCACTCTACACTTGACAGTGCTAAAAACGTGTGGTATAACTAGGCCGTGCTCAGGAGGAAGGGCAAAGAAGAGAGCCGCAAGGCTCCCCGGAAAGCCCCGCCGAATGGGTAACATAAAGATTTTTGACCCGACCCGAACGCCGGGATTGGAGGAATGATTTATGTTTATGCCGACTATTTTCCATGAAAACCTGTTCGATGATCTCTTTGACCCGTTCTGGAACGATGGCGCGCTGGAGCGTGCGATGAACCGTGACGAGCGTGAAACCTTCGGCAAGCGCGGTGCAAACATGATGAAGACCGATGTGAAGCAGACCGCCGATGGCAGCTATGATGTTGCCGTTGACCTGCCCGGCTGCAAGAAGGAAGATGTTCAGATGGAGCTGAACGATGGCTACCTGACCATTCAGGCCGTCCGCAGCCACAGCAATGACGAGAAAGATCAAAATGGCCGCTACCTGCGCCGCGAGACCTTCTCCGGCACCTGCGCCCGCAGCTTCTATGTGGGGGACGCCGTGAAGAAGGAGGACATCCACGCAAAGTTCGAGGATGGCATCCTGCACATCACGCTGCCCGCACCGCAGCAGCAGAAGGCTCTGCCGGTGAACCCCAACCTGATCGAAATTGAATAACAGCCGTGCATCGGTGTGAGGAACATCGGTGCCCAGTGTATAATGTAAGCCCCCGGAGAGCTGTGAAAAGGCTCTCCGGGGGCTTTTTGCGTCTGCTTCGACGAAATAAATTATTTCCGGCTGGTCAACCGGTTCAGCAGCATCACGGCCAAAACAATGACGCCGATGACGAGAATGATGCCGACCATGCCGATGAACATCATGGGCAGCGTGGTCATCCACGAAGAAAGATGAAGCATATGCGTACCTCCGTTAAGCCATCAGGGTCAAGATCAGGCCGCCGGCGATGACGGATGCGATCTGCCCCGAAACATTGACGCTGATGGAGTACATCAGCAGGAAATTCTGAGAATCCTCTTCCAATCCCATCTTATTGACCACACGGCCGCTCATGGGGAAGGCCGAGATGCCGGCCGCGCCGATCATCGGGTTCAGCTTTTTGCCTTCCGGCAGGAACAGATTCAGCAGCTTTGCGAACAGCACACCGCCCGCCGTATCAAAGACGAAAGCCACCAGACCCAGTGCAAGGATGAGCAGAGTGTCGGGACGGACGAACTTGTCTGCCGTCATCTGCCCGGCCACGGTCAGGCCCAGCACAAGGGTGATGAGGTTTGCCAGAACATTCTGTGCCGTTTCACTGAGGGCATTCAACACGCCGCATTCCCGCAGCAGATTGCCGAACATCAGGAAGCCCACCAGAGCCACACTGGCAGGAGCCACCATACCGGCGATGATGGTCACCACAACGGGGAACAGAATTTTCGTCAGCTGGCTGACATTGCCTTTTTCGTAGGGCATTCGGATAAGGCGCTCTTTCCGGGTGGTCAGCAGCTTGACGACCGGCGGCTGCACGATGGGCACCAATGCCATGTAGCTGTAAGCTGCCACCATGATGGCACCGAGATACTGGGAATTGAGGGTGTTTGCCACAAAAATGGCAGTGGGCCCGTCCGCTGCACCGATCACGGCAATGGAAGCGGCGTCCCTCAGGTCGAAGAAGAAGCCCGCCAGAAACAGGGTGAAGAAGATACCGAACTGAGCGGCGGCACCAAAGAGCATGAGCCACGGTTTTTCCAGCAGGGGGCCAAAGTCGATCATGGCGCCAATGCCGATGAAAAGCAGCAGGGGAAACAGCTCGTTGGACATTCCCGCTTCAAACAAGGCGGAAATGGGGCCGACGGTGTCCCCCTGCGTGATGGCACCCGACAGCGGCAGGTTGACCAGAATGGACCCGAAGCCCATGGGCAGCAGCAGACTCGGCTCCATCTTTTTGGCGATGGCGAGGTAGATGAGCAGCGCACCGATGCACCACATTACCACCATCTGCCACGTCAGGTTCCCAAAGTTGGAAAACAGACTTGCGAATGTGTTCAGAAAGTTCATTTTTTCTTACCTCCTTGTGTTCCGGTACGGCGGCAAGAAAAAAGAGACTTCTGCCACAGTACCTTGTCTGTGACAAAAGTCTCAAGCGAACACATGACATCGGGCACTTCTGCCGTGATGACGCTGCCATGCAGCAGTTTCCCGAACGAAAAAACGAAAACTGCCCTTTACTCCCTTTTATCAAAAGCATTAAAACAGAATGGGGGAAGGCTGTCAAGAGGGATACAGAAATCTTTTCTGAATCTTATCCGGTCTGGGAGCGCGGCTGGTCAAAGCAGGGAAGGAAAGATGACCGTGTCTGCGTGCATCGGCTGCTGAAAACAAATCGGCTGAAACAGGATTTCGTTTTCACATCACGCCTTGAAGCATCGGGGCGGAGGGGCAGATAGAAGTGGAAATGACGGTTTTGTTGTATAAAGCAAGCGGATCTGTCCTATGGATTCCTCTCTTTGTGTGATATGATTGCATCAATGAAAAGGAGGAATGCAAGATGATCCACCTGTTGCTGGCCGTGATCTATGTCTCGTTTATCAGTCTGGGATTGCCGGATTCCCTTCTGGGGGCGGCGTGGCCGTCCATTTATCAGGGGCTCAGGGTCCCGGTCTCCTATTCCGGCGTGATCTTCTGCATCATCTCGGTGGGGACGGTGATCTCCAGCCTACAAAGTGACCGACTGATCCGGAAATTCGGGGCGGGCGGCGTCACAGCCATCAGCGTGGCCATGACGGCGGCGGCGCTGTTCGGCTTCTCCGCCAGCAATTCGTTCTGGGCTTTGTGCCTGTGGGCTATTCCCTACGGCCTCGGTGCCGGGAGCGTGGATACGGCCCTCAACAACTACGTGGCGCTCCACTTCGCCAGCCGCCACATGAGCTGGCTCCACTGCATGTGGGGCATCGGTGCCTCAGTCGGGCCGTATATCATGGGGGCTGCCTTGACGCGAGGCGCCGGGTGGCAGATGGGCTACCGTATCATCAGCGGGATGCAGGTGGTACTGACGATCATGATCGTTCTGAGCCTCCCGCTCTGGAGGGCCAAAACGACTGCGGACGCAGGGGAGCAGGAAGCGGCCTCCGCAAAGGCTCTGACCCTGAAACAAATTTTCCGCATCCCCGGCGTGAAAGAGGTTCTGGTCACATTTTTCTGTTACTGCTCGCTGGAGCAGACCACGAGTCTGTGGGCCAGCAGCTATCTGGTGCTGAACAGGGGCATCTCCCCGGAAACCGCCGCCAGCTTTGCCAGCCTGTTTTTCCTCGGCATCACTGCGGGCCGGGCCCTCTGCGGCTTTTTGACCCTGAAGCTGAACGATGCACAGATGGTTCGGATGGGCCTTGGCTTGATCGCGGTGGGGGTCGTGCTCCTGCTGCTGCCGCTGGGGGAAACGGCGGCCTTGGCGGGGCTGCTGCTGGTCGGCTTCGGCTGCGCACCCATTTACCCCAGCCTGATCCATGCAACGCCGGGCCGTTTCGGGGCGGAAAATTCACAGGCGATCATCGGGGTGCAGATGGCAAGCGCCTACATCGGCAACTGCCTGATGCCGCCGCTGTTCGGCGCGGCCGCAAACCATACCACCATCGCCATTTTTCCATATTATCTGCTGGTGATCCTGATCCTGATGGGGGCGATGCACGAGACACTGCAAAAGGGAACGAAAGCGGGGCACTAAAACATTATTTGTGCAAAACAGCTCTGGCCTTTTTCTGCGGGGCGTGATACACTAAAGCCATCCAGAATAGGGAGGTCAAGACTATGGAATTTCATGAAGTTGTGAAAGATCGTTATTCCTGCAAAGGGTTCGGCTCCGGTAAAGTTCCCGCCGAGAAGCTGAACGCCATCCTTGAAGCGGGCCGCCTTGCGCCGACGGCCAAGAACCTGCAGGAGCAGCGGATCTATGTGATCCAGTCTGAAGAGGGTCTGGCAAAGATCGACGCTGCCACGCCCTGCCGCTACGGCGCCACCACCTGCGTGGTGGTGGCCTTTGACCGGAACAATACCTTTACCTACCCCGGCGGGAAGCGGAACTCCGGTGTGGAGGATGCCTCCATCGTGGCGACCCACCTGATGCTGGCCGCCGCCAACGAGGGGGTGGACAGCTGCTGGCTGAACTTCTTCGACCCGGACAAGCTGGCCGAGGCGCTGGGGCTGCCGGAGAACGAGGAGGTCCTGATGATCCTTGACCTTGGCTACGCCGCCGAGGGCACCAAGCCCCTGCCCAACCACGCTTCCAGAAAGCCGCTGTCGGAGACGGTCGCGTACCTGTGATCCAGCCATGAAGCACACGGCGTATTATCATCTGCCCGGCCTGTTTGAGTTTTATGAGCTGTACCGCGTCTTTCTGCCGTTGTTCCGCACCCATCGGGAGTATTTTTACGATTGGTGCGAGATCGGTTCGCTCTACGGTGCCCCGTCGGACTGCATCTGGGGCGGGGGACGCACCGGCTTCGGCAGCGCCGACCCCGGCGAGGTCCTTGCTTTGACGCAGGAGTACGGCATCTCCGCCCGCCTGACGTTCAGCAACTCTCTGCTGCGGGAAGAGCACCTTGCCGACCCGAAGTGCAATGCCCTTTGCGCCCGGTTCGCGGCCGGCGGCGGGGTGCAAAGCGGCGTCATCGTCCACTCGGAATTGCTGCTGGATTACCTGAAACGGACCTATCCGGCGCTGTACTTCGTCTCCTCCACCACCAAGGTGCTGACGGAGTTTCCCCGGCTTTTGCAGGAATTGCAGAGGGAGGAGTTCCGCTATGTCGTGCCGGATTTCCGCCTGAACAAAGCCTTTTCGGAGCTGGACGCTCTGCCGCAGACGCTGAAGGACAAGGTGGAGTTTCTCTGCAACGAGTGCTGCTGGGTCGGCTGCACCGACCGGAAACGGTGCTATGAGAATGTCAGCCGCAAAAACCTCGGTGAGCCCTGCCCGGATCACCGCTGTGCCGCGCCGAAGGCGGCAGAGGGCTACCGCTTCTCCAAGGCGATGGCAAGCCCCAGCTTCATCGGCGTGGAGGACATCCGGGACTGCTACCTGCCCATGGGCTTTTCGCAGTTCAAGATCGAGGGCCGCGGCCTTGGCAGCGCCCTGATCTTGGAGTTTCTGCTCCACTATCTGACCAAACCGGAATACCAGCTCCACGTCCGGGAGGCTGTCTATCTGGACAACATGCTCGATCTGTTCTGAGCGGTCGTCTGCTTTTATAATGTAAAAGAGGCTGTTGCACGTCGTTTTAGTCGAATGTGCAGCAGCCTCTTTTTATTCATCGAACACGGCGTCCTCAGGCGAGGTCGGCGAGAATGCCCGGCCAAAGGGCTTCCTCCTGCCGCATGACGGCGAAGGCACAGTCCAGATACATCTTGTTGGCGGCGGAGATGATGGTGCTGCGGAGCAGCAGCTTTTCCTCCCCGGCGTCTTCGGCAAGGTCCCGGATGGTGTGGCGCAGACCGAAGACGTAGGGCAGACAGTTTTCCAGCTCGTCGCAGAAATAATCGTAAGCCTGTGCGGCGGAGAAATGCTGCCGCTGCATTTTGAACAGGGTGTCGATGTTTTCCATCGAGAGGACGGTTTTGGAGACGACGATGTAGATCAGGCTGGCCAGCTGCTCGCGGGTGTATTTTTTCTTGACGGGGTGGCTGATGATCCCTTTCTTGACATAGTTGCTCACCATGGAGGCGGTGAGCTCCACCCCTTGAAACGAACGAAAATACCCGTTGACGAACTGAACGGTCTGGTCGAGATACAGCCCAACGGAAGGCAGCTCCTCGTACCGGGGCAGGGCAAAATCCACGGCACAGGCCGCAATGCGGCGGTTCGATTCTTTTTTCATGCGGATAGTATAGCGTATTTTTCCAGCGGGGTCAACAGGTGTGTGAAATCTTTTGAAAGAATTTGCAAAAACAGTTGACAGGTTTTTGAAAAACTGATATCATGTCTCCGACAACCATGAAGACGTGGCGGCGCATCCGGCCGCTGAAAGGGAGAGATCGCTTATGAAGACCAAGATCGTTGTGGACTCCGCCGCAAACCTGTATGCGCTGGAGGGCGTGGACTTCGCCTGTGTCCCGCTGAAGATCATCACCGACCATGAGGAGTACCGCGACGACGGCACGCTGGACGCTGTGGGCATGGCAACGACCCTGCGCACTTACAAAGGGAAGACCTCCACCTCCTGCCCGAACGTCAGCGATTGGCTGGAGGCTTTCGAGGAAGCCGACGAGGTGTATGCCATCACCATCACGGGTACCCTGTCCGGCTGCTACAATGCGGCCCAGTTGGCGGCGGAAGAATACCAGCAGGAGCACCCCGGCAAGCGGGTCTTCGTGCTGGACAGCCTGTCCACCGGCCCGGAGCAGCAGCTTCTGGCCGAGCACCTGCGGGACGAGCTGGCGGCTGGGAAGGACTTCGACGCCCTCTGTGCGGAGATGCTCCGCTACCACGAGCACACGCATCTGCTCTTCTCGCTGGAATCGCTGGCGAATCTGGCCCGCAATGGCCGGGTAAAGCCCGCCGTCGCCGCTGTGGCGCGGATGCTGGGCATCCGGGTCATCGGTCAGGCCAGCGCGGCGGGAGAGCTGGACGTTATTTGCAAAACGCGGGGGGAGCACGGCGCACTGGAACGCATCGTGCTGGAACTCAAGGAGCACGGCTATGCCGGCGGCCGGGTGATCGTCTCCCACTGCGACAACCCCGCCGCCGCCGAGCGCCTCAAGCATATGATCGAGGCGGTCTTCGAGGGCGCACAGGTCGTTGTGAACCCCTGCGGCGGCCTGTGCAGCTACTACGCTGAGCTGGGCGGGCTGCTGGTTGGGTATGAGGACGCAGAGGCGTAAGAAAGCCGCCTTGCAAACCGAGCCAAGCTGCGCTATACTATCTCCATCATAAGAGCCGCGGGACGGCGGGGGAGGGGTGCAGCGTGTTCAGACTGCCATTCGTTAAATTTTTCAGCCGGATCATCAATCGGGCCACCGTCACCATTGCACTGGTGCTTTTGCAGGCGGTGTGGCTGCTGTGGGCGTTCTGGGCTTTCACCACGGGCCGGGTCTGGCTGAACGGTCTGCTGAAGGCGCTGAGCATCTGCATCGTGCTGTACCTTGTCCGGAAGGACGAAAACAGCGCTTACAAGATCGGCTGGATCGTTCTGATCGGGCTGCTGCCGCTGCTGGGCGGCGCGCTTTACCTTGCCTTTGGCAATAAGGCCCCGGCCAAGGGGCTGCGCACCCGGATGCAGAAGGTGGAACGGGCTCACACCGCCGACCTTGCCCCGCAGGAGGACCAGACCGACACGTTGGAACGGTCGGCCAAAAACCTGAGCCGCTACGTGGAAAAATACGGCCCCTACCCGGCGTGGAAGCACACGGACGCGGAATATTTCCCCAGCGGCGAGGCCATGTACCCCAAACTGCTGGCCGACCTTGAACGGGCGGAAAAGTTCATCTTTCTGGAATTTTTCATCGTTAAGACCGGCATCATGTGGGACGGCGTGGAGACCATCCTCAAGCGGAAAGCCGCCGCGGGGGTGGACGTCCGGCTCATCTACGATGATTTCGGAAGTCTGCTGGGGCTGCCGACGGATTTCGTTGTTCGGATGGAGCGCAGCCGCATCCGCTGCATCCCCTTCAACCCGGTGGTGCCGCTGGTGTCGCTGGTCATGAACCACCGCGACCACCGGAAGATCGCGGTCATCGACGGCAACATTGCCTACACGGGCGGCGTCAACCTTGCCGATGAATATATCAACGCCGAGCGCCGGTTCGGCTACTGGAAGGACGCCGCCATCCGGCTGGAAGGGGCGGCGGTCTGGAACTTTACGGTCATGTTCCTCAACAGCTGGAATGCCTTCCGCCCGCAGGAAACGGATTACGCTCCCTTTGCGCCCACGAAGCTGCCCGAAACCTCGGACGGCATCGTGCAGCCCTACTCGGACAGCCCGCTGGACGAAGAGCCGCTGGCGGAGACGGTTTACCTGAACATCCTGAACCAAGCGCAGCAGTATATCTATATCTATACGCCTTACCTTGCGGTGGGCGAAGAAATGCTCGATGCGCTGAAAAATGCGGCCAAGCGCGGGGTGGATGTCCGGCTGGTGCTGCCCGGCATCCCGGACAAAAAGCTGGTGTTCCGGCTGAGCCGGTCCTACTATGTGCCGCTGCTCCGGGCGGGGGTGCGCATTTATGAGTTTGCCCCCGGCTTCCTCCATTCGAAGTGCTACGTCAGCGATGACCGCGCCGCCGTGGTGGGCAGCATCAACATGGACTACCGCAGCCTGTTTCTGCACTTCGAGTGTGGGGCGCTGCTCTACAACAACAGTCAGGTCATCGCCCTGCGGGACGATGTGCTGGCCACGCTCCCCCGGTGCCGCGAAGTGAGCCTCTCCGACTGCCGCACCTCCCTCGTCGGCACCCTGTTGGATAGTGTGCTGCGGCTGCTCAGCCCGCTGATGTGATATCAACATCTGACGGCGCTTTTTGTGGCAGCAGGGTGTAAAGTGCTGAATTGCAAACCTTGCGGACTGCCAAGGCCTCTCACTTTGGGAGAGGTGGCATCGCGAAGCGATGAC
>OMBB01000926.1_pt1 | contig 12079 bp, 10 predicted proteins | sample 1673961 | NCBI WGS metagenome assembly OMBB01 (sample SAMEA103958135, study PRJEB25191) | human gut metagenome | reverse complement strand
GCACCCGCCGCTACCACCCCGGCTATGAGTGCAAGTGGGCGACCAATACCGTGGTACATATCCTTGAAAACAGGGAGTACACGGGCTGTCTGGTAAACTTCAAGACGGAGAAGCCGTCCTACAAGACCAAGCACAGCGTAGAGAACCCCATTGAGAAACAGGCGATTTTCGAGAACCACCATGAGCCTATCATTGACACCCAGATGTGGGAGCGTGTGCAGGAGTTACGCAAGCAGCGCAAACGCCCGAACCGCTATGATGAAGTGGGGCTGTTCTCCGGTATGCTGTTCTGCGCCGACTGCGGCCATGTGATGTACCAGCAGCGGTATCAGAACAAAACCCGCAAGCAGGACTGTTACATCTGCGGCAGCTACAAGAAGCGCACCCGCGATTGTACGGCGCACTTTATCCGCACCGACCTGTTGACCGCCGGTGTCCTCTCCAATCTCCGGCAAGTGACGGAATACGCCGCCAAGCATGAGAGCCGCTTTGTGAAGCTGCTTATCCAGCAGAACGAGATCGGCGGCAAGAGAAAGACCGCCGCAGCTACCAAGCAGCTTGAACAGGCGCAGGAGCGCATTGCCGAAGTGAGCCGCATTATCAAGCGGCTGTATGAGGACAATGTAAACGGCAAAATCAGCGACGAGCGTTTCATGGAACTGTCGGCAGACTATGAGCAGGAACAGCGGGAACTGAAAGACCGCGCCGCCGCTTTGCAGGCCGAACTGGACAAGTCGCAGGCCGCCACCGTCAACGCGGAAAAGTTTATGGGTATCGTCCGAAAGCACCTTGCCTTTGAGGAACTTACCCCCACCCTCTTGCGGGAGATGATTGAGAAAATCGTCGTGCATGAGTGCAGTTATGACGAGAACGGCACCCGCAGGCAGGACATTGAGATTTATTACAGCTTTGTCGGCAAGATTGACTTGCCCGAAGCCTAACGCCCGACCTATCCGACACAGCCCTAAGTGCCGGATAGGAACGGCAAAATTTTTTACACTTCTATTGCTTCTTTATCGCACATCAGTAAAGTATCAAGAGTTGTAATCAGTACATTCTTAGGATTTAGATGAAAAATAGGATTTACTATGATATGATTAGTTAAGAATTATATTTAATACGAAAGAGGAATGACACATTATTATGGAATTTTTCAGTTTGTTTTCAACAGTATTTTTTAATATAGCAATTACCTTTGGCCTGTTATTACTTATATACTTGTTTTTCTTTTCGGGCATTAGAGCACGTAAGGACCTGAAACCGGTTAAGTACATTTCCTACAAAAAGGATCATTTTCAGGAGAATTTTGAATTTACCTGTGAGTTTTGCGGATCCAAGGTATCTTATGCGGATGAAAAATGTCCAACCTGTGGCGGTAATTTTGGAAAGAACAAGGAGTATCAGTTAAAGAAACGGGCCATGCATCAAAGGTATTTAGAGTATATGAAATCCCAGGAAGAAGCCATTACACAGGAAACGGAATATATAAGTACTACAATGCAGGCAATTCAAAAATATAAGCTGATACGTCATAAATACTACAATTTTGAAATCGGCGAGCCTCCGGTTTATAAACCTGCAAGTGATTATGAATTTACCTGTGAATACTGTGATAATAAGATAAGGGGAAAAAGCACAGACGAAAAGGGGTGTAGTAATTGTGGGGCTTCTTATAAAGAAAACCTGGAATTATTGGTACGCGAAGAGGAAGACCGTCTGGAAAAACGCCATTATGACGAATATATGAAACTGAAGGATCTGGAGTGGGAGCAGAATATCAGGAATGAGCGAAGAGATGCAAACATTGATGAAAAGTATGGGACACCTATCCGATTTATGGAGAAAAATGCAAAGGTTATTGCGCTGGTCATTTTGCTTGGGCTTATGATGATTTCCGTGGGAATAACAGTTTTGATTTTAAAGTTTAGGTAAAACAGGATGAGTATATCTGACGTGAAGGGAGATCACATGGACATTCTATTTAAAAACGATGATTTTGTATTTTCCATGGGGAAAGAGACCCTGCCACCAGATCTGCTTATATTATAATGTTCATTTACTGGACGATAGTATTCCTATGGATGGGGTGTTTCATGGATATGATGAATTGGATCATGAGAGAATCAATCTGGATTTCTGTTGGATTCCGCTGGAGGAACTAAGGAAGGACACGAAGGTATATCCATTGGAACTGATACCTTACATACTTGAGCAGAGAAAAGAAACGGTACATTTTGTTTCAAGGCAGATTTAATTGAGAGGGCAAGGAAAGAAAATGCTGGAAGTAAAATTTTATGACTCAGTGGATGATTCCCTGTTGAAGTTTGCGGTGATCGTCTCACAGAGCAATGGGAAATGGGTATTTTGCAAGCATAAAGAAAGAGACACCTATGAAGTTCCGGGTGGACATAGAGAAGCCGGTGAAAGCATTCTTGAAACGGCGAAAAGAGAATTGCAGGAAGAAACCGGTGCAATCAGGTTCGATATGAAGCCCCTGTGTGTATACTCTGTAACCGGGAAGACCAGAGTAAATGATACGGGAGAAGAATCCTTTGGGCTGCTTTGCTATGCGGAGATAACAGAATTTGCGACAGAACTGCATAGCGAGATGGAGAAGATAGTACTCTTGGACGAACTGCCGGAGGAGTGGACGTATCCGTTGATACAGCCGAAATTGATAGAGAAGTATTTGCAGATGAAAAATACTATTGATTTTCGCCTGCGTGCTTGATAGAATGTAGGTGTAATGAAAGTTTACCGCTGACCGATATGCGGGATATAAATGGTTGGGTCGAAAGTGTAGTCCTTCGCCGTGAGGCGGGGGACTTTTTATATTGAAGTATATAAAGTAATTCCTGTTAAAGTTATACCTTGAATTAAGATAATCTAGTGAATTATAATGACTTTAGTTAAAAAATAAATTTTGCTACATTTAGGAGGTCCCCATGCTATTTATAGAATACCCCAAATGTTCCACCTGTCAAAAGGCAAAAAAGTGGCTGGAGGAACATAATATCACCTATACAGATCGTCACATTGTAGAGGACAACCCCACCTACGAAGAATTAAAAGAATGGCAGAGCAGAAGTGGGCTACCGTTAAAGAAATTCTTCAATACCAGTGGGTTGTTATATAAGAACATGCAGTTGAAGGACAAGCTTCCGAACATGACGGAAGAGGAACAACTTCGGCTGCTGGCCACGGACGGAATGCTGGTAAAGCGGCCGTTTGTCGTGGACGGGGATCTGGTGTTGACCGGATTCCGGGAAGCAGAATGGAAGGAAAAATTAATTTAGTACAAGGAGGACGAATATGAGCAGAGTAAATTTTGGAGCAAAGCCGGTAATGTATCCCATGCCGGTGCTGATCATTGCAACTTATGACGAAAATGGAGTACCCGATGCCATGAACGCAGCATGGGGAATCATTACGGACATGAATGAGATCTCCATCAGTATGTCAGAGCATAAGACCACGGAGAATCTGGCAAAGACCGGAGCATTTACCGTAAGTATCGGAACCGAAGATACCGTGGTAGCCTGCGACTATGTGGGCGTGGAATCTGCGAAGAAAGTACCTGATAAATTCTCAAAGTCCGGTTTCCATGCAGCCAAGAGTGATTTTGTCAATGCACCGTTGATCGATGAACTTCCCATGGCGCTGGAATGTAAGGTGAAAAGTTTTGAAGACGGCATTCTGGTGGGCGATATCGTCAACGTCAATGCGGACGAAAGCATCCTGACGGATGGCAAGATCGATCCGAAGAAATTGAAGCCGATCAGCTATGATCCTGTGAATAATACTTATCTTGCAATGGGAGATAAAGTAGGAAATGCTTTTAAAGACGGTTTGAAATTGAAATAGTAAGATCAAAGAACGCAGGAGGTTTAACCCTCCTGCGTTCCCATCTCATCGGTGGTAGAGCGGATATGTTCTACTGCCGTTTTTACTTGTTCTGCGCAATCCAGGTTGTTCTGGCTCATGGTGTGCACCTGTTCGGCATTAGCTGTGACTTCTTCGGTTACAGCGGACAGCTGGGAGATGTTTTCCATAATCTTATTATTGGATTCTGACAATCCCAGAATGTGGTGATTTACTTCTTCCACCTGGGAAGCCAGTGCTTCCATATTTTTGTTCAGCTGTTCGAAAGTCTCGGAAGCGGCCAGGATCTTTTCGCCCTGCTGTTCGGTAGCTTCAATGGAACCGTTGATAGTGTTGACTACCATGTTGGCATTGACATTCAGCTCGTTGGTAATCTTGGTGATCTCTTCGGTAAAGCTCTTGGTCTGCTCTGCGAGCTGACGGATCTGCTGTGCTACAACGGCGAAACCGCGTCCGGCTTCACCGGCACGGGCACTTTCGATGGAAGCGTTCAGGGCTAAAAGATTTGTCTGACCGGAGATTGCCATGATGCTTCCGGCGATAGTTTCCACCTCTTTTGTCTTTTCCTGTAATTTTGCCATGGCGTCGGTGACGGAATGGTTGGTATCCTTGATCATGGCGGACTGCTGTTTTAAGGATTCCATAGCAGCCATGTTCTTACGGATGCTTTCGTTAGAATCTTCGGCGATCTGGACCATCTGCTCGGAGATATGACCGGTCTGCTCGATAGCATTCTGAATCGTACCGGTCATCTGGCTCTGTTCTTCGATGCTGGTGGCAGTCATATTGGTGGCAGAGGAGATCTCCTGCATACTGTTGGCTACAGATTCCGTAGTTTGTACCAGCTGGTTCATAAGATCTGTGGTTTTGGTGGTTTCCTGATGTACGGTCTGGGATACGTCCAGAACATTATCCAGTACTTCTTTTACATGGTTATGTTCTTCCCGGGAAGAACCGATGGCATCATTGTTAAATAATATAGTAATCTTACCGGTTTCCAAAATAATGATTCCAATCAGGAATACCAGCAGGGTAGAGCAGACGGCATTCACATCCTGACCGTAGATTCCCTTCGTAGCCTGAACGATCATGACGATCAGGTAGAGCACGAATAATCCCAAAGCGGTTTTCTTCAGAGATTTTTTCTCATAATAAGGAATCTGTAATATGAAAATGGCGATCAGCGCATAGTGAATGAAACTTGCATCTGTCTGTAAACCGACTAACAGATACTCAATGCCGATCTCGATGGTAGCGAAGACTTTTAATAGTCGTGTCGCCTTATTTCGAAGGTGTGTCACGGCATTTACCACACAGAAAACGGCGATCAGAATGGTATTTGCGTATGTAACAATGGGCGCAATGTTGTGAATTACCAGTTTCAACCACAGATAAAACAGGAACACGATCGCCAAAAGCGAAGAAGCGATAATATAGAACCGGTTCATTCTGATATTGCGTTCCGCGGTATCCGTATAACGATATTTATTATTTTCTTTTATATTCATATTCATAAGTTCCCTCCCTATTTTTATTGATGCTATTTTAAGTGTAACTGTTTTCGTCAATTTTTTCTACATTTTTATTCCATTTTTGAAAAATTTTTTAAAAAAAATCATGGAAATAAAAAATGCAAATTGATACTGATTTTCAATACCAAATGCGCTATAATACTTCTGTTACAACACAAGTACATTAAAATGTTGAGATACGAAAGGATACAGAAGTGTTATGACACTGAAAGAATTGAAAATCGGCAAAAGCGCCGTGATCAAAACCGTCGGTGGTTCCGGAGAACTCAGACAGCATTTCCTGGATATGGGTATGATCCCGGGAGCAGAGGTGACAGTGGTAAAGCTGGCTCCGATGGGGGATCCCATGGAATTGCAGGTGCACGGCTATGAACTTACGTTACGGCTGGCGGAAGCGGATCAGATCGAGATCGCACCTATATCGAAGAGAACAAGAGAGCATAAGGGGCTGGATCGTGTGACGGATGCGGAGCACCCGGGTTTGGGTGAGGATGGAAAATACCATTCGAAAAAAGACGAGAATCCTCTGCCGGAGGGAACGACACTAACGTTCGCCCTGGCGGGAAATCAGAACTGCGGCAAGACTACACTGTTCAATCAGCTCACCGGTTCGAATCAGCATGTGGGAAATTTCCCCGGAGTTACCGTAGACCGTAAGGACGGTTCCATCAAGGGGTATCCGGATACTTTGGTGACAGACCTGCCCGGTATTTATTCCATGTCCCCTTACAGCAGTGAAGAGATCGTATCCCGTAATTTTATCCTGTATGAGAAACCCAGAGCTATCATCAATATCGTGGATGCGACGAATATCGAGCGTAATCTGTATCTGACCATGCAGTTGTTGGAAATGAACATTCCCATGGTCGTAGCTCTGAACATGATGGATGAAGTCACCGGCAATCACGGCTCCATCGATGTGAACGCCATGGAAGCGTTCCTGGGAGTACCCGTAATCCCCATTTCCGCTGCGAAAAACGAAGGCGTGGATGAACTGATCCGTCATGCAGTCCATGTGGCAAAATATCAGGAACGGCCGCTGCGGCAGGATTTCTGCGATAAAAACGATCATGACGGTTCCGTACACCGCTGCATCCATGCGGTATGCCATCTGATCGAGGATCATGCGGAGACTGCGAAGCTGCCCCTGCGTTTTGCAGCCAACAAAGCCATTGAAGGAGACCATCTGATCCTGGAGAAGCTGCAGCTGGATGAAAATGAAAAAGAAATGCTGGAGCATATTGTCTGTCAGATGGAGGCGGAGCGTGGCGTGGACAGAAGTGCAGCCATTGCCGATATGCGTTTTGATTTTATCGAGAGATTATGTGAGCAGACAGTAGTAAAACCCAAAGAAAGTAAGGAACGGATCCGCAGTGAGAAGATTGACCGGATCCTCACCGGAAAATATACGGCAATTCCCTGTTTTATCCTGATCATGGTGCTGGTATTCTATCTGACTTTCAATGTCATCGGAGCATGGCTCCAGGGATTGCTGGAACTGGGAATCGGAAAATTGACGGAGATCACTGATGCAGCATTGACAGCAGCTCATGTTAACAGTGCGGTCCAAAGCCTTGTAATAGACGGTATCTTTACCGGCGTGGGCAGTGTACTGAGCTTCCTGCCCATCGTGGTCACTCTGTTTTTCTTCCTGTCTCTGATGGAGGATAGTGGCTATATTGCCCGTGTGGCGTTCGTTATGGATAAGCTGCTTCGAAAGATCGGTCTGTCCGGACGAAGCATTGTGCCGATGCTGATCGGGTTCGGATGTACGGTCCCGGCGGTCATGGCCACGAGAACACTGACCAGTGAGAGAGACCGTAAGATGACGATCCTGCTGACACCGTTTATGAGCTGCTCTGCAAAATTACCGATTTATTCGTTCTTCGTGAGCGTATTTTTCCCGGGAAAGGGCGGACTGATCATGTCGGCATTGTATCTGTTTGGTATCCTTATGGGAATTCTGGTAGCATTTTTATACCGGAGCACGTTATTCCAGGGAGAACCGGTGCCTTTTGTAATGGAACTGCCGAACTACCGTCTGCCGGGAGCCAAAAATGTAGGGCAGCTGTTGTGGGAAAAGGCAAAAGACTTTTTACAGAAAGCATTCACTGTGATCTTCATTGCTACCATCGTGGTATGGTTCCTGCAGAGCTTTGACCTGAAACTGAATCTTGTTGAGGATTCGGCAAACAGTATGCTGGCTATGGTATCCGGTCTGCTGGTACCGCTGTTTCGACCGCTCGGCCTGGGTGACTGGCGGATCTGTACCTCTCTGATCAGCGGATTCATGGCAAAAGAAAGTGTGGTAGCAACCCTGGAAGTATTGTTCGGCAGCAGCATTGCCACCGTACTTACCCCGTTGGCAGCCGCGTCATTACTGGTATTCAGTCTGCTGTATACTCCCTGTGTGGCCGCCATCGCTTCTGTCCGCAGAGAACTGGGTGGAAAATGGGCCATTGCCGTGGTACTCTGGCAGTGTTTCGTGGCATGGGTGGCAGCCTTCCTGGTACATAGTATCGGCTTGCTGATGGGATTCTAGAAATTTCAGATGATAAGATGACAAATAGAAAACCTGCAGGGGATTATTCCTCCTGCAGGTATTTTATTACACATTTCAGTTCCGGTGAGATCCATTTGTTCCTATGATATAAAAGCTGTCGCCAGATATCCGGATGAATCTCTGTCATGGGGAGACTGACGAGATTTCCTTTTGTCAGATCTTCCGCTACAACGAACTCCGGCAGATAGGAGATGCCGAGACCCTGACACAGAAGATTGCGGATCAGCTGGGTATCGCCCACCTCCATGATAGGCATGGTCTCCCTACCGTTTTGGGAGAGTAGATCATCCAGAGCAGCCCGGTAACTCATGTTTTTCTCTGTCAGGATCAGCGGATATTCCAGAATCTGTTCCAGGGTGATCTGAGTCTGTCCGGCTAAGGGGTGACCGGCACCGGTGACGAAGTGAATATCCACCGGAGCTTCGAAAGCGGTCACATAATTGTGATTAAAAATACGGCGGTCCAGCGTGTATACAATGTCCACCTGATTCTGTCCCAGCATCTGGAACATTTCATCGGTGCTGGTAGCAATGATCTTCAACCGGATTCCGGGATATTTTTCATGAAAATCTTTAAAACGGCTGTGAAATTCCCAGCTGGCCAGGGATTCTGCAATGGCGATCCGCACCAGACCCTCCGGCGCGGTGTTGCCGCTGATGTGGGTGGCTTCAGCAGCGAGACGCAGGATCTGCTGGGCCAGAGGCAGCAGCTTCTCCCCCTCATTGGTCAGGGTTACGGTATGCCCGATCCGTTCAAACAGAGGGATGGACAGCTCCTTTTCCAATTGTTTGATCTGAAAGGATACGGTGGACTGGGTATAACCCAGACGTCCGGCCGCCAGCGTAAAGCTCTTCAGTTCGTTCACCATAACAAAGGTTTCCAGATTTTTGACATCCATAGGGTAGATACTCTTTCTATATTGTATATTCAATTCTTCGATCAATGCGATGTAAATAATTTGTTTTTCAAATATTTAAGAAAATTATATAATGAGAAAATAGGGCTGTCAATGTGAAAAGATGGCGAAAATATGGGAAAACAGCAAAAATATATGCCGTATCCCGTGTTTAGAATAAGTGGTTTTGGGAAGGATCAGAGGTATGGAAAACAGAGAAAGACTGGGGAGTCGTTTGGGATTTATCATGCTGTCGGCGGGGTGCGCCATCGGCTGCGGAAATGTGTGGAAATTCCCGTGGATGTGCGGGCAGAACGGTGGCGGAAGCTTCATGCTGATCTACGTGATCTGCCTGATCGTGCTGGGCCTGCCCACCATGATCATGGAATTCTCCGTGGGGCGCGCGGCGCAGACGAGTCCCCTTTATATGTATCGGAAATTATCCGGCGGCAGGGGCAAATGGAATCTGTGGGGCATCGTCTGTCTCATCGGAAACATTGCGCTGATCGCTTTCTATGCGGTGGTGTCCGGATGGATCCTCTATTATTTTGTAAAATTTCTGACAGGGCAGAATCAGGATTTCGGTTTTGAAAAAATGATCACGACGCCCTCGGTGAATGTGGCATATCTGTTAGTCACCTTGCTGATCGCTTTTGTCATTTTAAGCTTCAACTTGCAGGGCGGTCTGGAACGTATTACCAAATATATGATGTCAGCATTGATCGTGCTGATGCTGGTGCTGGCGGTGCACAGCTTTACACTTCCGGGAGCAGGAGAGGGATTGAGTTTCTATCTGATCCCACATTTCTCCAAAATTACCGGTTCTGTGGTGGTGGGCGCCATGAATCAGGCATTTTTCACATTGTCCGTGGGAATGGGCGGTATGGCGATCTTCGGAAGCTATATCGGCAAGGACCGTTCTCTCATGGGTGAGTCTATCCATATTATTATCCTGGATACACTGGTGGCAGTGATCGCCGGTATCATTATATTTCCGGCATGCTTTACTTATGATGTGGAAGTGACGGCGGGTCCCAGCCTTCTGTTCGATACTATGGCGACCGTATTTAACAACATGGCAGGCGGCAGATGGTGGGGAACCTTATTTTTCCTGTTCATGGTGTTCGCAGCCATGTCCACAGTGCTGGGTGTGTGTGAAAATATTCTGGCCATGGTCCGGGAACTGACCGGATGGTCCAGACCGGCAGGGTGCGTGGCGTGTGGTGCCGGATGTTTCCTGTTGGCTCTGACGACAGCACTGGGCTTCAGTGTATTTCATTTTCAGCCGTTTGCAGCAGGGACGACCTGGCTCGATTTCTGGGATTTCCTGGTGTCGAATAACATCATGCCCATAGGTTCGATCCTGTTGGCGGTATTTTGCTGCTATAAGGTCGGCTGGGGCTGGGACAAATTCCTGGAGGAAGCAAATGCCGGCAAGGGCTTAAAGGTCCAGCCGTGGATGAAACCGGTGTTTAAATATTTTGTGCCGGCGGCAGTGCTGTTCATCTATGTGTACGGAATGGTAAATTTTGCATGGAAATAAAGTAAATAAAAATAGGCGTGCGGCGGAGTGAAAAGCTCCGCCGTTTTTTGAACGGAATGATCGTGGAGAGGTTGCGTTATGGCAGAAAAATGGATAGTATAAAGAATAGAAGAGCAGATAGGAGGCTTTTATGACAGAGCAGGAGATCCGGACGATATTACGCAGACAAAGAGAATATTTTGCTACGGGAGCCACACTTTCCCGGGAATTCCGGGCAGAACAGCTGGGAAAGTTAAAGGCATCCCTGCAGCGCCATGAAACAGAATTGAACGATGCACTGCAACAGGATCTTGGGAAAAGCCGGATGGAAAGCTACATGTGCGAGATCGGATTGACTCTGTCGGAACTGACCTGGATGCAGAAACACCTGCGGGGACTGATGCGGGAAAAGAGAGTGCCGACACCGTTATCGCAGTTCGCGGCGAGGAGCTTCCGGTCTCCGTCACCCTATGGCACCGTGCTGATCATGAGTCCATGGAATTATCCGGTGCTATTGACGCTGGATCCGTTGATCGATGCTATTGCCGCAGGGAATACCGCAGTGGTAAAACCCAGTGCCTATGCTCCGGCGACGGCAGCAGTGTTAAAAATGATTTTGGAAGAATGCTTCCAGGCGGAATATGTGGCGGTGATCACCGGCGGCAGAGCAGAGAATCAGGCATTGTTACAGCAGCGGTTTGATATGATATTTTTCACCGGAGGCAAGATCGTGGGACGGGAGGTGCTGAGAAGTGCTGCGGAATATCTGACCCCTGTGACGCTGGAGCTGGGCGGGAAAAGTCCCTGTATCGTGGATGCTACGGCGAAGCTTCCGCTGGCGGCGAGGAGGATTGTATTCGGAAAATATCTAAACTGTGGGCAGACCTGTGTGGCACCGGATTATGTGCTGTGTGATGTCAGAATCCGCGACCGATTGGTGGAAGCTATCCGGGAGGAGATCGCGAGGCAGTTTGGTGCAGATCCCCTGCAGAATCCGGATTACGGGAAAATCATTAACGAGAAGCATTTTCACAGACTGTTGGGATTGATGGATGCGGAAAAAATCGTCTGCGGCGGACAGTATGACGAGAAGACGTTGCGCATTACGCCTACGGTGATGATGGATGTGGACTGGTCAGATGCCGTGATGGGAGAAGAGATCTTCGGACCGATCCTGCCGGTGGTGACTTATAATGCGTATGATACAGAGAAAAGCATTGCACAAAATGATTTTAGCGGGGAGGTTTCTGAACCCCAAGCTGCTGCGGGAGATTTTGTGGATTGGGCGATCCACTGTGTAGAGGAACACCCCCATCCGTTGGCACTGTATTTCTTCAGTGAAGATAAAAAAGCCCAGAGACGGATCCTGGATCACTGTCATTTTGGCGGCGGCTGCATCAACGACACCATCATTCATCTCGCCACCAGTGCCATGCCCTTCGGAGGTGTGGGTGAGAGCGGCATGGGTGGGTATCACGGCCGCACCGGATTCGAGACCTTCAGCCATTATCGGAGTATCGTGGACAAAAAGACATGGATGGATCTGCCGATACGGTACCAGAGGTATGATGAGAAAAAAGAGAAGTTGTTGCGGCGGTTTTTGAGGTAACGTCCTGAAAAATGTAGCCCAGACTCAATTGAAAAAGTAACGTCCAGTTACTAAGGTTTTTATATTTTATAAAACA
>OMBB01000920.1_pt1 | contig 12130 bp, 9 predicted proteins | sample 1673961 | NCBI WGS metagenome assembly OMBB01 (sample SAMEA103958135, study PRJEB25191) | human gut metagenome | reverse complement strand
GTGCAGGAACTTGGGGTTGATGTATTGTGCTTCACAGGACATAAAGGTCTGCTTGGACCGCAGGGAACCGGAGGGCTTTATGTTAGGGAAGGCGTGGAAATTCGTCCGCTTCTGTGTGGAGGAAGTGGCGTGGATACTTATAACATGCATCATCCGTCCCAGATGCCGACGGCACTTGAGGCCGGAACTCTTAATGGGCATGGGATTGCAGGACTTGGCGCAGCGATTGATTATCTGAACCGTACAGGAATTGATGTGATCCGTGAGAAAGAACTTCATCTGATGCGCAGGTTTTATGATGGGATTTCTCAGATCCCGGATGTGAAAGTCTATGGAGATTTTACAGCAGAGGAAAGAGCTCCGATCGTGACTTTCAATCTGGGAGATTATGACTCTTCTGAAGTCAGTGATGAATTGAATGAAGTTTATGGGATTGCGACCAGACCGGGAGCACATTGTGCACCACTGATGCACAAAGCACTCGGTACAGTAGAACAGGGAGCTGTCCGATTCAGTTTTTCTCATTACAATACAGATGAGGAAATTGAAACTGCAATCCGTGCAATTGAAGAGCTTGCGCAGGATGAAGAGTAAAAAAGATAAAGCATAACTTGAGATAGAAAAGGAAGACACTGATGAGAAAAAAAGAATTGAAACTGGTAGTTACTTTCCATACAACTGCAGATGCGATGGCTATGGAAAAGGCATGTAAAGAGAATAATACACCGGGCAGAATCATCCCGGTTCCAAGAGCTATCTCAGCAGGATGTGGACTTTCCTGGTGCGCAGCACTTGACGAGAGAGAAGAAATCGTTGCCATGATGGAGAAGGTCGGGATTGAACCAGAAGACCTGCATGAGTGTCTTGTATAAAAAAATGCAATAAATACTTGTAAAATATCGAAAAATGTGATATTCTATCATAGCGTGATTAAAACGTGCGTAATTTAATACGGGGGTAGTTGGGTAACTGGTGTGCCTCCTAGTCTTCAAAACTAGTGTAGGGCGTTAAGAGCGTCCTGGGTGGGTTCGATTCCCACATGCCCTCGCCAAAAAGAGAGGTTTTTGGGCGAAAGCCTTAAAAAAGATAAAGAGAAAAGCTGCTGTATTGTTTTTGGGGAAACAGTACGGTGGCTTTTCTTTTTTGACGTAAATCCTCTTGGCCAGAATACTTATAGATAATGCGGATAAGTAAAATGAGAAAAAATAGACAATCTGTAAAAATCAGACAGAACCGATGAAAAAAATAAATAGATTATATATAAAAAAGATATTGAATTTTCAAGTAAAATCATATAGACTATAGTACAGATCAATCACTAGACTAGATTCTAGTATTGAGTCCAACATGAAAAGTGAAAATCTATAAATGCTATTGAAAAAAATATATCTATTTGTTAAACTATAGTCAAATACGCGTAGGACAAGATAAGATATAGATTTCGACGTAGAGGAGAAAGGAAGAGAAGAGACATGGCAAACTTACAGATTTTGCTGCGTCAGCATGTAGGAGCTCCTTGTGCACCGGTTGTAAAAGCCGGAGACAGAGTAGAAAAAGGGACTCTGATTGCAACACCGACAGGCCTTGGAGCTAATATTTTTTCAAGTGCATATGGTGTGGTAGAAGACGTACTGGAAGACCGTATCATCATCAAGCCGGATGAAGAACAGAAGGATGAATATGTAAAGATTCCGGAAGGCAGCAAGCTTGATATGGTAAAAGCGGCAGGTGTTGTCGGAATGGGTGGCGCCGGATTCCCGACAGGTGTAAAACTCGGAACAGATCTGCAGGGAGGATATATCCTTGTAAATGCAGCGGAGTGTGAGCCTGGACTTCGTCATAACATTCAGCAGCTGGAAGATGACTGTGCGAAAGTTATCCGCGGAGTAAAACACTGCATGGAGATTTCCAATGCATCAAAAGCTATTTTTGCAATTAAGAAGAAAAATGAAAAAGCAGTAAAGGCACTGCGCGAGGCATTAAAAGATGAAGAGGCGATCACGATCCACTTACTTCCGGATATTTATCCGATAGGAGAAGAACGTGCGGTTGTAAGAGAATGTCTTGGAATCGAACTGAATACAACACAGCTTCCGTCAGCAGCGAATGCAATTGTCTGTAATGTAGAAACTCTTGCAAGAGTTGCGGAAGCAATTGAAGAGAGAAAGCCATGCTTTTCTAAGAACCTTACTGTTATCGGTAAGATCAATGGCGGTAATGAGCCACATGTATTTATGGATGTACCGGTCGGCACAAGCGTTGGGGAAATGATTGAACGTGCCGGCTGTATAGATGGTGTATATGCGGAAATCATCATGGGTGGTCCATTTACCGGACATGCTACTACAGAGGATGCACCAATCACAAAGACAACTGGTGGAATCATTGTTACAATTGATTTCCCGGATCTTCATGGTGCAAGTGTAGGTCTTTTGGTATGTGCCTGCGGTGGTAGCGAAGAACGTATGAGAGATATTTGTCAGAAGATGAATGGTGTAGTGAAATCAGTAGCCAGATGTAAACAGGCAATTGAAAACAAACCGGGAGCTCCGCTTAAATGCGAAAGACCTGGAAACTGTCCTGGACAGGCTAAGAATAATATCCAGTTCAAGAAGGATGGATGCGAGTACATTATTATTGGTAGCTGCTCAGACTGTTCAAATACAGTAATGGGATCAGCACCGAAGATGGGACTTAAGGTATTCCACCAGACAGACCATGTAATGCGTACAATCGGACATCCACTTTACAGATATCTGCGTGTTTCAAAACAGGTAGAACAGTTACCGGAAGGTAAATAGATAAGTTGATACCTCACTTCGGTGAGTGTATAAATAGTTAATTGAGTTATTGTTAAATTAACAAGGAGGAAATTATTATGTCAATTACAGCGGAAACCGCAAAAGAACATGCAAAAGATCCTGCAGTATTATGCTGTAGAGCAGAAGGCGGCATTACAATCCAGGCTGCAAACCTTGAAGATCCGGCTATCTTTGATGATCTGGTAGATTCAGGACTTCTGAAACTTGATGGAACACTTACAATCGAACAGGTACTTGGAGCAAAGCTTGTTAAGACCTGCGATTCTCTTACACCACTTACAGCTGATCTTGTTGAAGGCGCAAAAGCACCTGCAGCAGAGGAAGCACCGGCTGAAGAAGCAAAAGAAGAAGTGAAAGAAGAGGAAGCTACGGAGACAACTGAAGAAGTTGTAGAGGATGAAACTCCTAAGGCAAATCCAGAAAAAGAAACAGAAACAATCGAAAAGGAAAAGATGCCTAAATCAACATTGGATGTAACTCATAGAGTATGGTGGTCTTGGGTACCTATTGTTGGTGCATTGGTTTCATTAGTAAATGCACATGCTTCTAAAAAGGCAAGAAACGATGCCTCAAAAGAAAGAAACGATGCTTCTAAAGAAAAAGAAGATAAATAAATAAAATAATGATAAAATAACAGTAGCTAATTTTTGGTTACTGTTATTTTTATTTGGGAGTGATGTTTATGAAGGAAAAGACACATTTGGTTAGAAATCGATGTCTATTTTCTGTTGTTGTGATTTTAGTTTATTTTTTATGTCACCGTATTCCTTTAAATGGAATTGATATGAGTGAATATAATAATGCAGGGCTTGATTTGGGTGCTATTTTGACGATGGCTGTGAGTGGTGCTGGTCAAAAGTGTTATGTGATGAGTTTAGGTATTTCACCATATATTACGGCAAGTTTATTGATTAGTATTTTATTCGCAATGCGATCAAAAGAAGCTAGAGCACGTACTTCACCTAAGGCTATGAATTATTGGATTACTGGTGTATGTTTTGTGGTTGCTCTTGCGCAATCTATTTTTTATGCGTTGTCATTGAAATATGTTGAAAAAGATTTAATGAGCATTTTAGTGGTGATTTTTGAATTAATGGCTGGTGCTAGTATTGCACAATATTTATTGATAAATAATAAGAAGTATGGAGTTGGTGGCTTTGCCCCAATCATTATTGTGAATATGACTGAATCTTTAATTGCGATATTAATGAAATCATCTATGGATTCACTTATGATTCCTCTTATGATTTCTTTTGTGATGGTCATCATTATGGTCTTTATGGAACTTCATGAAAAGAAGATTCCTCTACAAAGAGTGTCTGTTCATAATGTACACGCAAAAAAGAATTATTTGGCTATCAAGTATAATCCGGTTGGATTCATGGCTTTAATGTTTGGTTCAGCTATCTTTATGATTCCACAATTGATTGTGGCGCTGATTCATCATTATCATAAATCAGAAATAGTTAATTTTTTATATAAGAATTTAAATATGTCGACCGTATTTGGTATGCGTGTTTATATTGTGATGTTGTTTGTGTTTACTGTGTTATTAAGTTTATTGTTTGTGAATCCAAAAGACTTATCAGAAGACTTGTTACAGAGTGGGGATAGTATTGTAAATGTACCTGCAGGTAAGGCAACACGTCGTTATATTCGTAAATGGGTCTTATTCTTTAGCTGCTTAAGTGGCTTGATTATGTGTGGTTGTTTAAGTCTTTGTATGTATTTACAGTATAAAGGTATTGTAGATGCATCTGTAGCTATGCTTCCAACGACATTTATGATGCTTTCGGGATTGTTGTGTAGTATTTATTTAGAGATTCGTGCTTATCGTGATTTTGATTCATATAAGCCATTTATTTAGGGGGTAGTCATTATGATGTATTTTGTACCTTCCTGGTATCATGGAAATGAATATAAAGAAAATGAACAATATTGGTATAGAAGAAGAACAGTAACCGAGTTTGATGATAGTGTAAAACAGGTTCAAATGTTTAATCGTAATAATATTATGGATTATAAGATTTTAAACTTGAGCTATTGTCCTAACTTTAGACACTTTTTGCACCGTCAAAGCGTATTTCATGCGCCTTATTGGTCTTGTTTTGATGCGATTCAAGAAATTAGACGTACTAAAGTAGATATATTATCTTATAGAGATTTAATGTGGCCTGACTATACAGAATTTGTGTATACACCATTCTGTATTGTGGCTTATGTTCATAATGAAAAGTATGCAGAAATTCATTTTGGTGAAGATGGAAATATGATTGAAGTGTTTTTATTTCAATCTGAAGTTATGGTTCGTAAAAATGTTTATGATGATCGTGGTTTCTTATCTACAACGATTGTTTATGAGAATAATCAACCGATTTATGAACAATATTTGGATGAAAAAGGAAATTGGAAGTTACTCCATTTTTTTGAAGATGATCATATAGAGATCAATTCTGAAAATCCATATTACTTAATTGGAAATAAAAGGTTTGCGTTTGATTCTTTGAATTATGATTCAATGGAATCTTTAATTGAAGAAGTATTTTCTACTTATTTAGATGAAATGACAGAAAAGTCTGATATTTTCTGCTTGGCTATGCATACACTTCATCATGATTTATTAGAAAGTTTATTTACGCAAAGAAAAACGATTCTATCTTTCTATCAAAATCGTATGGAATTATTTGAAGATGCAGAATTGAAATCTTTGATTCGAAGTACAAACTATTGTATTGTCGATTCGAAGCATAAGATTCGTCCTTTAGAAAAGTATGCTGGTAAAACTTTACCAATTGTAGATATTACGCCTTTTGATACGCGTGCCGATTTTGGGATTAGTCAACAATTAACAGTTCAAAATATCTTAGTTCCAATTGATTCAATTGAACAATCTAAATTAGAAGCTTTGATTGTTTTATTCGCCAAGTATTTTGAAACAAATGAAACAGCACGAGTGCATTTTTTTACTAGAAATGCGAACTGGGATCGTGTGGATTCGGTTTTAAATTTTGTTCGAGATGTATTAAAAGTGAATGGTTTAGATGAAAGATTGGCTCTAAAAGAGACGAACGATAAAGCGGAATTTGATTTGGATGAAGAAAAGAAAGCTCCAATTAAGTTTTTTGTGGATCAATGTGTAGATGAATTAAGCATTTCTAAATGTATCAGGGAACAGCGTATTATGGTGGATGTGACAACACAGCCAGATTTATACTTGCAGATTTCATGTATTAGTAGTGCTATACCTCAAATCGTTTCTCATGTTACGCAATATGTTCATAATGGAAAGAATGGATTTGTGGTGAAGGATATATCTGAGATATCTCATTGTTTAACCTATTATTTAGATAATATTACGAACTGGAATAAGTGTGTGATTTATTCTTATGAATTAAGTAAACAATATAATACGGCTAGTTTAATACGTAAATGGAAGGGAGTTATGAAGCAAGTTGAACAAGATTAGTGTTTTACAAGTGGGAAATGAAGATTTAAGCTTACAGCTTCATATTCCTGATTATGTTGAGTGGAATTATGTAAATGATTTAAAAGAAGCAACCGAACGTAGTTATGATGTATGTGTTTTAAATCGTTGCGTCAATAAAGAAGAGGCGTATATCTTATTAAAGAAAATTCGTGCATATACATTATTTCTTTTGGATGATGTAGCTGTAGATCAATGGACAACATGGATTTGTACGTCTAGAAGAGCCAGGGTTTTAGACATTCGAACTCTGCAGGAATTTATTGATAAAGACATTCAATTATTTTATTCCTATACATATGGAGAGAAATATGATCCTCATTCATTATCAATCTCACAAAACTTTAAGGGTAGTGTATTTTGGAATGGATTCAATGGAGTTGAATTAGAAGGTGATTATGGAGATGATTACTACCAGGTTGCCTATTGGAGAGGTAATATTCCCGTTTTCCAAGGTCAGACAATTAATTTTTGGTTGGAGTATGAAAAGGATGATTCGGTTTCGATTCAATTGAAGATTGAACAATTCCAGTCTGGATCCTTATCTAGTTTACAGAATCGTTGGATTTTTACTGAAGAAGATTTAAGTTCAAATGTATATGTTACTAACAATAATATGGATGGCCCGGTGTTTGTTTCTTTACTCGCAAAGGGAAAAGGTAAATTGAAAATCGTTGGTTTACATGATCGTCATTCACGTAAATCTTATGGTGAATTCTTGCCGGGTGGTGTACGCATGATTTCTTCTAAGCGAGAAGAAGTCTTTCTATATTTTGATCCAGGAGATATGAAACCACCGTTAAATGTATATTTTAGTGGATATAAAACACAGGAAGGCTTTGAAGGATTCAATATGATGCGTAAAATGGGAGCCCCCTTCTTATTAGTCGCAGAATCAAGACTGGAAGGTGGAGCATTCTATTTAGGGGATGATGAATATGAGAAATTCATTACTACGGGTATTCAAGATTGTTTAAATCAATTAGGTTTTGATAGGTCACAATTGATATTATCTGGATTATCCATGGGGACTTTTGGAGCTTTATATAATGGTTGTAAGTTACAGCCACACGCAATTATAATTGGTAAGCCTTTGGCAAGTTTAGGCGATATCGCAGTTAATGAAAGAATTAGTCGTCCAGGAGGATTTCCTACTTCACTAGATGTTTTAGTAAAAAATTGTGGGGATATGAGTCAGAAATCTATAGATTCACTAAATCATCATTTCTGGGATTTATTTGATCAAACGGATTGGTCTCAAACTAAATTTATTGTGTCTTATATGTTAGAAGATGACTATGATATGACGGCTTATAATCGCTTGATTTCCCATATTGATGACGTTGGTGTGGAAATCATTGGTAAGGGAATACATGGGCGTCATAATGATGATACGTATAGTATTGTCGCGTGGTTTAAGACGCAATTTGATGAAACATTAAAACTAGATTTTAAACGAGGTGATTTAGATGAAGAATAAGGCTTGGAAAGTAGTATGGAATGAAGATACTTTTGGAACTTATCTTTATGGATCTAAGATCTGGTTTCATTCTTGTGAAGATATTGAATTTGAAAATGAATTGATGCCTCCTGGAACCGTTATTAAGGAATGGTATTCCAAGGTGAATTATCAGATGATGAGAACAGAACCATCATTACCTATTATTGATGGAGAGAGTTCTTATCATATCCAGGTAAATATGAGTGATTTTGAATCGTATTTAATACGAATGGTATTTTATGACCGTTATGAAAATGAGGCGGGTACATTGATTGTTCGTGAACCGGAAATGGATTTTAAGTGTCCATTAAAGACATATAGCTATCGTGTACAGCTTATAAATGCGGGTGGAACAAAGATGCATTTTCATTCTTTTGTGATTACAGAAAAGGAAGGGTAAAAATGAATAAAATCGATAAAAAATTACACTTTCTTTTGGGTAAGGTAAAAGAAGAGTGTAAAAAGGTTAAAGAACTTAGTGATTATGAATTAAAAAATAAGACGATAGAATTTAAAAATAGATTAAGTAAAGGTGAAACAACAGATGATCTTCTTCCAGAAGCGTTTGCGGTATGTTGCGAGGCGGATTATCGTGTTCTAGGTATGTTTCCTTTTGATGTACAGATATTGGGTGGTATAGCTTTACATTTGTGTTATTTGGCAGAAATGAATACGGGTGAAGGAAAAACCTTAACAGCTACAATGCCTTTATATTTAAATGGATTGACTGGTAAAAGTACAATTTTGGTCACAGCTAATGAATATTTGGCGATTCGTGATGCCCAGGAAATGGGTCAAGTTTATGAGTTTTTGGGTTTAAGTGTAAAAGCTGGTGTAACTCGTGATACAAATGAAAAGTTGGATAATGATCAAAAGAAGGAAATCTATGCAGCCGATATTGTATATACAACGCATGGTTCATTGGGATTTGATTATTTATTAAATAACTTGGTTCATTCTAAAGAAGATCGTTTTATGCGTGAATTGTATTACGTTATTATTGATGAGGCAGATTCTGTTTTATTAGATAGTGCGAGTATGCCTTTAGTTATTTCAGGATCTCCTCGTGTTCAATCTAATTTATATGGTATTACTGATTTTTTTGTCACAACTCTAGTCGAGGATGAACATTATATTGTGGAAGACAACAAGGTTTGGCTAACCGATAAGGGAATTGAATATGCGCAGCGTTATTTCCGTATTGAAAACTTATATAGTAAAGAAAACTTTGATGCTTTAAGACATGTCGTATTGGCATTAAGAGCACACTATTTAATGGATAAAGATGTGGATTATGTAGTAACGGACTCTGGTGAGATTGTATTACTTGATAAGAGTACAGGGCGTAAAATGAATGGTATGAAGCTTCGTGGTGGTTCACATCAGGCAATCGAGGAAAAGGAACGTTTAAAATTAAGTCAGGAACAGCGTTCAGTGGCTTCCATCACATATCAAAACTTATTTAATTTATTTCCTAAAATGTCAGGTATGAGTGGTACGATTGCGGATGGAAAAGATGAACTTTTAGAAGTTTATAATAAGCGCGTAGTTGTTATACCTCCTCGTAAGCCTTTAGCTCGAAAAGATTTGCCGGACAAGTATTTTAAAACGAGTGAAGAACAATTTGATGCGGTGATTAAAGAAACAGTAAAAAGACACAATACAGGACAACCGGTATTATTGATTGCGTCTTTGATTTCGGATACGGAAATGTTATCTAAATTATTAGTGCAAGAAAATATCGAGCATAGTGTATTGAATGCGAATAATGCGTTCTGGGAAGCAGAAATCATTAAAGAAGCAGGTCAAAGAAATGTTGTCACTGTCGCAACGAGTATGGCTGGTCGTGGTACCGATATCCGCTTGGGTTCTGGTGTTAAAGAACTAGGTGGCTTATGCGTACTAGGAATTGGTCGTATGAATAATACGCGTGATGAAAGACAGGCTAGAGGTCGTGCAGGAAGACAGGGTGAGCCTGGTGTATCTATTTTCTATACATCATTAGAGGATGATGTTTGTGAGATTTTAGGGGATGAATTCTTAGAAAAATATGTGGAGAAGGATAAGCATATTTCTAAGCATAGAATTAAGAAATTAATCAATAAGTCACAGAAAATCAAATCGGAATCATCGGTTTTCCAAAGAAAGAATGCGGTGGATTATGATAGTGTTATGCAACGTCAAAGGACGATTATGTATAAAACTCGTAATGATTTATTGGATGGAAAAAGCTTGGATGAGAATTACCTTCTTTCGATTTGTGAAGACAACATCAAGGATTTTGTGAAGTCGAATAAGAAATTAGATTCTTATGCAGTTCATAGATATGTGCTAGATAATTTATCGTATCGTTTACAGAAAATGGATGAGAGTACAAAGAATCAAAAGGATTATTTGATTCAATATTCAAAGATGGCTTTCAATAATAAAAAGAAGTCATTAGGAGATCGATTCTCTGAATATTGTCGTCTTTGTACGTTAAGAGCTTTGGATGATGGTTGGGTCGAAGAGGTTGACTATCTTCAACAATTACAGGCTGCCATTTCGGGTCGTTCAAGTGCGCAGCGTAACTTATTGTTTGAATATCAAAGAGAAGCTAGAATTTCATTTGAAGATATGGAAAAATCGATTAAAAAAGCGATGATTCGTAATATTTTATTAGGAGAAGTTTCATTTGGTAAAGACAACGAGATGATAATATTGTATCCTTAAAGAAAGGAGTTTTTAGGGTTATGATTTATAATTTTAACTTAGGCATTGGCTGGGCAAGTAGTGGTGTTGAATATGCCCAGGTTTACCGTGCTAGAATGTTTCGTAATATAAAAGCGGAAGCTAAGTTTGTATTTACGGATATGTTTCCACAAGAAAATATAGAGCATATGACGAAGAATATTGGTTTTGAAGATTCGGAAGTCATTTGGCTATATACGTTCTTTACAGATTTTAAAACAGCACCTGTTACTTATACTTTAAGTGATTTAGAAAAAACATTTACTAATCAAGAATACACAAAAAAACGCGAAGGAATGATTTGTCGTTATGTGTTTGGTGGAAGTAATAATTTTTATACGGCCTATATGGTAAATGATCATGATGATTTTGTGCATCGTGTAGAAATGGTATCTGGAGGATGTTTGATTCGTAAGGATTACTTTACATATGGACGTGTGTATTCAGAATATTATGCGCCATTAGATAATGCTGCACATTTATATCATCGTCGTTTCTTTAATGAGGATGGTAGTATTGCGTATGAAGAAATCATTGATGATGATAAAGTCATGTATAAATTTAAAGATAAGATGCTTTGTTCTAAAGAAGAATTAGTTGGATATATGGTATCTAAGCTTAACCTGACTAGTGATGATGTAATTCTAATTGATCGTTCTACAGATATTGGGCAATCCATTCTTATGAATTGTAAACCTGCAAGAGTGGGTACTGTTGTACATGCGGATCACTTTAGTGAAAAAGAGACAAATGAGGATTATATCTTATGGAATAATTATTATGAATATGAATTTAATATGCATAAACATATTGATTTCTATATTTGTTCAACACAAGCACAGAGTGATTTGATGGTTCAACAATTTGAGAAATATTATGGAATGACGCCTTGTGTATATACTATTCCAGTAGGATCATTACCTGAATTGAAGTATCCTAGTTCTACTCGTAAACCTTATTCTTTAATTACGGCAAGTCGATTAGCTAGTGAAAAACATGTGGATTGGATTTGTAAGGCTGTCATTCAAGCTCGTAGTGAAGTACCGGAATTATCTTTGGATATTTATGGTGTTGGTGGCGAAAGAGAAAAACTTGAAAACATTATTCGAGATAATAATGCATCAAGTTATATTCATTTGATGGGTCAACATGATTTGAGTGAAGTTTATCAAAACTACGAGGCTTATATTGCGGGAAGTACAAGCGAAGGTTTTGGACTTACTTTAATGGAAGCTGTTGGTGGAGGATTGCCAATCATTGGTTTCGATGTTCGTTACGGAAATCCTACATTTATTCGTGATGGTGAAAATGGATATTTAATGCCTTTACCTGAAGAGGATAAGGATCGTGTTGAAGCGTTGAGAAAGGGTATTGTGGATTTATTTAAACAAGACCTAGAGAAGTGTCATTCTGTGTCTTATTTAGTAGCTCAGGATTTCTTAACTAGTAATGTACAAGAAAAATGGAGGGAAGCAGTATGTTAGAAACTCCAGTTGTGTTATTAGATAATTTTGATGAAGATAGTCAAATGTTGTATCAAAGTATGCGTTCTTCTGGATTTAGTGGTCCTATTATTACGTTTAGCGATGATGG
>OMBB01000917.1_pt1 | contig 12146 bp, 6 predicted proteins | sample 1673961 | NCBI WGS metagenome assembly OMBB01 (sample SAMEA103958135, study PRJEB25191) | human gut metagenome | reverse complement strand
GAATGTCGTTTCTGCATGCAGAGGCGGATGGAGAACATCGGCTATGAAGTGGTTACCGACCGCGGGGATTACCGACCTGCGGTTTAAAATAAAAACACTGACCGGGAAGCATGAACTAACCGGAAAGAAAGGAAAAATTATGTACAAGTATGACGCAAAATCATTAAAAGCAGAAGAGTTTATTTCAGATGAGGAGATCAGAGAGACACTTGCCTATGCAGATGCCAACAAGGACAATGTGGCACTGATCGATGAGATCATCGAGAAGGCAAAATTAAGAAAGGGCTTAAATCATAGGGAGGCATCTGTCCTCTTAGCATGTGAGATTCCTGAAAAAATCCAGGAAGTTTATGCACTTGCAGAGCAGATAAAAAAAGATTTTTATGGAAACCGTATCGTATTGTTTGCACCGCTTTATTTGTCAAACTACTGCGTGAACGGCTGTGTATACTGTCCGTATCATCTGAAAAACAAACACATTGCAAGAAAGAAACTGACGCAGGAAGACATCGTAAAAGAAGTTACTGCATTGCAGGATATGGGACATAAACGTCTTGCCATTGAGGCGGGCGAAGATCCGGTCAACAACCCGATCGAATATATCTTAGAGTGCATCAAGACCATCTACAGCATCAAACATAAAAACGGTGCGATCCGCCGTGTCAATGTCAATATTGCTGCAACGACCGTGGAAAATTACCGCAAATTAAAAGAAGCTGGAATCGGAACTTATATCCTGTTTCAGGAGACTTACCATAAAGAAAGCTATGAAAAGCTGCATCCGACCGGACCGAAACACGATTACGCATATCACACAGAGGCGATGGACCGTGCAATGGAGGGCGGAATTGATGATGTAGGACTTGGCGTATTGTTTGGACTTGACCTTTACCGTTATGAGTTTGCAGGACTTTTGATGCACGCAGAACACTTAGAGGCAGTACATGGAGTCGGACCGCATACTATCAGTGTACCGCGAATCAAGCATGCAGATGACATTGATCCGTCTGCATTTGACAATGGCATCTCTGACGACACATTTGCAAAGATCTGTGCTCTGATCCGTGTTTCCGTGCCATATACCGGAATGATCATCTCAACAAGAGAGAGCCAGGAAGTGAGAAACAAAGTCCTTCCGCTTGGCGTTTCCCAGATCAGCGGTGCATCAAAAACAAGCGTCGGCGGCTACGCAGAGCCGGAAAAAGAAGGAGAAGTGACCAGTGAGCAGTTTGATGTCAGCGACCAGAGAACCTTAGATGAAGTTGTGAACTGGCTGATCAAACTGGGGTATATCCCAAGTTTCTGTACTGCATGTTACCGCGAGGGAAGAACCGGTGACCGTTTTATGGCACTTTGTAAAAACATGCAGATCTTAAACTGCTGTCACCCGAATGCGCTGATGACATTAAAAGAATATCTGGAAGATTATGCAAGCGAAGAGACAAAACGTCTTGGTATGGAGCTGATCGACAGAGAACTTGAAAAAATTCCGAATCCGAAAGTAAAACAGACTGCATACGAGCACATCCACGATATCGCAGAGGGAAAACGTGATTTCAGATTTTAAGAGAAGAAAAACGGGATGCATATCTTAAATGGACAAACAGAAAGCAGAGCGGGAAAATCCGTGCTGCCGGGTAGATTGTCCGAAAGGAGTACTATGGCAGGAACACTAAATGATACACCAGGCAGCAACCGTCTGCATATTGGTGTGTTCGGGAAAACAAACAGCGGGAAATCTTCTTTTATCAACGCCTTCACACATCAGGAAGTCTCCATTGTTGCAGATGTTGCCGGAACGACGACGGACCCGGTCTATAAGCCGATGGAGATCAGTCCGCTTGGTCCATGTGTGATTATTGACACAGCGGGATTTGATGATGAGACTGAGCTTGGGGAACGCCGTGTGGAGAAAACGAAACTGGCAGCGGAAAAGGCGGATATCGCTGTGATCGTGGTATCTGGCGCGGATGCCTGCAGAGAGGATGCTTCAGAAACGAAAGATGCAAAAGAAAAATTACAACTGTCGTCCGAGAAAAATCAGGAGAACTTACCGGATCTCACAGAAGAATTAAAGTGGTATCAGTTTCTGAAAGAAAAAAATACGCCTGTTTTGTTCCTCGTCGGGAAAGCAGATATTGATCCGCATACGGACGAACTTGCTTCTTATATCAAAGAAAAAACAGGAAAACAGGCGCTCACAGTCAGTGCCAAAACGGGGGCAGGGATCGACGCAGTCAGGGAAGAACTCGCCCGCCTTGTGCCGGAAAATTACGGAGATAGGCTGATCACGGGAGATCTCGTCACAGAAGAAGATTTCGTCTTACTGGTCATGCCGCAGGATATCCAGGCGCCGAAAGGACGTTTGATCCTGCCGCAGGTGCAGACATTACGGGAACTCTTGGATAAAAAGTGCCTGGTCATGAGTGTGACAACAGATAAACTATTGCCGGCACTTGCAGCCTTAAAAGAACCGCCGAAACTGATCATCACAGACTCACAGGTATTCGGCTATGTGTATGAGCACAAGCCGAAAGAGAGCATGCTGACCTCATTTTCTGTTTTGTTTGCAGCGTATAAAGGAGATCTTCCTTACTATGTGGAAGGTGCAAAAATGTTAGATTCCCTGACAAATGAATCGCATGTTCTGATCGCAGAATGCTGCAGCCATGCGCCACTGCAGGAAGATATCGGAAGAGTCAAAATCCCGCGCATGTTAAAAAAGCGCGCAGGAGAGAGCATTACCGTAGACATCATGAGTGGAACGGATTTTCCACAGGATTTATCCGGCTATGATCTGATCATCCAGTGCGGTGCATGCATGTTTAACCGCAAATATGTGATGTCGCGGATCGACCGTGCCAAAAAACAGCAGGTTCCGATGACAAATTATGGGGTGACGATCGCACATCTGACCGGAATACTTGATAAAATTTCAATGTAGATAGTTTGTCAGACAGATATATAATAAGAAGATACGATAAGAGAGTGTAAGCCCGCAGAGAACCGGTGATGGTTTCCTGCGAGCTTGTTCAGACTAAAGCAGATACGTTTTCTTACCGATAATAGCTTATATAACTAGAAGTAGTTATGAAAAGAGGAAATAAGAACTTTTACATGTGGGAATGAGGAGCAAAATGAACGATTTTAATTATTATGCACCGACAAAAGTTGTTTTCGGAAAAGGTGCGGAACAAAAAGTTGGAAACCTGATAAAAGAACAGAACTGTAAAAAGGTTCTCATCCATTATGGAAGCGGCAGTGCCAGACGCTCCGGTCTGTTAGACAGGATCGAGGCGATCTTTGATAAAGAGGGGATCACTTACGTCGAATTGGGCGGTGTCGTTCCAAACCCGAGACTTTCTCTGGTGTATGAAGGAATCGCACTCTGTAAAAAAGAAAATGTCGATTTCATCCTTGCCGTCGGCGGCGGAAGTGTCATTGATTCCGCAAAGGCGATCGGATATGGTGTTGCAAATGAAGGAGACGTGTGGGATTTCTTTGATTTTAAACGGAAACCGACTGCATGTCTGCCGATCGGTGTAGTGCTTACGATCGCGGCGGCGGGAAGTGAGATGAGCGGTTCCTGCGTAATAACAAAGGAAGATGGCGGCATGAAGAGAGGATGCACGACCGATTACAGCCGATTAAAGTTTGCTGTTTTAGATCCGGAGCTTACGATGACGCTTCCACCATATCAGACAGCATGCGGATGCACGGATATCCTGATGCATACGATGGAACGCTATTTCAACCACGGTGAAAACATGGAACTGACGGATGGAATCAGTGAAGCACTGATGCGCACGGTGATCAGAAATGCAAAAATCCTTGTAAAAGAGCCGGAAAATTATGATGCGCGCGCGGAAGTCATGTGGGCGGGAAGTCTTTCCCATAATGGACTGACCGGCTGCGGAACGGATGGTGGTGACTGGGCAACGCACAAATTAGAACACGAGCTTGGTGGAATGTTTGATGTGGCACATGGAGCAGGGCTTGCCGCGATATGGGGAAGCTGGGCACGCTATGTCTGCGGGGAGCGTATTGAACGATTTGTGCAGTTTGCAGAGCACGTTATGGGTGTGGAGCCGCAGGAGACAGAACAGAAGACGGCAGAGGCAGGCATTGCTGCAATGGAGGATTTTTACCGGGAAATCCATATGCCGACATCATTAACGGAACTTGGCATTGCGCCGACAGAAGAACAGATAAAAGAACTGGCAGAAAAGTGTAATGCGGCAGTCAGAGGCAATCTTGGAAAAGTAAAGCATCTGGATGTGGAAGATATGATCGCAATCTATACGGCAGCAAAATAATATTTTTATAGAAATTCCGGTATAAACACAATAAAAAACAGCATGAGAAAGCCCCTGCAAAACTCGTATCTACAGGTTTTGCAGGGGCTTGTATTCTGTAAAAATTATTTTGCTAAAAGCATCATGATCTGATTGCTGCGCTGTACAAATTTTGCCATAGCGTCAACAGACAGCGGCTGGTTGGAAAGCATTGCAAGATCGTAAAGCTGTTCACAGAACATCGGAACATGCTCGGAATCTTTGTGCTCAAAGATATATTTTACAAGTTCATTGTTTGCGTTTAAGGTCAGGGTCTGATCCGCAGCAAACATGTTCGGATCCATGCCGCCCATGCCGTTCATTGCATACATCTTCATCATATCCTGCATACGTCTGCCTTCCTCGGAAAGCGTGATGACAGAAGCGATATCCGCATTTTTCAGCTTCTCAACTTTGACAGTCAGTTTATCGTTGTTTAAAGCTTTTTTAAACACATCCGTCAGGGTATCTGTCTCAGCCTTTAAGTCCTCAGCGGAAGTCTCGTCCTTTAAGGATTCTGTGACATCTGCATCAATACGCATGAATTTATAATGCTCATTGCGCTGCTCAAGCTGTGAGATGAAGGAAGTATCAATGTTGTGGTCTAAGATGACAGCGTCCATGTTCTGCTCTTTGAACATCTTAATGTACTGACCCTGCTGAAGTTTGTCAGTTACATAGTAGATTACCTTGCGCTCATCTTTTTCCTCAGTATTCTCATCTGCTGCATCGGTGCTTTCCTTTTTGATCGGATTGCCGTCAGCATCTAATACCTCAGCTTCATCTTTGTTTTCGTCTTTCTTTTCTTCCTCTTTGACTAAGAGTTCCGGAAGAGTGAGATATTTGTCATCCAGATTCTTGAACAGGATGTAATCGTTCATCTTGTCACAGAACTTGGTATCTTTCAGACAGCCGAATTTGATGAACGGGCTGATGTCGTCCCAGTATTTCTCGTAATTTTCTTTATCCGTCTTGCACATACCGATCAGCTTGTCAGCTACTTTCTTGGTGATGTACTCGGAGATCTTCTTTACAAAACCATCGTTCTGCAGTGCACTTCTGGATACGTTAAGCGGCAGATCCGGGCAGTCGATCACACCTTTTAAGAGCATTAAGAATTCAGGAATGACTTCCTTGATGTTGTCGGCGATAAATACCTGATTGTTGTAAAGTTTGATGGTTCCCTCAATGGAATCATACTCGGTATTGATCTTCGGGAAGTACAGGATACCCTTTAAGTTGAACGGATAGTCCATATTCAAGTGGATCCAGAACAATGGTTCTTTGTAATCTAAGAATACTTTGCGGTAAAATGCTTTGTATTCTTCGTCGGTGCATTCGTTCGGACTCTTTGCCCAGAGAGGGTTGGTATCGTTTAATGGAACCGGACGCTTTACGATCTTTAATTTATCTTTTGCAGGAGAAACTTCAACGACTTCTTTTTCGCCGTTTTCGTTTTCTTTCTCCTCTGTTTTTGCTTCCTCATGGATCGTCTCAACGACAGTGTCTGTGTCTAATTTATCAGCGGCGTCGATCGTCTCATATTCTGTCTCAGCGTTTGCCTTCTCAAGGAAGATCGGAGTCGGCATGAAAGAGCAGTACTTTTCGATGACTTCTCTTGCACGGTACTCGTTGGAAAATTCAACGGAATCCTCGTTTAAGAAAAGGGTGATCTCTGTACCGACGCCTTCTTTGGTGCCATCAGCCATATCAAATTCAGTACCGCCGTCGCAGGACCAGTGAACAGCCGTTGCGCCGTCTTTGTAGGATAATGTATCGATCGTTACCTGATCAGCTACCATGAATGCGGAGTAGAAGCCAAGTCCGAAGTGACCGATGATCTGATCGTCGTTTGCTTTGTCTTTGTATTTTTCAATGAAATCTGTTGCACCGGAAAATGCGATCTGGTTGATGTATTCCTCAACCTCGTCTGCGGTCATACCAAGACCATTATCGATAAATTTTAAGGTTTTTTCCTCCGGATTTACAACAACGTGGATCTCCGGTTTGTAGTCAGACGGTAATGTATATTCGCCCATCATTTCGAGTTTTTTTAATTTTGTGATCGCATCACATCCGTTACTGATCAGCTCACGGAAGAAGATGTCGTGATCGGAATATAACCATTTTTTGATAATCGGGAACAGATTATCGCTGTTAATTGAAAGATTTCCATGTTTCTCTGCCATATTCAAACACTCCTTTATAATCGTAATAAAATGCAGTGGGCAGAACCGCCTCGCTGCTGCCTGAATCTAATATTATAACCGCAAATTTCAAAAGTCAATAGAAAATCAGCACTCTTTTTTAATGAGTGCTAACAAAAGAAACGGAAATGCCTTAAAACAGGGAAAAACCAGTATTTCTTAAAAAAATATAAATTAAGCAGATAAATAGGATTTTCATTTTGCAGGATTTGTTTTATCATGATAACAGTGAAATTTATTAAGCAGATGAAAAAGATGTTTGCTGGGCAGAAATGGAGATTATTATGACACGCGACAATAACATTCCGGAAATTGATTTTGTGATCACATGGGTAGATGGCAATGATCCGGACTGGCAGAAACAGAAAATGGAGTACAGTATGCAGCCGGATCTGTCGCAGAAACAGGATGACAGAAAAGAGAGATACAGAGACTGGGATCTGCTGAGGTACTGGTTTCGTGGTGTGGAGCGTTTTGCACCATGGGTGCGCAGGATACACTTTGTTACATGGGGGCATCTGCCATCCTGGTTAAATAAAGAACATCCGAAGTTAAATATTGTAAATCATAAAGATTTTATTCCAGAAAAATATCTGCCGACATTTAATTCACATGCCATTGAGTGGAATATGCACAGAATCCCAGGTCTGGCAGAGAATTTTGTATATTTTAATGATGATATGTTTCTGATAAAAAAGGTCAGACCGGAACAGTATTTTAAAAATGATCTTCCGGTGGATATGCTGGCTCTTCAGCCTGATGTGGCAAATACAAAAGATCAGGTCATGCCATATATTTACCTGAATAATGCCATGCTTCTGGCAAAATATTTTGACAAACGTGAAAATATGAAAAAACAGCCGGGAGCATATTTCCATCCCGGTTATCCGTTTATGTATTTTATTTATAATATGTTAGAACTGGCGTTCCCGTTGTTTACAGGATTTTACACGGTTCATGGGCCGTCTCCTTTTAAAAAGAGTACTTTTGTGAAAATGTGGGAATTAGAGCCGGAGTTGTTAAACGAGGTGTGCAGCCATAAATTCCGTCAGAAAGAGGATGTCAGCCAGTATGTGCTCAGGGAGTATCAGAAACTGACTGGCGGTTTTGTTCCCGGCAATGTAAGAAGACTCTGCCGGTATTATGATGTCTCAAATGATAACAGCAGGATTGTGGCTGATATAGGTCATCAGAAGAGTGGAAGCGTCTGTTTGAATGACAGCAATCAGGAGATTGATTTTGAGTGGGCAAAAGAAGAACTTCATATGGGTTTTGCGCAGATCTTGAAGGAAAAATCTGCATTTGAAAAGTAAGAGGTGAAAAAAGTGATCGTATTAAAAGCAGATAGCGAATTAAAAATGACATTTGAACGGCTGATAAAGACCATGCATGCAAATGTAAACTGGACAGGTCTTTTTGTGGCACTTGATAATTATCTCATTTTACAGGGGGAAGTGCGCTCCCTGTTTTTTCATTTTGACAGTAGAAAAGTGGCGGAAAATATTGTAGATCTGCCGATCAAAGAAGATGAGATCAAAGATACCGATGAGGCAGCAGTACGGGATGTGATCAATATGATCCTGTATGCATTTGGAAAATGGGGAACGATCCAGGGACTTCGTGTGGAAAAAAATACGGAGCAGCTGAATACTCTTTTCGAGCATGTGCTTGCAGGAATCTATATTGAACCGGAATATACCACGCAGTATTTTCGTTTTTATCATGCAGGAAAGCGTATTACCTATGAAGATGTGATACAGGCGGCACTTGAGGCAAAAGAAGCAGTGCAGAAGGAAGAGGAAGCAGACGAGGAACAGGGACTCTGGCATAAAGTTGAATGGAAGATGGCGCATACTGTTTTTGAGAGAACAGAACTTTCACTGTCAGAAAGAGCAAAAGGCAGGATTGGCAATAACTTTTATAAAGTTGGTTACCGCTGCCCAAAATGCAAAGGAAATCTGCATATGATCATGTATCCGAAAGGAAAAGAGTTTCGAATCGAGACGCCTGAGGGAGTAGTCCTTTTGGCAAAAGCATGTACCTGTGCAGCGTGTCACAGATTTTATACGCCGCGCCCATGGAAACTTCTTGGAGACGGCGATATTTATCTGATGGATTTTGAGGAGGATAAAAAGGCATACGAAGATTATCTTGAGCTGATGGGGCGTAACGGCGAGCATGAGGCAAACAGCCGTTATAATGAGTATGAGGACGGCAGAAAGCCGGCGGGTGTCGAGGACGAGCAGCAGCCACTTGAGGAACTGTGCGAGGATCTGCCGGAATATTCAGATGCAGACTTTGAGGAATTATTAAATAAGATAGAAGAGGGATTTTTCCCGGAAAGCAGTATTGCAGCCTGCGAACCTGCCATACAGGAGGAAAAAAAGCGTCGTAAAAAGTTAAAGAGTACGCCTGCATCAGATCAGGACGAAGTCACAGATGATGAAGAAGAGCAGGATGAGAGCAAGAACCGGCACGCAGAAAAACAGCATGGAAATGAAAGCGCGGGTGAAAGTGGATGGAAGCGGAATGAGAACGAAAGGCTGTATGCAGATGCACGTCAGGATGAAACCGAACGACGCCATGTGAAAGGTTCCCGATATGAGAGTGACAGCAGGCAGCCGCACGAAGCTGGGCAGATTGGTGGGGAATCGTCCGATGAAAAATATGCACAGGTAAATAATGCGGAGGCACAGAAAGCCCGTGAAACTTATCAGGCTAAATTTGGAGTCGCAGACCGTATGTCAGAGCGCCAGCTTTCTGAATTAAAACACCAGCTCATGCATGAAACAAGAATTTCGCCCGAAGAGCGGAAACAATACCTGGATGTGTTAGAGGAAAAAGAACAGGACAGAAAGCTTGCCGCGTTAAATAAAAAGGCAGAGAACTGCGCAGATAAAAATTATGCCGTGATGCGCCGTGTCTATGACGAGATTGCAGAGGAAAAGCTGCCGCAGGAGAAAAAACAGAATCTGCTTTTAAATCTGAAACAGAAAATGCAGACACAGGCAGAGCGGGAAGTCGCAGAGCTGGTTGGAAAAATGCCGCCTAATATGGACAGGGCACGTTACCATGCACTTCGGGAGAAATTAAAAGAATACGAAGGAGTAGATTTAACCCCATATCAGGAACGGTTAGAATCGCAGAAAAATCTTGCCGAACAGCAGGAAATAAAAAATATGATCCGCCAGTCGAGAAAAATCACCAGAGATGATCTGACAGAGCTTAAGGAGCGTCTGAAAGAAAAGGAGTTTGAGCCGGGGCTGGTTTTGCCGTATTTTGAGCAGATCGAGAATAAAATCCGTCAGATGGATGAAAATGAGATCGCAGAAATTACCGGTGATCCGGCACACATGTCCTTTGATGAGGGAATGGATGCGTATCAGAAGATTGCAGAAGGACCATATTTACCGGATTTAAAGGATAATGCATTAGAACTTTTAAGCAGGCGTCTTTCCAAGATCAAGACGGATGAGTGTGAACAGCTTGTAAATAAGCTGAAAAATGAACTGGAAGAGGCGGGAATCACAGAAAGCCAGAAACATTATTTTTACCCGGCGAGAAAAGTGCTGTTAAAGCAGGCAGCGCCGCAGGAAACAGAGGTTATCGATTATGCCATGGCATCCTATGCCGCAGGAAACGGTCTGTTTGAATATCCGATTTTTGTGGTGGACACATCGAGAAACAACAGTGGAAAAGAGGGGATTATCCTGACACCGGAACATCTATATTACAGCACACTGATGACATCTTACCGTATTGATGTTCCGTCCATAGATGAGATCACTGCATCCACAGGACTTTTAAACCGTGGTGTGTATGTGACAGAGAAAAATGGGAAAAAGACGAAAATTCCATATGCGGTAGAAAATAAGCAGCTCACGGCATATGCCGGGGTATTGAATGAATTTATTCATTATTTACAGGAAAAACCGGATTCGCGAAATATTTCTTATCTGGCGAAAGAAAAACATGATACGATCTGCTGCTTCCGCTGTGGTTATGTATATAAGGGAGGAAATATCTGTCCAAAATGTGGATTTAAAAACAATGCTTAGAAAATATTAAGAATTATTAAAAATGTATAAAAATGCTTCTTATTTTTGAAAGATATGATATAATGTTACCATACATATTGTTATTTAATTAACAAAATATGTGATGGTTATATAAAAGTTGCACACAGTAAATGACACAAAAAATACAGGCATGTGTATGTGTCAGGGGGCGGCCTTTTGATGGCGGCAGATTGGAGGAAAGATGGCAAGATTTACATTACCACGCGATTTGTATCACGGAAAAGGGGCATTGGAAGCATTAAAGACGTTTGAAGGCAAAAAGGCGATTATCTGCGTAGGCGGTGGTTCCATGAAACGTTTCGGTTTTCTTGACCGCGCAAAACAGTATCTGGAAGAAGCCGGCATGGAAGTACAGCTTTTTGAAGGAATTGAGCCGGATCCATCGGTGGAGACCGTAATGAAGGGCGCAAAGGCGATGGAAGAGTTTGGTCCGGACTGGATCGTTGCGATCGGAGGAGGTTCGCCGATCGATGCGGCAAAGGCTATGTGGATCAAATACGAATATCCGGATATCACATTTGAGGATATGTGCAAGGTGTTTGGTATTCCAAAACTTCGTAAGAAAGCGCATTTCTGTGCGATTTCCTCAACTTCGGGAACTGCAACAGAGGTAACTGCATTTTCCATCATCACCGATTATGAGAAAGGTATCAAATATCCGATCGCAGATTTTGAGATCACACCGGATGTGGCAATCGTTGATCCGGATCTTGCAGAGACAATGCCACAGAAACTGGTAGCACATACCGGAATGGATGCGATGACACATGCAATCGAGGCATATGTATCGACAGCGAACTGTGATTTCACAGATCCGCTTGCCCTGCATGCAATCAAGATGATCCAGCGTGATCTGGTAGGATCTTATAACGGGGATATGGAAAAGAGAGATAACATGCATAATGCACAGTGTCTTGCCGGTATGGCATTTTCCAATGCACTGCTTGGTATCGTACATTCCATGGCACATAAGACCGGTGCTGCATTTGCGGATTACGGCGCACATATCATCCACGGTGCAGCCAACGCAATGTATCTGCCGAAAGTGATCGCATTTAACGCCAAAGATGAAACTGCAAAGAAACGTTATGGTGAGATCGCAGATTTCATGGGACTTGGCGGTGATTCATTAGACGAGAAAGTGGAACTTCTGATCAAATATCTGCGTGGTATGAATGATGACTTAAAGATTCCGCACTGTATTAAGAATTATGGTGCAGACAGTTATCCGACCGAGCAGGGCTTTGTACCGGAAGAAGTGTTCTTAGAGAGACTGCCGGAGATCGCAGCCAATGCAATCTTAGATGCATGTACAGGATCAAACCCGAGACAGCCGAGCCAGGAGGAGATGGAAAAGCTGTTGAAATGCTGTTACTATGACACGGAAGTAGATTTCTAGGATTTTTCGAAGCGGAGAATAAAAAGAAAAAGACAGACGGATTATTCCTGTTGGGTGGGAATGATCCGTCTGTTTTTCATTCATAGGAAATTACGTCCTATGAATGAAAAAGCCCTCCGGGCGGGAT
>OMBB01000911.1_pt1 | contig 12210 bp, 9 predicted proteins | sample 1673961 | NCBI WGS metagenome assembly OMBB01 (sample SAMEA103958135, study PRJEB25191) | human gut metagenome | reverse complement strand
TTTTGGAAGGACCTGATTTCACCCCGTTTTCACGGAAATGCTCCCGTTTTTTCACAGCTTTCCCGTGAAGTTTCCATAGTTGCGGCGTAGAATGAGCACACTTAAATCACGTTGCATTTTTGAGGGAGGCTTGGTTATGAAGACCTGTTTGATAGAGAGTACGAAAATTTCCCGGCGAAGCTTTTTGCAGACGCTTGGCGCGCTGACCCTTTCGGGCAGTCTGGCGGCGTGCGGCGGCACGGGGAAGGCAAAATCGGACCGCCTTGCGGCGGGGAGCCTCGCCTACACGCCGGATGAAGTGGTGACGGTGGAATTCTCGGACGGCGGCATCACGGTCAGCCCGGAGGACGCGGCGGGCCTTGCCGTGGAGGAGACCGCTCTCTCGGTGAGCGGTGCGGGCGTCTATGCCCTGTCCGGCCGCTGTGCGGACGGCTCGGTGAAGGTGGAAGCCCAGACGGAGGACGTCGTGCTGCTGCTGGACGGCCTGACCCTGACCAGCGCCGACACTGCCCCCATCGTCTGCGGCGAATCCACCGGGGTGACCATCGCGGTGGTGGATGGGACGGAAAATACTCTGACCGACAGCGAGGCCAACGACCCGGACAATGCCGCCGACAACAAGAACGCCGAAAAGGCAGTGGTCAAGTGCAAGGACGGCTCGCAGGTCGTCCTCTGCGGCGGCGGTGCGCTGACCGTGAACGCACTGGGCAAGAACGGTATCAAATCCGGCACCGCGCTGGATGACCGGGACGCCAGCCTGACCATCCGGGAGCTGACGCTGAACATCGAGGCGCTGGTGAACGATGCCATCAACGCGGAGCAACGGCTCAAGGTGGAAAGCGGAAACCTGACCATCGCGGCGGGGGAAGATGCCATCCACTGCGACATGGAACTGAACATCGGTGCGGAGGGCACCACCGGCCCCGCCATCACCGTTTCCACCTGCTGCGAGGGCTTGGAGGGGGCCGTCGTGAACATACACTCCGGCAATATGGACATCACCTCCACCGACGACTGCCTGAACGCCGCCAACTCCGACCTTGGCGACTATGCCTTCGAGATGAACATCTCCGGCGGCACCATCAAGGCTTATTCCTCCGGGGGCGACGGCTTTGACTCCAACGGCACCCTGACCATCACGGGCGGCGACATCTCGGTCTGGACCGCCAACGCCGCCGACAATCAGCCGCTGGATGCCGATGGGCGCATCACGATTTCGGGCGGCACGGTGCTGGCCGCAGGCGGCAGCGCGGGCATGGGCTTTTCCATCAGCGCATCTCAGCCCTACGTTACCTTCGGCGGCGGGCGGGACAGCAGCCTTTCCCTCGCCGGGGGCGAGGCGTTCTCCATTGCGGACGAAAGCGGCAAGAGCGTGCTGGACAGCACCGCCCTCTGCGACGCGGCCTTCCTCTTCTATTCCAGCCCAGCCCTGACGGCGGAGGGACGCTACAGCGTCCAGTCCACCGTCACCGCCACGGCCAAGACCGGTGAAGCTGATACCCAGTTCGGCGGCAATGGAGGCCCCGGCGGCAGCGGCGGGCAGAGACCGGACGGCATGACGCCGCCGGACGGAGCACCTTCGGACGGGCAGATGCCGCAGGGCCAGCCGCCCCAAAGTGACGGCACCACCCCGCCGGAACTGCCGGCCGCCAGCAGCAACTGAGAAAAACCGCGCAGCAATTGCAATCCGCGCGCCGGAATGATACAATAAGAAGCGGCAAATCACCGCCGCCGGACGTTTTTCCGGCAGATGTAAGAAAGAAGGCTTTTTATTATGAGCATGAACACGGTTCCTGAGCGTCTGGCTGCCCTGCGGGCCGCCATGGCCGCCAACGGCGTTGACCTTTATCTCATTCCGGTGGGCGACCCGCATTCCAGCGAGTACCTGCCCGACCACTATACCTCCTTGACCTATTTCTCTGGCTTCCATGGCGAGAACTCCAACTTCGTCGTTACGAAGGACAAGAGCGCCATCTGGGCCGACGGCCGCTATTTCGTGCAGGCGGAAAAGGAGATCGCGGGCACCGAGATCGAGCTGGAGCGGATGGGTGAGCCGGGTGTGCCCACCGTGGAGCAGTACTGCGCCGATGCTCTGCCCGAAGGCGGGGTGCTGGGCCTGTGCGGTCTGACCGCTTCCTGCCATCTGGTACGCAGCGTCCAAAAGGCGCTGGACGCCAAGCACGGCACCATCAAGACCCTGAATCTGGAAGATGAGCTCTGGACCGAGGGCCGCCCCGCCCTGCCGGAGACTCCCGCTTGGATCCTGAGCAAGGAGTACGCAGGGTTCTCCCCCGCCGAGAAGCTGGGCCAGCTCCGCGCAAAGCTCAAGGAGCTGGGCTGCACCGCACAGCTGGTGGGCAAGCTGGACAATCTGGCATGGCTGCTGAACCTGCGCGCCATGGACATCCAGTGCACCCCGTATGCCATGGCCTACTGCTACGTCACGGAGGATCGCGCTGTCCTCTTTATCAACACCAAGCGTCTGGGCGCAGAGGCTGCGGCTGAGCTGAAGGAGAACGGCGTCGAGATCGCCGAATACGACGATGTGCTGGGCTTCCTCGCCGCCGAGACTGAGCCGCAGACCGTGCTGGCCGACCCGGCTTCCGTCAACTACGCCGTCTACGAGACCTTGAGCAACAATGCGGCCCTGACCGTCAAGGATGAGGCCGATCCCCTGCTGCCGATGAAGGGCGTCAAGAACGAGACGGAACTGGCCCATAACCGCGAGACCCATCTGCGGGATGCCGTGGCCATGGTGCGGTTCCAGAAAGAGCTGGAAGAGCGCCTTGCCGCCGGTGAAGAGCTGACGGAGCTGACCGTGGACGAGATCCTCCACAAGTACCGCTCCGCACAGGACAAGTTCATCGTGGAGAGCTTCGGCACCATTGCAGCCTACGGCGGCAATGCGGCCATGATGCACTACCACGCCACCGAGGCCGACCACGCCAAGCTGGAAAAGAAGGGCTTTTTGCTGGTGGACAGCGGTGCTACCTACATGGACGGCACCACCGACATCACCCGCACCTACCCGCTGGGCGAGCTGACCGAGGACGAAAAGCTGTTTTATACTTGGACTTTGCAGTGCCACATCGACATCGCAAAGGCCGTCTGGCTGAACTACTGCGATGGTCACATGCTGGACACCATCGCCCGCGAGCCGCTGTGGCAGCACCTGATCAACTACCGCTGCGGCACCGGCCACAGTGTCAGCTTTGTGGGCAATGTCCATGAGGGCCCCCACGCGCTGAACGGCCGCAACACCACCGTCTTCCAGCCGGGCATGGTCATCACCGACGAGCCGGGCGTCTATGAAAGCGGTGTGGTCGGTATCCGCATTGAGAACGAGCTGGAGTGCTACCATAAGGCCGACAACCAGTACGGCACCTTCCTCGCCTTCCGTCCGCTGACCTTCGTGCCCATCGCCACCTCGCCCGTGGTGCCCGGCGTGCTGAACAAGGACGAGATCGCATGGCTGAACGCCTACCATCGGGAGGTCTTCACCAAGCTCGCCCCCCGCTTGACCGAGGAAGAGCGCGATTGGCTGGCCAAGAAGTGCGCAGCCATTGGGGACTGATTGAACTTCTAACAAAAATGAGGCTGTTGCAAAGAACTCCCTCAGTCACGGCTTTGCCGTGCCAGCTCCCTCTCGGAGGGAGCCTTGGCGTAACGGTAAGCTGTGAAAGCCTCCCTCTCAGAGAAAGACTCCCTCCGGCCGGAGGGAGATGTCGCGTAAGCGACAAAGGGAGGACAGGTGGCATCGCGTCAGCGATGACGGAAGGAGTTGTGCAACAGCCTCTTTTTCTATTTCTTATTTCTCCGATTGATGTTCTTTCCAGTAAGCCTTTGCTTCGTCGATGGCCTTTTTGAAGGGGCCGGAGGGGTAGGTGCTCTCGGCGATGTCCACAAGGAACTTGTAGAGCTGGGGCCGCACCTCCTCGTATATCCCAAGGCGGGTGTAGAGGTCTTTGTAGTAGCGGAACACTTGTAATTTGTTCTGCACGATGGTGGCTGCGTTGATCTGGGTGTGGCAGATGCTCTGGGGGTTCTGGACGTAGTAATAACCGGGTTTGTCGATGGCGACGAACCGCTCGGCGTACTGGATGTACCGCAGGTTGAACACGAGGTCCTCGGCCCAGCGCATCTCGCTGACGAACTGGATGTCGTTGCCGGTCAGGATATCGCGGCGGTAGAGCTTGTTCCAAAGCACGCTGTAAAAATAGGAGGCGGGCTTGTCCATCAGGCGGAGGGCAAAGGTGTCCTTGTCGTAGACCCCGGCGGGCAGGAAGCCATACTCCCGCACTTCCGGCGGGCGGGCAACGCTCATGACGCCCAGCTCGTCTTGGATCTTATCCAGCACCTGTTCCGGCTTGGAGGCTCCTGCCGGGATGACCATCTTGTAGGGGGCGATGACGAAATCGGCTTCGTTCTCCTCGGCAGCGGCCACAAGGCGCTCGGTGAAGTCCGGGTCAAGGTAATCGTCGCTGTCCACGAACTCTACGTATTTGCCGGAAGCAAGCTTCAGGCCGAGGTTGCGGGTGTCCGATACGCCGGAATTGGCCTTGTCCACCAGCAGGATGCGGGGATCCTTTTGGCGGAACTCCTCGCAGACGGGAAGGCTCTGATCCTTGGAGCCGTCGTTCAGGATGATGATCTCGATGTTCCGGTAGGTCTGGGCGCAGATGCTCCCCACGCACCGGGCCAGATGGTTCTGGGCATTGTAAACGGGCAGAATGATGCTGACGAGAGGCTGATTCATAGAGGAGTCTCCTTTCATCGTTTTTATTGTAACTATACTCCCCCGCAGCGCAAAATGCAAGCGCCGGGGGCCGCTCGCCGAAGGAGGGCTTGGAAAATGATCTTTCATATCGCGATTTGCAGCCCGGACCCGGTGCTGCGGGGGCGGGTGCAGCGGCACTGCCTTGAATATTATGCCCGCCGCGCCGATGCGTGCATCGTGGAGCAGTTGGAAAGCGCTGCCGACTTGCTGCGTCAGGAAGCCGGCGGCACCCGGTACGAGCTGTATCTCATCGAGCTGACGGCTTCCGGCCCGGCGGAGGGCTTACAGGCGGCGGCCCAGCTGCGCCAGCACGGGGTGCGCGCTCCGCTGGCCTTCTTCGCCCGCACCCCGGCCTACGCTTACGAGGCGTTCCGGGTGGACGCGATGCAGTATCTGCAAATTTCCTTCCGGCCCGAACAGCTCACCGCCCTGCTTGACCGCGCCACCGAGCCGGAATATGGCCCGGTCATCCCGGTCACGACGGCGGCGGGGCTGCGGGCCCTGCCCTTCGCGGACATCGAATATCTGGAGTGCACCCACCACATCGTCCACTTCCACCTTGCCAGCGGCGAGGACGTGGCTTCCCTTTCGCTGCGGGTGCCCTTTTCCGAGGTGGCAAAGCCTCTGCTGGCCGACGAACGCTTTTTGCAGCCCCACCGTTCCTATGTGGTGAACCTCGCCGCCGCGTCCCAGCTCTCCGCCGGTGAACTGTGGATGCGCAGCGGCGCCCGCGTGCCCATCCCCCGCAGCCGTGAGGCCGCCGTAAGGACCGCGTTCCGGAAGTTTCTGGAACGGTAGAAGGAAACAGAACAGGCCCTGCCGTACAGTTTGAAATGCTGCATGGCGGGGCCTGTTTTTGGACGTTTTGTCAAGGGTTTTGAAATGCCCTTATAATTTCAGCTCCCCCCACTCCTGCAGGAACTGGTCGCTGACTTGGCGGAGGGCGGGCTCATCGGCGGCGCTGGCGGCGTCGGCGATGCCGATGACGTAGAAGCCCGCGTCGTGGGCGGTGCGGGCGGCGTAGAGGGAATCCTCGCAGACGGCGCAGGTACGGGGGTCGGTGCCGCCAAGGCGGTGGAGCGCCTCGAAGAAGACGTCCGGGCGGCTCTTGTGGAGCGGGCCCTGCGCCTCGATGTAGAACTCAAAATGATCGTCCAGCCCCAGCCGGGTGAGCACGGCCTTGCACTGGTCGCTCCATGTGTTTGAGCAGATGCACATCCGGGCTCCTTCGGCTTTGAGCCGGGCCAGCAGCTCCCGCACGCCGGGCTTGAGCTCTACGCTCTCGTACAGCTCCGCAATGACCGACCGCATCACGCCGAAGTAATCCTCCGGCTTTAGGGGCAGCGCATACTCCCGGATGAGGTACTGCGCGCCGTCGGCCATCCCCATGCTCAGCAGGGTGGTGCGCAGGTCGGCCTTCGGCTCGCGGCCATACCGACGCAGCAGCGCCAGCGGGGCGTTCTCCCACACGGCGGTCATGCTGTCGGTCAGGGTGCCGTCCATATCAAAGATCCATTGCTTGCAGTTCATATTGCCATCCTCACAGTCAGATTTTACTAAATTATACCACGCTTTTTGTTCCAAAAACAGAGAGAAATTTTCCCGAAAATATGTTATACTTTGTGCAGATTTGATTCGGAGCACAAAGGAGGCGGTTGGGATGGCGCAGAACGAGACCCCCAAAAAGGCGCTGGTGCTGGCCGGCGGCGGAGCCCGCGGCAGCTATCAGGTGGGCGTCTGGCGGGCATTGACAGAACTGGGCTGGCACCCGCAGATCATCACCGGCACCAGCGTCGGCAGCCTGAACGGCGCAATGTTCGCGCTGGACCTGTACGAGACGGCGCGGGATATGTGGACGAGCATCCGCAGTCAGGACGTGATGGAGCTGCCGGAAGAAACGAATCTGACGGAGCTGCATCAGTTCCTGCGGGACATCGTGCGGGAGGGCGGCATGGACGTCACCCCGCTGGAAGAGATCGTGGAGCGGGTGTTGGACGAAGACGCCCTCCGCGCGTCGTCCATCCGGTTCGGCCTCGTCACCGTGGAAAAGCGGGGCCTGAAACCCCGCGAGCTGCCGCTGGAAGAGATCCCGGAAGGGAAAGTGAAGGACTACCTGCTGGCCTCGGCGGCCTGTTTTCCTGCGCTGCGGGCCAAGCAGATCGATGGGGTGCAGTTCCTCGACGGCGGCTACCGGGATAATATGCCCACCGCGCTGGCACAAAAAATGGGCGCGGAGGAGCTGGTCTGTGTGGATTTGGAGGGAGTGGGCATCACCCTGCCCAACCGCACCGGTCTGCCCACCACCATGGTGCGCAGCTACTGGGAGCTGGGCGATATCCTCCACTTTGACCCCGACACCGCCAAGCGAAACATCGAGCTGGGCTATTACGACACCCTTCGGGCCTTCGGGCGGCTGCGGGGCTGTGCCTACGCCATCGCGAAGAGCGGCGCTTCCGACGCGGACGCAGCTGCGTTCCGGAAACGCTTCGACGCGGTGCAGAAGGCCGTCAAGGCGAAGTATCCGGTCACTCTGACGGCAGACCTCGCTCTCCGGCTGGCCAACATGAAAGATGCCGAGACCGCCCCGCTGGAAGCTGCCGCCGAGGACGTGGGGGTGGACCCCGCCCATTACTACACGGTGGAGCAGCTCGGCAGGGCCTTTCTGGAACAATGCGACCGCAGCCGCATCGAGAGTTTTGCGCCCCTGTTTGACGGCAGCGGCAATGCGGCACAGGCCGCGTGGGCGGCGCTGCTGCCCAATACATTCTTACAGGCGCTGGTCTACCGCACCCTGACCGCGCCGGTGGAGGAGGGAGTGGAACCATGAAAGTCTATCAGGGACATTCCGCTTCCCCCGGCCTCGTGCTGGGGCAGGTGAGCCGGGTGGAGCGCCCGACGGAGATCTTCCGCCCCGGCCCCTTCAGCCCGGAGCGGGAGCAGCGGCTGCTGGACAACGCCGTGAAAACGGCCCAGACCGAACTGGACTCCATGGCGGAGCGCAGCGGCCCTACCGAACAGGCCATCTTTCTGTTCCAGAGCATGATGCTGGAGGACGAGGGCTTCATGAATGAGGTCCGCTTCCAGATCAAGGCGGGCATCGGTGCCGCCGAAGCGATGGACCGCGTGGGCCACCGCTATGCCGACCAGCTGGCCCACATGGAGGACAACGCCTATATGCAGCTGCGCAGCGTGGATATCCTCGACGCGGCCAGCCGGGTGGTGAATATCCTTGCTAACCGGCCCCGCGTCTGGCTGGCGCTGGATCATCCGGTGATCCTCGCGGCGGAGATGCTGATGCCCAGCGACCTGTTCAGCGTCCCGGCGGGGATGATCTTGGGCATCATCACGTCCGAGGGCAACAAGCAGAGCCACGCCGCCATCATCGCGCGGGCCATGCACATCCCCTGCATCGTGCAGGTGGGCAGCGATTTTCTGGACGACTGCGACGGCCGCATCGTCATCCTCGACGCCGACAACGGCGAGTGCATCCTTGACCCGGATGCCGTCACCCGCCAACAGGCCATGGCCCACATCTGCGAAAAACAGTGGGAAAACGAGGAGATGAACCGCATCTGCGCCCTGCCGAACCGCACCAAGGACGGCGAAGCCTTTGAGCTGCTGGCCAACTGCTTTGGGCAGGAGGACATCGAAACGGCCCTCCAAACCGGTGCCAGCGGCGTGGGTCTGCTGCGCAGCGGCTACATGATGCTGCCGGGCCGCCCGGTGGACGAGCAGGAGCAGTATGTGTTCTATCACTCCTGCCTTGCTGCGGCAAAGGGCGGCGTCGTCACGGTCCGCACCTTCGACTTTGGCGCAGACCGCACCATGGCCGATGCGCATCAAGGGCCGGAATCCTCCAAGCTGGGGCTGCGCGGCATCCGCAGCAGTCTGCGCCGCCCCCACCAGTTCGAGACCCAGATCTGTGCGCTGCTCCGGGCGGCGGCGGACGGCCCGCTGCGGGTCATGTTCCCGATGGTGACCAACCTTGAAGATTGGGACGAAGCCATGAAGCGGGTGGAGCACTGCCGCCAGCAATTGCGGGAGCGGGGCGAGCGGTTCAACGAGAAGACCCCCTTCGGCGTCATGTTCAGCGTGCCCTCAGCCTGCCTGACGGCGGAAGAATTCGTGGCTCGCGGGTGCGATTTCTTCGTCATCGAGACCAACGACCTGACCCAGTACACCCACGCCGTTGACCGGGACCTCTCCATTGCGGAGCGCTACTACCGCCCCGCCAGCCATGCGATGAAAAAGCTCATCGCCATGGTCATGGAAGCCGCCGACGCGGGGCAGATCCCCGTGACCATCTGCGGCATGGCCGTCGGCAACCCGGCCAATACGATCCAGTACCTGAAACTCGGCCTCCGCAGCTTCTCCATGAGCCCCCAGAGCCTCATCGGCGTGAAGCGCGCACTGCTGGAAGCAGACAGCCGGGATTGACAGAAAGAATATGTACTACTGAAGCATAAAAAGGGGCTGCTGCACATCGTTTTAGCCGAAAGTGCAGCAGTCCCTTTTTGTTTGAAAGAGCGTTATTCCAGATTCCCCGTCAGGGTCATGACGGCGGAGAGAACGGCCAGCGGGGCCGTCTCACAGCGGAGAATGCGGGGGCCGAGGCCGACGGTCTTGGCACCGGCTTTGGCGGCCATCTCGGCCTCCTCGGCGGCAAAACCGCCCTCTGCGCCGGTGATGACGGCGATCTTCCGCTTCTGGCCGTCGGCAGGCTGGAGGTCTGCCAGCAGCTCCCGGAGGGGAGCACCGCCGCACTCGTAGCAGAAGAGCACGAGGTCGTACCCTTCCAGACTGCGGCAGAGCGCGCCGAAGTTGGGCAGCGGGAGGGCTACATCCGGCAAAACGCCCCGGCCGCACTGCTTGGCGGCTTCAAAGGCGATGCGGTTATAGCGCTCGTTTTTCTGCTCCTCTTTTTTGGGGGATGCCACGCAGTAGCGGCTGAAGAAGGGGACAAAATGGGCGCAGCCCAGCTCGACGCCGTGGCGGATGACCTGCTCCAGCTTGTCCTGCTTGGGATAGCCCACAAAAAGGGTGACTTCTACGTTGGGTTCGGCGGCGCTGGGGTAGCCCGGCTCCACGCTGAACTCCACCGTCTCCGGGCCGAAGCCGGTGATGGTGGCGGTGTACTCCACGGCGTTGCCGTCGCAGAGGATGACGGTATCGCCCAGCTTGCCCCGCATCACGCGGGCGAGATGATGGGCGTCGGCACCCCGCAGCGTTGCGGTGCCGTCGGCGATCTCGGTGGTAAAATAACGGTGCGGCATTTTTTTGATCCTTTTCAACTGAAGCTCCCCCTCCGGGGGAGCTGGCGAGCGTCAGCGAGACTGAGAGGGCTTTCTGGCCTTACTTGCTTTTTTTGCAGACAATGCACTCCCAGCCGCGCTTTTCCTTAACTTCCTGTACAGTAAGCCCGGCTTTTTCCAGCCCGGCGATGACCTCATCCTTCCGGCTGTCGATGATGCCGCTGGCGATGAAGACGGCATCCTCGGCCATCAGGCCGGGCACGGCGGGGGCCAGCGACAGGATGGCGTTGGCAACGATGTTGGCGGTGATGATGTCGTAGGTGCCGCTGGCCTTGTCGGACAGATCGCCCACAAGGACGGTCAGCTTGTCGGCTGTGCCGTTCAGGGCGGCGTTCTCCCCAGCGGTGCGGACGGCCACGGGGTCGATGTCCACGCCCTCGGCGGAGGCAGCGCCCAGCTTGAGCGCTGCGATGGCAAGGATGCCGGAGCCGGTGCCGATGTCCAGCACCCGTTCGCCGCCCTTGACCCGCTCGTCCAGCGCCTCCAAGCAGAGGCTGGTGGTCTCGTGGCCGCCGGTGCCAAAGGCGAGGCCGGGGTCGAGGATGAGCTTGACGCGGTCGGTGTCGTACTCCTGCCAAGAGGGCACCACGGCAAGGCGCTGGCCGATCTCCATCGGGTGATAATACTTGCGCCAGCCGTTCTGCCAGTCCTCCTGTTCCACGCCTTCGGTCTCGACGGTGTAGGCGATGCCCGCCGCCTCCATCCGGGCCGCGATGAGGGCCAGCGTCTCCACGGGGGAAGCGCCCGGCTCCAGATACAGGTGGATGATGACCTGATCGCGGGGCTTGTCCAGCAGTTCCTGCTCGATGAGGTCCACATGCGCGATCTCGGCCACCTGCTGTTCGATGTCGCTGTAGTCTTCGATATAGATGCCGCCTTCGGCAATCATGGTGGCGACGGCTTCGGCGTTGTCGGCGTCGGCCTTGGCCACGGTCAGGCGGATATCAGTCCATTCCATTGATAAAACCTCCTTCGGGATGTTGTACACGGTTCGGGAATACCTATATAGTAACATAGACGCCGCCATGGCGCAAGAAGTGCGCGGCAGAGGCGGCAGAACATAGAAAATTCACAAATAAGAAAATTCTTTTCAGGGTGAAAACTTGTATCCCATCAAAAACCCCAAAAACTTTTGACTAAAAAATGCAAAATCAAGGATTTTTGTATCAATTGTGGAGAAAAGGGCGGAAACCCCCTTTCCTTTTTTCTTAACATGTGTTAAGATATTGTTACGCAATTATGGACGGTCTGCAACCAGAGGCCGCCATAACAACAACATTCTTTAAGGAGGAATGTGTCTTATGATGAAGTATCTCCAGAAACTGGGCAAGGCACTGATGCTTCCCGTCGCGGTCCTGCCGATCTGCGGCATCCTGATGGGTCTTGGCTATGCCTTTGCTCCGGGCGTTATGGGTGTGCCCGGTGCAGCAACTTCCGGCGCGGCTTATACCGTTGGCTTCCTGCTGGTCAAGGCAGGCGGCGCTCTGATCGACAACATGGCATGGCTGTTTGCAATCGGTGCAGCAGTCGGTCTGGCGGATGACCACGACGGTACCGCTGGTCTGGCTGGCCTCGTCAGCTTCCTGATGATGCAGCAGCTGCTGAGCCCCGCCGTCGTCGGTGCAGTCCGCACCCTCGAAGAGGGCACTGCTACCTACATCGCTTTCCAGAAGGTCGCTGGCAACTCGTTCATCGGCATTCTGGCCGCTGTGGTGGGCGCGACCTGCTACAACAAGTTCAAGAACACCCAGATGCCTGACTGGCTGGCATTCTTCTCCGGCAAGCGCTTCGTCGCAATTGCCACCGGCCTGATCTCCATCGTGGTCTCCGTTGTCCTGCTGTTCGTCTGGCCTCTGATCTTCGGTGCACTGGTTGCTCTGGGCGAGGCCATCGTAAGCATGGACGGCATCGGCGCTGGTATCTACGCGTTCCTGAACCGTCTGCTGATCCCCACCGGCCTACATCACGCTCTGAACAACGTGTTCTGGTTCGACACCATCGGTCTGGGCGACCTGTCCCACTTCTGGGCTGGCGAGACCTCTGCGGATGTGGGCTGGAGCCTCGGCATGTACATGTCCGGCTTCTTCCCCTGCATGATGTTCGGTATCGCCGGTGCTGCGC
>OMBB01000902.1_pt1 | contig 12313 bp, 5 predicted proteins | sample 1673961 | NCBI WGS metagenome assembly OMBB01 (sample SAMEA103958135, study PRJEB25191) | human gut metagenome | reverse complement strand
GAAGCGCGTCATTTCATTTTTTATGAAAAACGGCTACTACACGCTGCCCGACTTGGCGAAATCGCTCGGATTGAGCATCCCGACAATCACGAAACTCGTGGAAGAATTTGTCGGAATGGGCATCATCGAGGAGCGCGGCAAGCTGGAGACAAACGGCGGACGCCATCCCGTGCTCTACGGATTGAACCCTGATTCATGCTATTTCGCAGGAGTAGACATCTGCAACGAGTCCGTAAGCATAGGGCTTATCGACTTCTGCGGCGACATGGTCGAGAAACAGACCGGCATTCCCTACAACTTCGAGAACACCCCTGCCGGGCTTGACTGTCTTTGCGAAATCATAAAACATTTTATCGACACTCTCGATGTTGACAAAAGCAACATCATCAACATAAACCTGAACATCTCCGGACGCGTAAATCCAAAATCAGGCTACAGCTACAGCCGTTTCAACTTTGAGGAGCAGTCGCTCGCCGATGTCCTGACACGGAAAATCGGAATCAAGTCGTGCATCGAGAACGACACCAGAGCAATGACTCTCGGAGAATACACATTCGGGAACTGCTCAAACGAAAAAAACGTAATCTTTGTCAACATCGGATGGGGACTCGGCATCGGAATGATTCTCGACGGTAAAATCTACCGTGGAAAGTCGGGATTCGCCGGAGAGTTGGGACACATGGTCACGTTCAACAACGAAATTATGTGCCACTGCGGAAAGAAAGGCTGTCTTGAGACCGAAGCCTCAGGCAACGCCCTGCACCGCAAACTGATAGAGCGTCTGAAAGCGGGCGAGAACTCAATCCTTGCAAAGAAATTCAAATCGGAGGGCGACGTGTCGCTCAACGATATCATAAACGCCGTCAACCGAGAAGACCTCCTGTGCATCGAGCTTGTAGAAGGCATCGGACAGGTGCTCGGCAGATGGCTCGCCGGGCTGATCAACATTTTCAACCCGGAGAAAGTGGTTATCGGAGGAAACCTCTCAATGACAGGCGACTACATCCTCCAACCGATAAAAACATTGGTGAGACGCTACTCCCTGAACCTTGTCAACGAAGACACAAAAATCGTGCTTTCACAACTTGGCGACCAGGTAGGACTGATAGGCGCATGCGCCAATGCCCGAATCAGAGCTTTCGACAACCAATAAGCAAGCCATTCCTCTCAGAGAATACTGATTAAAACATAAACAAACCAAGATAAAAAAACGAATAATGAAGCTGAAAAGATTTTTAAACGCCTCCATGATTCTTGCATTTCTCGCCATGTCGCAAACGGCGCTTGCCCAAGCATTCACGGTGCAAGGCAGAGTCGTTGATGAAAGCGGAGAGCCGATGATCGGAGTCGCCGTCACAAACAAGGACGGCAACACGCTCGGCGTTACAGACGCAGACGGCAGATATTCAATTGAATTGAACTCTCCGACCAAATTGAAATTCACGTTTGTAGGTTCTGAGACGATAACAATCGATGCAAAGAAGGCAACACAAAAGGATATTGTCATGCGTCAGACGGCAACTGCCCTTGACGATGTGGTCGTTGTGGGATACGGCACACAGAAGAAAATAAACCTTACCGGTGCCGTACAGAGCATCAACAGCAAGGACATCCTCAGAGCCAACGTCTCCAACGGCTCTTCTGCCCTCCAGGGCATCGTGCCGGGACTTACAGCAGTGCAGAGCTCCGGACAGCCTGGCAACGACCAGGCCTCTCTGAAACTCAGAGGACTGGGATCGCTCAACTCATCCACATCACCGCTCATTCTTATCGACGGCGTGGAGGGCGACTTCAACCGAATAGACCTCAACAGCATCGAGACGATATCAGTTCTTAAAGACGCCGCCTCTGCATCAATCTACGGTTCGCGCGCGTCAAACGGTGTAATCCTGATTACTACAAAACGCGGCTACGAAGGCAAACCGACAGTTACTTTCAACGGCTACGTAGGAATGAACACTCCCACCACCCTGCCAGAGCCGGCAACTGCCATCGAATATATGCAGGCTGTCGACATTGCCCGTCAAAACGCCTTGCAACAACCCCTTTACACAAACGTAATAGATATTTACAAAAATGGTGGCGTTGACCAAATCAACTATTACGACACCGACTGGCGCAACGAAGTGATAAAGAGCTCGGCTATTGTGCAAAACTACTCCGTGGGCGTGAGCGGCGGCAGCGAATTCATTAAAGTTTTCGCCTCTGCCGGATACTACTCACAAGACGGTTTGATTGACAACAACAAGTTCTCACGCACATCATTGCGCTTAAACTCAGACATGAAAATCAACAAATGGGTGAAATTGGGAATCGACGCCAGCGTGCGCCAAGCCAATGCCACATCGCCCGTTATGGACTCCCCTGCCAATATCATCGGCAAAGCGTTGACAATGACACCTATTATGTCGGGAATCAACGCCGATGGAACATACGGATACGGCATCAACGGCACAAACCCTATAGCAATGGTCAGAACAGGATGCACATCAAACAGCACTGCTCCTGAATATATCATCAAGACATCGCTGACAATCACTCCGCTGAAAGGTCTTTCAATCTACGGAGCATACACCTGGAAGCGCAACGATGGCGAGACAAACGCATTCGTAAAGCCTTACGACACATACGAGAACGGAGCTTTCAAAGGCTCGTTCCCGACAACAGGATCATCGATGTCGGACCAACGCACAAAGCAAGTGCGCAAGCAATACGACCTGATTGGAACATACGAAAACACTTTCGGCAAGAACTATCTTAAACTCCTGATGGGCTTCCAGTCGGAAGAGCTCAACTACTCATACCTGATTGCCGGACGAAAGAATTATTATTACGACGGCTACCAAGACCTCAATAACGGCGATGCCGCGACAATGACAAACTCAAGCGCACGCCACGCATGGGCGATGCTCTCATACCTGTTCAGAGTAAACTATTCTTTCGACGACAGATACCTGTTTGAGGTCAACGGACGCTACGACGGAACGTCGCGATTCATCGGCAACAACCGATGGGGTTTCTTCCCTTCTGTTTCTGCCGGATGGAGAATCTCGGAGGAGGCATTCTGGGAATCAGCCAAAAACGTCATGGACAACTTCAAGCTGAGAGCATCATACGGTCTGTTGGGCAATCAGGCGATAAGCAGCTACTACCCTTATTCGGCATCTATCGGAAGCTCAACAGGATACGGATACTGGTTTGACAAAGAGTTTTCTCCGGGCGTGGCACAGACTCAGCTTGCAAACCCTGACATCACTTGGGAGAAATCACACCAGTTCGACATCGGCGTCGACTACGCTTTTCTGAAAAACAGATTGAGCGGTAGTTTCGACTATTACGTGCGCAACATCGACGAAATGCTGCAGCAATTCCCCGTGCCTCTGTTTGTAGGAATGACCTCTCCTTGGGAGAACGCCGGTTCGATGAGAAACAACGGATGGGAATTCTCAATCGCTTGGCAAGACAGAATTGGCAATGTTGACTACTACATAAAGGGAAACATCTCTGATGTAAAAAACAAAGTGATCAACCTTTACGGCAAAGAATATAAAAGCGGAACCACACTGACCACCGAGGGCAAGCCTTACGGTTCGTGGTACGGATATGTAGCCGACGGATACTTCTCGTCGCGCGAAGAGATTGACGCATCGCCTGTGTATGGCGGCAACAAAGCCAACGTGGCTCCAGGCGACATTAAATATAAAGACATCTCCGGTCCTGACGGTGTGCCTGACGGCAAAATCGACAGCCACGACCGTACAATCATCGGCAACCCGACTCCTCGCTACGAGTTCGGTCTGACTCTCGGTTTGCAATGGAAAGGAATCGACTTCTCAGCCTTCTTCCAGGCGCCGGCGCAAGAGCGTTGTGTGGAAACTACACCATCTACAAATATCAGTTTGACTATTGGACTCCCGAAAACCCCGACGCCAAATTCCCGCGTCTGCTCGAGGATCCGAACGCGACAAACCCCAACAATATGATTTCCTCTTTCTGGGTAAAGAGCGGAGCATATTGCAGACTCAAGAACATCGTTCTCGGCTACACTCTGCCTTCTTCTATCACAAAGGCTGCACACATCTCAAAGCTGAGAGTATATGCGAGCGCGCAGAACTTGTTTACTATAAAAGACAACTTCTACGAAGGTTTCGACCCAGAGAACAGCGTAAGCTCGGGAGCGAGCCTATACCCTCTCAACAAGACATTCGTGTTTGGCTTAAATGTTGAATTCTAAACATCAAAAAAACAATGATTAAGACTTTATCAAAATATATTCTTGCATCTGCTGCCATAGCAGTCGTTGGATGCTCCGACTTCCTCGACAAAGATAATCCAGCCTACGACAACGTCGGTTTCTACAAGTCGGAGGCAGGATTGAAAGAAGGCGTGACCGGCACCTATCAGAAGCTCTATTTCGACATGAACTGGTCTGTCCCGGCATGCATCGTGCTCGACCACTACACAGCCTACGGACTTGAGCAGGACGAAAACAAGAGCATCGGTGCAGGCGGAGCGTTAAACCCCGACAATGTCAAAATCCAAGCATTCTGGTCTGGAGAATACGGCATAATCGCACGCGCCAACTCTGTGATTTCAGGTGCTGAATCGTCAATCGAAACTATGTCGGACAAGGCAAAGCAATATTATGCCGAAGCACGCGTGCTCCGCGCCTATGCCTACTATAATCTGATTTCAGCCTATGGCGATGTGCCTTTCTTCACCACGCCCGTGACCATCGAGCAGTATAAAGAAGGACGCACTCCGAAAGGTAAAATCATCGACTTCCTGACAAAAGACCTCAACGACGCAGCCAACAGTCTGCCATGGACTGCCGCCGAGCGCGGACGCGTCGACAAGTCTGTGGCATACGGTCTGATTTCACGCATCTGCCTGTTTGCCGGGAGCTTCAACGTAGACGGCAAAGGACAGGATTATTTCCGTCAAGCTGCCGACGCTGCGTCGAAAGTGATTGGCAAACGTCATCTTGCAAAGAAATTCGACGATTTGTTCAACCTTACAGGACAGGCTAAAAGCGACGTGAGAGACGAATGCCTTTGGGAGCTGATGTACTCCACTTCCGGATCAAAGAAACTGCACACTGTGGGCTATGGCCATTCTTCACGCAACTATGGCTCTTCTGTGCGTTTCCCGAGCAGCATTATCGCCGACACCTATGAATGTATCGACGGTAAACGCATCGACGAGTCGCCACTCTACGATCCTAAGCACCCGACCAAGAACCGCGACCCTCGGTTCAATGCGACTCTTGCAGGACACATGGATACGGTATATTACACCAACACCGACGGCAACAATCCGCTGAAATGCGTTATCAACATCTACGATTCGAAAACGAGCTTCTACCCACGCCGCAACAAATGGTATACAGCCAACAACGTCGATGTGACAGGAACAAGCCCGTCGCTCGTAAACAACGGTGTGGGATATGTGTGGCGCAAATATGCAAACGAGACAACAGAACAGCTGATGAGCTCTTCGTCAAACCTCATCCTAATGCGCTATGCCGAGATTTTGCTCAACTACGCCGAAGCGAAGATTGAACTCGGAGAATTGGACGAATCGGTCTACAATGCCATCAACGAGATACGCAAACGCGCCGGAATGCCGGAAGTTTCAGCCGACAGAATAGGAAATGTCAACAAAATGAGACAGTTGGTGCGCCGCGAGCGCAAAGTGGAATTCGTACTTGAAGGACTGCTGTTTGTCGACGTGCGCCGCTGGGGCATCGGCGACCTGCTCAACGAGCATCCCTCCTACGGACAGCCATTGCCTGAAATCCGCTACGAGGGCTTGTCGGCCACCGACATTCCAAGCTTCAAGACTTCCGACCGCCACGACCTCAACGACATTCCGTCGTATGAAGCCTACAAGGAGAAACTCCGCGTGCGCGACAAGAACAGATTCTGGGCTCCACGATTCACTTGGTGGCCAATTCCTCGCCTCGAGACCGACCGCGACCCGAATCTTACCAACCCTGACTATTAACAGAAACTACAGAATACTACAATGACATACAAACTTGTCATATCAGCAATCATAGCATCTTCCCTGTCTGCTCTGCCAGCCATTGCCAAAACTTCTGTGACCAAAGGCAACGGAACAGTACGCATCGCCAACGAACATGTCGCTATGGAATTTGCCGACAACGGCTCTTTCGACATCGTTTCAATGAAATTCGCAGGAACGGAAATGGCAAAGCCAGGCGACAACAGACAGCCATGGAGCCTGACATATCTTGGCGAACAGGGAGAAACGCCTACCATCGAGCCCCGCTATGCCGTTTACCACGGCTGGAGGGAGGAAGACTGCGACACGTCGAAAGCTATTGTATTCTCGTGGCACACACGCCTCAAATACGACGGTAACAACTACCCCGTGGAGATGCGCGTGTCGCTCGACGACAATGCCGATCTTCTGCGTTGGAATCTGTCGGCTAACGTGCCTGACAATTGGACTATAACCAATTTCGTATTCCCAAACATCGCCATCGACTCCCCTGTAGAGGGCAAGGTGATCACACCCGGCGGATGGGGAAATGAATATGCTCTGAAAGAGAACGGCGACTACGAAGCCAACTATCCTTCATGGAACGCGTCGATGCAGATGATCATGCTCGACTCTAAGAAGGGTACGTTCTACTTCTCGCCCGAAGACCGCAACGCCTGCGGAAAGATGATGCGCATCCGCGAAAAAGACGGTGCCGTCAGCTTCCGCACAGAGGTGGCAGCAGCCGCACCCTACCCCTGCTATGCCCGCAACCACAACCATCCGGCGGGAGGAGGCGAGTTCTGGTACAACTCTTACCGCGACATGATGGCTGAATTGCGCGAAAGCCACCTGCGTAAAGACAACATCGTGTTTTCGGAAGAGAATGCCGAATGCTACATCCCTTGCTTCGACATTCTGCTGACTGTCAACACTCCGCACAACCCCGACTGCCGAATCGTTCCGCTGTTCCCGCTGATTTATTCCGACAGAGTGCTTACGTGCGCTTACACGTATTCGCCATACACCGATGTGACAAAAGGCGAATTCCGCTATCAGAACATGCAATGCTTCCTCTACGGCTCCCAACTCGGATGGGTCGACCCTCGCCTGCTTTGGGTAAACGAGAAGGCTGAGTATGAGGCTTTGTTCCTGCGCAACCTGACAAACCTGCGCAAGAAGCAGCACGACGTGTTTACCGGCGGGCGCTACATCGCTGAGGTGATTCCTACGGGCGACAATCCTATCGTCGATGTCCACACGTTCGGCAAGGACTATGTCGTAAAAGGCGCAATCTGGGAGAGTCCTAAAGGAAAGCGCGTCATGTATGTTGTCAATAGCGACAGTGTGCGGCACACGGTGACTTTGCCCGATGGAAAGTCGTTGACCATTGAACCGATTACTGGAAAAAGAATAAACTTGTAGCAATGAGATCTATCGCGTTTGTACTATTAATATCTTCAATCTCAGCAGTCTTTGCCCAACCTTCCGCAAAATGGACTGTGTTGGGCAAGGAATATGCTGTCGACACACTGAAGCATTGTCAAGTGGGTCCTGGCACTGTCTTGACCATACTGGACTTGACCGGGACAGACAGGCAACGTGTGTTTTTCACTACAACCGACCTCACAAACCATATCGTCCGGATAAAGACAATCTGCGGCAACAACAATTTGAAGACAAATCTCACGATTCCGCAAATGATTGAGAACAACGACGACAAAGCAAATGAATATTTTGCAGGTGTAAACGCCGACTTGTTTTCAGCCAACGGCCCTATCGGCACAACCGTGGTAGACTCCGAGATATTCAAGACCGCACGAAGCACGACTGACTGGTATTCCGTAGGTGCGGACGCTGGAAAAAAACTGCATTTCGGACAGTTTTACACAACGTTCAGACTGACTTCGACCACAACAGGACAAATGTCGGTAAAAAGTGTAAACACTCCGCGCGAGTCAAACGATTTTGTCATCTACACCGACAAATATGGTGCTTCGACAGGCACTAAATCATCAGGTGTGGAGGTGGCGGCTGTAGCTGTCGACGGCGGACTGTCGGCACATGGCACTTCCAAATTCCGAATCACTGGGCTTCCACAGTCAAATGCCGGAAATATGGCTATCCCGTCAGGAGGCATCGTTCTCTCTGCCAATGCTTCGTGGTATATGGAGCCGCTACAGAAACTGCAGATTGGCGACATCGTTGAGATTACACCGACATTCACGCTCAACGGCAAAGTCGTGGACCAAATCACGGAAATGAGCGGTGGATGTCCGATGATTCTGCAGGACGGCAAGATTCTCGACACAGACAAACTGCTCGACCATCTCGCCTACCGTCGTCCACGCACAGCCATCGGTGTCGACAAATCGGGTTCGAAATTGATTCTGATGGTTGTCGACGGCGACAAGTTCAACGCCGGAATCTCCGACGGTGTGACATCAAAAGAGCTGGCTGGAATGATGATTATGGCAGGATGCAGCGACGCCTTGAATTTTGACGGCGGCGGATCGTCGACCATATATTCGGAAACGCTCGGCACTCTGAACCGCCCAAGCGACGGAAACCTGAGGAAAGTGAGAAACGGCTGGTTCCTGACGGCTCCGAAGACTACCGACGGCAACATCGCATCGATTGCGTTTGCCGACTACTCGAAGAAACTTAACGTCAACGACTCGTTCCGACCTGTCGTCTATGGATACAACGGCGACGGTTATCTCGTCAACGCCAACATTGCAGGATACCGGTTGTCGTGCACTCCCGGAAATGGAGTCGAGATTTCCGACAATACGGTTTCGTTCAAAGCCACAGGCAACTATCGTCTTGAAGCGGCTTTCGGCTCTGAAAAGGCGTCAATGACTGTTGTTGTGGGTGACAACGCCGGCGCATCAGCCATCAAGGAAGGCGCATTGAGCATCCGCAGCATCGGCTCCGACGTGGAGATTACAATGCCTTACGATTCCGATGTGCGCATATTCAACAGTCTGGGTGTATGTCTGGCTACCGAAAAATGCGACGTAGGAACGACCATCCTGCCAACATCGGGATTGACTCCTGGGCTATACCTCATCGCAACAGAAAGAGAAATCAAAAAGATTCTAATCAAATAACTATTTTCTAACTATTTAAAAAACAAACGAAATGAAAACAAATTTACTCTTTGGAGCAGCTTTAATTGCCAGCTTGGCTGTATCTGCACCTTCGACCAATGCTAAATCTGCAATGGACCACAATCTTAAATGCTTGTGGATGAACACTGACGTGGCTCCTCTCCACACGTCTGCCCGCCAGGGTGTGGCTGTAAACGGTAAATTCTACCTCCAAAACAAGGACACTCAGAAAATCGAGATTTGGGACCAGACCGGAAAGGTTGGTGAACTCGATTCAGGGAAAGGAACAAACATCACCCGCGACGATGCTGGCAACATCATTGTCCGCACTGGTGAGTTCAACACTAACTACAACGTGAACAAGGGCGTTAGAATCATCTCTCCGACAGGCGAAACCAAAGATTTTGAAATCGCAGGCATTCCTGCCGGCCGCGCTGACTTCTGGGGACACGTTTCTGGCAACGTTTTGTCAGACGAGGGCGGTATCCTCTACATGGGAACACAGTGGCAACCAAACATGATCGAGGTGCCTATCAAGAACGGCGCCCAGGATGCTGCCAACACTTATTCTTACAATTTCGTTCCTAACGAGGCTCTGAAAGTTGGCGGTACATTCACCACGACCCACCTCATCAGCAATTATGGATTCGACACTGAGTCTGTGTCTATGTTGTCGCCTGAGGTCAAGCTCACAAACACCACTTCCGGCAACGGAAACTCTATCTATCGTCTCACTCTCGACGACGAAGGCAACTGGGTGCCTTCTGGTTTCTACACAACTCCTAACCACAATGGCTGCACCGGTTTTGAGATTTTCCAGCTCAATGGAAAGAAATACATTGTCTATTCTTCCGGTTCAAACAATGCCGACGGTTTCACTGTTGCAAAACTTCAGGTAAAGGCAACTCCTGCCAACGAAGATGCCGACAAGGACGTCCGCGTTTCTACAAAATATGCCGAGTCTAAGGAAGACGGTTCCGACGTGTTGTACAAAAACAACGCTTTCTACGGAAACCACCTGAATGTTGAGCCTGCTTCTGACAATTCTGTCTACATCTATCAGTACGTGCCTAACGCATACATCGCAAAGTATGAGCTTACAATCGAAGATTCTTCTGTTGAAGGCATCGAAGCTGAGAATGACGTGGTTGTTTTCGGTGCTGAGGGCAAAATCGTTGTTAAAGGCGAGACTCTTGCAAATGTTTACAACACAGCGGGTGCTCTTGTTGCAACTGGCAAGGGCGACATCGACTGCGCTTCCGGACTCTACATCGTAAAAGTTGGCAACAAAGCGACTAAAGTTGTTGTTAAATAACATAGACTTTCTTATATAACCAATGGGAAAGACGCATTCTTATGGTTCTCATATGCGCCTTTCCCTTTTTTATCAAAAACAAACACTCTATGACAAAACGATTTCTTTCTGCGGTCCTGCTGACTCTTGCAGTCTGCCCTTTCAATGCTGCTGAAATTTTCACCGGATACGACATCGATGCAATCGTCGCTAAAATGTCTTTGGAACAGAAGGCAAGACTGCTCGTGGGCTCTGAAGGAAAAAACGACGGATTAAGCCACATTGTCCCCGGTGCTGCCGGATGGACTTACGAAATACCAGCGCTTGGTATTCCATCAATAAACTTGGCAGACGGACCTGTGGGTGTACGCATAAATCCTGTGCCGTCGCACGACGTAAAAACTGAATACGACAGCCAGGGGCTTCCCATGACGTCTTCATCATCAAGCAACATCCAGGATGACGGAAGCCGCTCGTTCTGCACGTGCTTTCCTTCAACCACCGCTCTTGCCGCCACTTGGGACGTCAACGCCGCCGCGCTGCAGGGCAAATGCATGGCCGACGAAGCAAAAGCCTACGGTGTCGACATCGTCCTGGCACCGGGCATCAACATTATGCGCAACCCTCTCTGCGGACGCAATTTTGAGTACTTCTCTGAAGACCCAATGCTGACAGGCAAACTTGCGGCTCACTTGATTCGCGCAATCCAGAAAAACGAAATCGGCACAAGCCTGAAGCATTTTGTGGCAAACAACCAGCAAACTGGCAAAAAAGTGAACGATGCCCGAATCACGCAACGCGCCCTCAGAGAAATCTACCTCAAGGGGTTTGAAATCTGCGTCAAAGAGGCGGATCCGTGGACCGTAATGGGTTCTTACAATAAGATTGCCGGACAGTTCACTCAGACAAGTATGGAATTGATGCAGCGTCTGCTGCGCGACGAGTGGGGATACAACGGATTGGTGCTTACCGACTGGACCGTGCGCCGACCTACCGTCGACCTTATAAATGCCCGATGCAGTCTGATTATGCCGGGCGATGAGGAAATCGTGAATGAAATTATCGAGGCTGTCAACAACGGAAAGCTGTCGATGGAGGCTGTCGATGCCTGCGTGAAAGACGTGCTTGGAATCGTTGCAAAATCAATCACTGCCAAAGGATGGCAGGCAAGCCGACCGAATCTTGAATACAATGCCGAGGCTTCACGGAAAATTGCCACTGAGGCTATGGTGTTGCTCAAAAATGAGAAACAGTCTCTCCCACTGAAACAGGGAGCAAAAATTGCCCTCTTCGGGGTCACCGCATATAAATCAATCGCCGGCGGCACCGGTTCTTCAAATGTCAACAAACCTTACATCACCGACATTTCCACGGGTTTGGAAAATGCCGGATATCCTATCAACAGCCGATTGGCGGAAATCTACAAGAAATATGCAGATTTCAGAACTACCTTCGACGACAAATTCCCCGACTGCCCGGATTGGCAGAAGATATCATACCACCGAACCGTCGCTCCTGAGATGGACTTGACAGGAAAAGAAGCCCTGATTTCGGAAGAATTGGAGAAAAGCGATGTGGCAGTGGTCGTGTTGGGACGCGGTTCGGGTGAAACATCCGACAGATCCATCGAAAACGACTTCAACCTTACGGCTGAGGAGTTGTCCATGATCAACAAAGTGGGTGCGGCATGCCGCAAGCAAGACAAAAAAATGATTGTCGTGATGAATGTCTGCGGCATGATGGAAACCGACTCTTGGAAATGGAACGCCGATGGAATCCTTATGGCTTGGTTCCCGGGGCAGGAATGCGGCGACGCCGTCGCTGATGTGATTTCGGGAAAAGTTTGTCCATCGGGCAGATTGCCTATGACTTTCCCTATCAAGTATTCCGACATTCCTTC
>OMBB01000895.1_pt1 | contig 12422 bp, 14 predicted proteins | sample 1673961 | NCBI WGS metagenome assembly OMBB01 (sample SAMEA103958135, study PRJEB25191) | human gut metagenome | reverse complement strand
AATATATTAGTACTATTGACATATTAACAAATAACGTTATGGAAGATAATAAGGACCTATTAGATATTTTAAGCAAAGAAGAAAATTTAGATGCAATTTATGATATCGTTAATAATAAAAATGCAGTAGTTAACAGAATCGTTAACGAAGAGTTTCTTCCAAAATTAAGAATTTTAGCGAAAAGCAAAGGGTTAAATATGGGAGATGGTTGTATAGAGAATTGGATGGAAACATCATATGCAGGCCTCTCATTTTATAATCCCCAATGGAAATATCTTAAACTTGCTTTTGAGTTTGAACATAGAGGCTTAGGGCGTTTGATCTTTGGCTTTCGAACAAAAGATGAAGATGGTGTCAAGCGTGAAGATGTAAAAGACTGGAAAAAAGTTCAAAAAAACTATTCCACAAAAGATGTCAATAATCAATGTTGGATTTGGAAGGATTTTAATGAAAATCAATATTGGGATAATGCCTCTGGGATAAAAGACTTGCTGAACGGTAAAACTTTAAATGATTTCTCAAGAATGTTTGACGAAGCTATAGATTGTGTCAAGGGACTGGATATTTAGTCCCTTGACAAAAGAACATTGATGGGTTGCCTTTCAAAGATACTTACTTGCAAGATTTTTTATTCTTTCCTTCACCTCTTCTCTTAGCCATAGAGGTTCCAGCACTTCCATGGCGTCCATGTTCGAAAAAATCTCCTGCTCAAAATCAAACTCTGGTTTCAGGTGATACTCAAAGATGGAGTATTCTTCTGTTCGCTCTGTTTCCTTTTGCGACTCATGGAGAGGAAGATTGCGTATGTAGTTACTCTGGAAGGCATCAACCTTTAGCACTACCTTTTGAACTTCGGAATCCTTTTTATTGATGATGCCAAAGCAATCCTTGAAGTATTCAGCTGGTTCCAGATTCTCAGGCATCTTGAACACTTCCTCGGAGATGATGACATTCTCCATACGGTCAAGTGCATAGCAACGGATATCGTTCGTGCCAGGACTATATGCGACCACATACCAACGTTTCTTGAAAGCCTTCACGAAATAAGGATGGATGTCAAACTCATAATACTTCTCGGAATTATAACTATAGTAAGAGATGAATATGACGTGGTTGTCGCGCATCGCCTTGGTGATATCCTCTAGGAAGTTCCTGCCAGATGGCATGTCCTCCAGGAGAACCCTCTCCTTGAGTTTGCGACTGTTGCCCACCATGGCGTTGAGGGAGAAGGCGTTGAGTAACCAGTTCCTGGTGCTTCCTTCCTCGAAGCAATTGCCATACTCTATGTGATAACGGAATCCGCTACTACATTCGATGTTAATCTCAAACAGTTCCTCGATGGCATGGAGATTGTTGATGAAGGTGCGGCGAGAAAGTTCCGTTCCCTCACTGAGGTCAGAGTCCAACCATCTGCTTTGAATCTCCTTCAGGGTAATGCCACCCCGGTTCCTTGCTCGATGAATGGTCTCTACGAGCCAGACATATTTGTTCAATTGATTGATAGCCATATTCGATTTTTTTAATGTTGGCACAAAGATAATGAAAAAATGAGAAAAACCATGGCACAGTTACTGATTATTTTAGCAAGAACGATATCATTTCGTCGTATTTGGTGAAAAACATACTTTCCTTCATTTGTAGCTTTATCTCTTTCTTTTCCATTGTATATTTATTTTGTGGCAAAGGTATATATTTCCTGTGTAAAATGTTGTCACATCTAAAATATTTTTCAGGTGTGCAGTAATTTTTCCCATTTTCAGACTACCTTTGTGTCATAGATTAAAGTAATAAGAAATAATGGAACAAACTAAACACGGAATATCGGTAAAACGCCGTATCTATTCCTTTCCAATGAAAGGAGAAAGCAGGGCAGAGGCTATCTGCCGATCTTTTAGGCAATACACCCTGGTGGATTGGGCAAAATATAATAAGGTGTCTATGCGAATCGTCACCTCTGTAAAATATCCTTTGCTGATGGGAGAACTGACTCAACTTATGTCAGTGTCACAATCATTTATGGACACAGCAAAGGTGAATCTTGTACAGGAGACATTGGACACAAGTGAAGAACTACTATTGTTAATCATTCAAGCATATGAAGATGAATCAATGGGTTGACTTTGATACAGGTGATGAAGCTCAAAGTGAGACTGTTTTTTCCTATATGGGAAAGACATATAGCATAGAACTCAGTTTGAGTGTTGGCTTTGGCGATATATGGTTTGCGAATTTGTACTCAGTGACAGGTGATAAGAAACAAAAATGTGTATCAAACATCAAAATTCCAACTTGTGATTTTGACGAACTCTCTTGGTTGAAACAATACTTGGAGAAACGAATGGATATGCTCTTACTAGAGCTAAAAAATGAAGTCTCATCCGTCAGCTTCGAGCCAGAGGACATTGCCGGCTTACCCATATCTTCAGATGATAAAATCAAACTGCTTGACATGTTGCATGGTTTATGGTTTGATGTTTATAAAGTGTTCCAGGAAAAATAAGGAAACAGGTCTCGTATCACTTAAAAAATGAAATAAAATGTCAGAAACTACGTATTATAAATATATAAGCAATGGTGCCCACTATACTGATGTCATCGCCAAGATAGCGAACGTGAAACATCATCTTTGGATAGGAACTGCAGACATCAAGGACTTGTATGTAAAAAGCAGTTCCATGACCGTTCCCTTTCTCAAAGTCATCTCTCGATTAATTGAGCGTGGAGTGGAGGTTCGGTTAATCCATGCCAAGGAGCCTGGCCCTAATTTCCGCAAGGACTTTGATGATTATTCGATTCTTGCCAAACGATTGGAGAGAGTCTTGTGCCCAAGGGTACATTTCAAGATGGTCATCTTAGACTTGGAGACTGCCTATGTTGGGTCAGCCAACCTCACAGGTGCAGGCCTCGGCATGAAGGGGGAGAGAAACAGAAATTTCGAGGCCGGTGTCCTGACCAATGCCCCTTCCTTTGTGGAGCAAGCCATCAACCAGTTTGACTTCGTATGGAATGGAAGCCAATGCAAAAAATGCGGACGGAAGAGATTCTGCCCAGATTCACCATTGAAGTATTAACTTTATAAGATTAGATCAATGCTATTTAACTATAAGGAACATCGGATTTTTGCATTCTCTGACTCTCATGGAATGCACAAGCGGCTTCATATCCCTGAAGAAGCAGACATCCTGCTTTGTGCTGGCGATGTAGTGTCTGGCTTTGGCAAGGATGGTATGGAGAACTTCTTTTCCTGGTTGTTAAGCCATCCTGCCAAACTTTATATTTTTGTCGCAGGTAATCATGAGCTGTTCTTGGAAGACAGCTTAGAGCAGACAATTTCGCTTTTACCTAAAAAAGTAGTTTTCCTTCATGACTCCACCTTTGAGTTTGATGGGATAAGTTTTGGGAATATATCCATGCGAAGCTTGCAAAGTAAGGAGCAAAATGTCCAATCTGCTACCAAAATGGACTTCCTGATTACCCATATTCCACCGGAAGGCATACTTGACGAGGGTAGGGGAAGCCGTCCGCTATTGTTAGAGGTTTATCGCTCTCAACCTCGTTTCCATGTCTTTGGTCATGCTCATTCTTGTGGAAATCAAAGCAAGGGAGGTGCTTTTACGGAGTTTTACAATGTCTCACAGTTTAATGAACTTAAAAACCAAGATGGAGTTCAATAGAGAATGATTTCCACCTTGGTGACAAGTCTTTTAAACATCAGCTAAATAAATGCCTGTAGCCATCCGAGTAGGTTTGTGGTTGACGTTTTTCGTATTTCTGAATAAGTATCGTAAAATGCAAATCAACTACATCAGAACTTACCTCTCTGGTACCAAAGACTAATTTTCCTTTTCCTGCCAACATTTGGAACTCACTCTTGATATCTTCTTCCTCTTTCAAAGAAAGTGGATGAAGTGAGGACACCTTACATAATACGACAAGCTTCTGCGGATTTAAAAACTCATTGTCTGAATCCATCTCGATGTACTTTATCAGTTTCTTCAGATAATCCACTCTGCTGCTTTCTCCATAAGTATGAGTCTCCATGTGGGTTAGCAACATAGAGAAACCATCATAGATGAAGTCCATGTCATGAAAAGTGATGTCCTTTCCACCCATGAACTTATCTCGGAGACCTTCATATTTTTCTCTATAGTCTAGATAGTCAATTCTCTTCTGCATACGATAGTCACGCTTCTTTCTTATATTGGATGCTTTGGCGATTCTCTTGTTGCAATAGTCCCAGTCTTCCATGCTCATGGATATACTATCAAGAGATGCGAGTCTCATTGTTTTGAGAACCTCTCTCTTTTTATGTCCGGGCAAATAATTGAGATAGTACTTTTGTTCTAACTTTCTTGCCATAGTACCATAACAGGTGTGCATCTTGTGCTCGATTCTGTCCTCAAAGGTTTCTTGGGTAGTTTGTGGCGTATAGCCATAGAAAGTACAACTCCAAAGAATCTTGGCTAGCACTTCCTCCTTGCTGAGGTTGCAGTCATCAGCAACAACTACCTCCTTGGCGACATTGCTTTCCCAAAGGTCACCTTCGCAATTGCAAACATCGATGTATGACTCCTCATCTTCAAAGGCTTCATCAGGAGTGTGCCACTCGACTTCAATCTTATGATTCTCTATATCAGAATTATCCACAGGAGTAAGGTGGCAGAGGATGTCGTATGCTTCCCGATACTGTCTAATGGCCAAAGATCCTTCTTTTTTCAAGGCAGGTATCAATGCGTCAAAATCCGTACTAAGTAAAAGTTCTTTCAGTTTCATACACTTAACATTTAAAATTTATTGCAAAGGTAGTGCAAGGGTGTGCCAAAAAACGGCACAGCTTAAAAACATCTTTGAAGGCTATGATATTTTTATAAAATGTTTTATAAGGTGTGTTGAAATATCCTCAAGACATGAACCACCACAAAGATATACGCATATCAGAGAGCGTAGAATCTCACTATGTTGATAATCAAACAATGTACATCTCAGTCCCAAGGTGGAATCTATGGTTTGAGCTAAAAAAGCATCAAATTGCTCCATAATTGAAAAAAATCCCAAAAAGGAGTGTGTTTCTTTGATTTTATTTGTATTTTTGCCGTGTCATTCAGAGTTTTATTTGTTTTTAAATGCAACACTAAGACAAGTGAGATTTCTGACATGGCAAAAAACTAATCAACTTTTTGTTGCTCTGGTTCTTATAAATAATATTGAATTATAGTGTTGCGGAAATTAGGTTATTATGACAACATCAGACAAACAATTTGATTCGCAGTTTGATAAAGTTGAGAATCTTGTACACTATCCTTGGATAGGTTGCAACTATGCTTCGGCACCAAAGCGTGTGCTTATCATGGGAGACTCGCACTATACGGTGAATGACGAAGGCGAATTCTGCCCAGAGGAATATGATAGATGTGTTACAGACAAGGAGTATACAAGAGGAATCATTAATTGTGCAATAGAAAAAGGTGGCTGGAAATTCCATACAAACCTTCAGAAAACATTCTTGGATGAAAGCGACATGGATATCGAGGGCTTTTGGAATAAAATAGCTTCTTATAACTTCATACAGGAGCCTATGAAAGGCACACATGAGGTGCCCTCCTTGGCTGATTACGAGACGGCATGGAAGTGCTTAGCTGATGTCGTGCAGATCATCAAGCCAGATGTTTGCATATTTGTTGGTCTAAGAAACGACAAAGGCATGAATATTCTTGACGAGAAAGGTGTGAAATATTCTATCCAAACATTGGATGAAAAAATCAACAACTCTTATCCTAAGAAAGGTGAACTGCAATTTGCTAACGGCTACAAGCTGCCGTTCTATATGATTCATCATACATCTTTGGGATATAGCCCTCAGCTTTGGTACGACTTCTTGAATAAAGAGATTCCAGAGGTTGTCAGCTTTTTGGATAAGTAAAAAATAACGTGAGTGACGTATGACGACACCGGAAAAACATTTGGGTGAATATCGATTGCCGACAGAAAGGCTGCTATCGCTACAACATCTCCAATTCAGAAAGTCTTGGTGATGGATAATTGTCACGCTGGCTGCTCGATGCATATTCTACAGCCAACACGTTGTTGCAAAACACGTCGCTTAAAGACCGTAATATCTTGAAAAAACGGATAAAAAACTGAGGGTATGTCATAAGTCCATGACACACCCTCAGTTTTACAAAGCCGATTACTTTTTCCCGCTTTCTGCATCTTCAGGTATTGGCCAGTTTTCTGATGGAGTTCGCATTTCCTTCATCACCTTGTCAAAGCCGATAACCATTTCCGGATACTTCTTGGCGAGATCATGTTTCTCTTCTGGGTCTTCACGCAGATTATAGAGTTCCAGAGGCTTGTTTGGCTTGATGGTAACAGCCTTCCAGTCACCGTGGCGGGCAGCACGCTGCTTACCTGGGAATTCCCAATAAAGAACTCGGTCGTCTGTATCAATCTGCTTACCATAGAACAATGGCAGAATATTCATGCCGTTGATGTTCTGAGGCAGATATTGGGTGCCTCCAGTAAGAGCTGCCAGCGTAGGCATTACATCTGGGAAATAGATGATGTTGTTCAGCGACTGTACCGGTACTTTTCCTGGTTGGTTCACGATGAATGGTACTCGGATACCTCCTTCGTAAAGCTGCGCCTTGCGGCCACGGAATCCTGCGTTGCAGTTGAACAGTTTCAATGGTGCCTGAACGGCAGCACCATTATCTGATGCAAAGATAACGAGCGTATTCTCGCGCAAATTATTCTTTTCCAGATAGGTGAGCAGTCTGCCTATTGCCGCATCCATGTGAGTTACGAGTGAAGCGTAGCGCTTGTCATTCATGCTCCAGGATTCATCATCATACCATGTGGTGTTGTCAATGATGTAGGGTTCATGAGGCGCATCAAAAGCCAGATAGAGGAAGAAAGGATTCTTCTTGTTTCGCTTGATGAAATTGATGGCATCATCGGTCGAAATATCTGTGTTGTGCTTGATGTGCTTATCGTGCTCATTTGCCTTGATATGGATGAGCTTGTCGTTGTCGAAACGGTTGTATGGATAATAGTAAGGTGAATTGGATTCTACCGTACTGATCAGCCATCCGTGGAACTCGTCAAAGCCACGATAGATAGGTGATGATTTAGGATCATACCCATCCAGATGCCATTTGTTGACAAGGCAGGTTTTGTAACCGGCTGCGTGCAATACCGTAGCGATGGTTGTATCCTGTGGTTGCAGACTTGTTCTGCGAACGATGGTCGTATCGCCATTCGGGTTGATTTTCAAACCAGTCAATCCTCCGGCAGTACACATATTATCACGGATACGGCTGTTTCCGGTATTCTTACCAGTCATCAGCGCACATCTTGATGGTGAACTGATTCCTGAACCGGCATAGCTCTGGTTGAATCGTGTACCCGTAGCAGCCAGTTTGTCAATGTTGGGCGTCTTGATAGTCTTGCTGCCGTAGCAGGAAAGATCGCCATATCCCAGATCATCTGCAAGGATGAAGATGATGTTAGGTCTGTCGGCTGTAGCCTTTACACCTTGTTTTGTGCCATTGCTGCCTGCCCTGGCACGAGCGAGGCTGCAATGGCTCCGATAAATGCTTTATTCTTCATTGTTAAATTGTTAGTCGATTTATTTTGCAAAAGTATGAAAAATAAATGAGAAAAAGTGATTTTCTAAATAAAAAGTTATACCTTTGTCTTCAAATCTTTCGTTGCCATAAACTATCTTCAAGTAATGAAAAATGGAGGTAATAGCCATGCTGAGTACCCATAGCTCTAGTACTATAACAGTACTAGCGATTCATTAATGAAGTAAGCATCGTTTGACCTCCTAATATCCATATTTCTTGTTTTTGGATGCAAAGTTACAACATGGGTATGCAGTCTTTCTGCGTAGATAAGAAAAAATATACTCAAGCCTGAAAAAAACAAGGATTGAGCATGTTGTGAATATTTATCAATTTGCCATAAATCTCCTTTAATAAAAAAGGGGTGATGTGTGTGTACAAATCCATATTTTTATTAAAAAAAACTGTTTCTTTCAGAAAAGTGTGGTTTTCGATCCCCGTATTCGTAGGAAAAGTGTATTTTTTATTTGGTTATTCCGTAGGAAAAGTGTATATTTGCACCGTTAAAATCATAAGAAAAGTGTAATTATGCTGTATAGAAAGATAGAAAAATATATCGTAAGTCACTTACAATCAGGGTCTGACAAGATTCTGATTGTAGATGGTGCACGCCAAATCGGAAAGTCGTACATTATCCGAGAAATCGGAAAGAAGCTTTTTCCCAACTATATTGAGGTGAATATGGAAACAGATAAGCTTGGAGACCGGACTTTTGCTGACGCTAAGACGGTGGATGATTTCTATTTGGCTTTGAGTACGGTGGCAGGTGATAGGATGAAGGAAAAGAATAACACTTTGGTATTTATAGATGAGATTCAAGCCTATGATCATTTGCTTACTTTGCTTAAGTTCCTGCGTGAAGATAATAAGTTTACTTATATCGCCAGTGGTTCGTTGCTGGGTGTTACGCTTAAGACAACATCATCTATTCCTTTAGGCAGTATCATTATCCGTCACATGTATCCGTTAGACTTTGAAGAGTTCCTGATAGCCAATGGAATCGGACAACTGGTGCTTGATGCGATTCGCAAGAAGTTTGCTGCAAGGGAGTCGATGCCGGAAGCTATCCATAACAAACTTCTAGATTTGTTCAAGAAATATCTCCTGGTAGGTGGATTGCCTGATGCTGTCAATGAATTCTTAGCAACCAAGAATATCACAACCATTCGTACCATTCAGAATGAAATCCATCATCTCTATGGAGTGGATGCGGCACGTTATGAGGAGATGCACAATCGCTTGAAGATTCAGCGCATCTACAGTATGGTTCCTTCTAATTTGGAAAACAAGAAAAAACGTGTGGTGGTGAAGGACATTGAGGACAAGAAGGGAAAGCGAATGAGTGATTATGTAGAGGAATTTGATTATCTGATTTCTTCTGGCATTACCTTGGAAGTGAAGGCCATCAGTAAGCCAAGTTTCCCTCTGATAGAGAATAGTGGTAAGAATCTGCTGAAGCTTTATATGAACGATGTGGGTATTCTGACCGGCATTTTCTTTGGCACCAACATCAAGGCGGTGATGGATGATGTGGCAAGTATTAATCTCGGTTCCGTTTATGAGACGGTGGTGGCACAGGAGTTGAAGGCGCATGGCTTCAATCTTTATTATTACGACAACAAGAAGACGGGGGAAGTAGATTATCTGATAGATGACATGGAGCACCTTTCTGTTCTTCCGTTAGAAATCAAGTCTGGTAAGGATTATCAGGTGCATAGTGCCTTGGATAAGTTCCTGCAAGTCAAGGAATATAACATCCAGCAAGCCTTCGTTTTATCCAATGCTCAGCAGGTGAAGGTGAAGGATGGAATAACTTATCTGCCTATCTATTATATAATGTGTATAGAGCCAAAGCAGGCAGAAGATGAAGTGTTGCTTTAGGACGATTGGTAAGATATAATAAGAAAAATGTAAAGAATATTTATCATAATAACCCTTATTGGGATAATATTTATGAAAACCTTCATAGCTGATAGGTGCCAATAAAATCCCATGAAATTATAATATCTCTAAAAATGAACATCAAGTCAATAGGCAGTAAAATTAAGGGAAATCCTACGATGGTAGATGGTACGGTGTATTCCATGCTCATCATCTGTGCATTTCCCATTTCCTGAACGATATGATTCAGTCGATTATCCCTTCCATCTATCCGATTGTGAAGGATAAGTTCGACTTCTCGTTTGCACAGATAGGTATCATCACGCTGGTCTTCCAGATGACGTCTTCTATCCTGCAACCATTCACAGGGCTTTATGCCGACAAGCATCCCCGTCCCTATGCTCTTTCCATCGGCATGTGCTTCACATTGGTGGGCTTGCTCTTGCTGGCCTTCGCCGAAAATTATTTTCTGATTCTCCTGGCGGTGAGCGTCGTAGGGCTGGGATCTTCCGTGTTTCATCCCACTGCTTCGAGAGTGGCACAGATGGCATCGGGAGGCAAGAAGAGTCTGGCACAATCCATCTTTCAGGTGGGCGGCAATGGTGGATCGGCGATAGGACCGCTGCTTGCCGCCATCATCATTTTGCCTTTTGGCCAGCATGCCATCTCCTGGTTTGCCCTTGCAGCCCTGCTTGCCGCCATCATCATGGTAAGATTGGGAGTCTGGTATAAGGCACGACTGGCTTACGTGGTGAACCATCCGCAGAAACAACCCCTTCTCAACACCCATTTATCTAAAAGGGTGAAGTATTGGGCACTGTTCATCCTCATTATGCTCGTGTTCTCCAAGTATTTCTATACGGCGTGCATCACGAGTTACTTCACCTTCTTCCTGATGGATAAGTTCGGCGTGTCGGTACAGACCTCGCAACTGTGCCTCTTCGTATTCCTTGCCGCCTTTGCCATAGGTACTGTAGCTGGAGGTATGCTGGGTGACAAGTTTGGCAGAAAGTATGTCATCTGGTTCTCTATTCTGGGAGCAGCACCTTTTGCTATTGCCATGCCTTTCGTCAACTTCACGTGGACTATCATCTGTACCTTCCTTTCTGGCTTGATCATCGCCTCGGCATTTTCTTCCATCGTGGTATATGCCACCGACCTGATGCCAGATAAAGTGGGATTGATAGCAGGCATTTTCTTCGGACTGATGTTTGGCTTGGGAGGTTTGGGCTCTGCTTTCTTCGGCTGGTTAGCCGACAAGACGAGCATCGAGTTCATCTTCCAGGTGAGTGCCTTCCTGCCACTGCTCGGCATCATTGCCGGATTCTTGCCGAATACGCAGAAAAGAAGCGTTGAAGTATGAAGCGTGAAAATGAATTATACTTTCATGTCATTTCTGACTGCTAAGTTTAAATTAATTATATTTTGATGTCAGTTTTGCAGCGTCATTTGCCATTTTTGTCAATATCTGTTCACTCCAAACAGACAGATAGAATTGGCACATAACTTGCTCATATATAGAGTGAAAGCGGAAGCCGAAAGGGCAAGGGGAACAATAAGAACCCTAAGCAATGATATTTGAGGGTTTCTTGAAATCCTTGAGCCTCGAAAGCCGAAGCAATCATTATTTTAAAAGGATAAATATAATAAACAATTAGAAATCCCGACAGAGCCGAGAGGCGAAGAGAGGACGAGAAAAATAAAATTTGGAGGTTTTTCATTATGTTGTTAGCTCGTAGAAATAACAGTGTTTCAAATTGGTTGAACAATTGGTTTAATGACAATTTCTTTGATACAAGCTTGATGCCACATATGAACGCCACCGCTCCTGCAGTTAATGTCAAGGAAGATGAAAACGCTTATACGATGGAGATTGCAGCTCCTGGTTTGAAGAAAGATATGGTCAAGATGAACATTGACAAGGATGGTTATCTGAATGTATCTATCGAGAACAAGGACGAGAAGAAGGAGGAAAAGAAGGAAGAGCATTACTTGCGTCGTGAATTCTCTTACAGCAACTATTCTCAGAGTTATGCTCTGCCAGAGAATGCCAATCAAGAGAAGATTTCTGCTGAGGTCAGCGATGGTGTCTTAAAGATTGAGATACCTAAGGTAGCCAAGGAAGAAAAGAAAGACGATGTTAAGCACATTAAGGTGAAATAATCACTCATAACGTGCTAACCCGTTTTCTGGATGATATTTCATAAGCATCGGGAAAATAATTAAAACGAGAGGGTGTGTCATGAATTTATGACGCACCCTTTTTTCCGATGATACTCCCATTTTCCCCAAAAATACCCTTTAAATTATCCTTATCTGCTGGGGTAATTTTTTCTCCCTGCCCACACAAGAATTTTTCCGTGGACAGGGAAAAATAAAAGTGGGTCAGGAACGGAAAAAATGAAAGCTAATTTAATGAAATTTTTAGACAGATGAAGAAGCGCTTCTTTGAAACTTAACGAAGCGCATCATGAGACCTTATAAATGCGCATCGTTAGATTTGATAAATATACTTTCTTTGCGGAAATGCTTTCTCACCGGATAGTGTGTCAAGATTTATAACTCCCCCTCATCCTCTTCTCCATGAAAGATGTTATTAGAAAGACTAACAAATATTACTAAAAATCATATAAAACAATCTAATTTTCGAGAAATTAAGAGGGGATTCGTATTATTTTCATTATATTTGCAACAAATTGAAATCAATGATGATTGTAATGACATTTGCAACAACAAAACATATATCAAATAAACTCCAAAGATGTAATGTTCCCCATTACATCCTGCATTGTAATCTTCGGAAATAATATCTATCTCATTTCAGATAACATATTATTAACGAATTAAAATTTACATGGGTTTAATTAGGGTCTGCTGAATTAATTTCGAGTCATAGACAGAGGGTAGCAGACGTAG
>OMBB01000894.1_pt1 | contig 12440 bp, 10 predicted proteins | sample 1673961 | NCBI WGS metagenome assembly OMBB01 (sample SAMEA103958135, study PRJEB25191) | human gut metagenome | reverse complement strand
GGTAGCGCGAGGTGGCCTGTATGTTTTCCATTTTCAGACGTTCGGCGCCTATCTGGGTGTTCAGTTCGGCGATGTCCGACAGTTGCAGGAGATTGTTCGTCGAATCCAACTGCTGGTGGTATTTTTTCAGATATTTGATGGCATTGGGATAGTCTTTGGCGCATTCGTAAATGTAGGCATGTTGTTGCAAGCCTTTCTCGGACAATTGGTCAGCGTGGGCATGGGCCTGCTCATACTGTTTGTCCAGTATGTTCTTGCTGATGTGGGCTATCAGTAGGGAAACGCTGGCAGAGAGCTTGCAACGGTCCGCCATTTGTACGGCTTCTTTATAGCAGTCGTTGAATTCATCTATACGTCCCTGCCGGAATAGTACCAGGCATTTCTCTATCATGGCTTGGGCTATGTTCCGTTCTGTTTTGGCGCTCTTCAAGGCTTTTTCGCAATAGTCCAGTGCGGTGGCGTAATCTTTTTGGGTGTTACGGTAATATTCGGCAAGGCTTGAGTATAGTTGGCTGGGATCTTGGTCGGGCATATTCTTCAGCATATAGTCCAAGGCTTCCTGATAGTATTGGGCGGAGAGGTCGAAGTTTCCGCGTGATTTGTAGATATGGCCCATGGTTCGGATACAGCTGAAGATACCGTAAGGGTATCTGTCGGCAAAAGCTTGCTTTTTCATTTTTTCCGCTTTCTGCAAGGCGAGCAATGAGCGTTGTTGGTTCAGGAAGTAGATGATTTCGCTGCTCCAAGCGTGATAATAATATTGCAGATAGTTATTGGCACGTGAAATCTCTTTCAGGTCAGTGGATGCCTTTTCTATTTTGCTATCATCTTTTTGGGATATATAGAACTGCAGGGGGATGATGTATGCCAGGCATTGTGCTTTTTTGTCACCGAGCTTCAGAGCCTGTTGATACAAAGTGTCGGCCACCAGCAACCCCTCCTGCTGGCGTGCCTGCTTGGAAGCCCGCTGGTAGATGGGGTAGAGTGCATCGTCTATCTTGTAGGGATTGTTCTGTGCTGCGGAAGGTAGGAACACCCATACTGAAAGCACTAGAAAACATAACCTTGAAAGAATGCACTCCCTCTTTGTTCTATTGGATGGAATAAGCATGTTTTTTTCCGGATACTTATTATTATGCCTATGGCATCGCAAAAATAAGATAAAAGAATAAATTACAAGCTTTTTTTGTATAATTTCTCTGTTTGCTTGTTGAATGATCCTTGCCAGGAGCTTTCTTACGAAATTTCCGGTGATAATGCCGCCCTCTACATCATCATATTCTTCCTTATCGAGAACTTCACGATGGCCATTGCATTGACTGCCGCCAGCGGCAGGTCCATGGGGTCGTGGTGGTTGTTGTAGCTCACCAGACGGATGCAGTCCGGCCGTTCCGAGTGGTTGACGTATTTCACTGCCAGGTATTCGTCGCCGCCCCGTTCGAAGGAGACGAGATACATTTCACCGTAGATGACGTCGGTGAAGTCGCGGATGGACTTAAAGCCTACGATGTCGCCGGACTTGAGGATGGGATACATCGAGTCGCCCGAGACGTAGACGGCACCGTCGCACACAGGGATATTGGGAATTACAATCCGCCCCAAGGCGTACTGCGGGCGGTCAGCCAGCAGTGTCTTCAGGTTGGCGGCGGCAGAGATGTCATAGAGGGTCACGCTACGGTCGTCCATAGGGTCGGCTGTTTTCGGTGTGTGAAGTATTTCCACTTCACCTTGTACCAAGTCATTGTCACAGAATTTTGAATGATGTGCAGGCGAGCCCTTTCCCGTCAGCAGCCAGTTGTAGTCCACGTCGTCCAGGCTGCCCAGCAGCAGGGGGAAGTCGATGCTGTTGCGGGCGTTCCAGTTGCTCAGTGTGGAGCGTGATATACCCAGAAAGGCGGCAAGTTCGCTGTCTGTCTTGAATTCTTTCGCCAGTTTGGCACGTTTTATGATGTCTGCCGCACAAAATACCGGGTCTTTGTCATTCGCCATATTCTTCAGTTTTTACGTGTAAATTATTCAGAAACTATTATCTCCTCATTTATACTGTCTTACGTCTTATTTAAGAATTTAATTCCCGATTTGTTTATTTTATAAATGAAAACAATATTATCTTTGTTGGGACAAAAATACATATCATGTTTTATAAATGCAAATAAAAGGGAGGGATTTATGGAAAATACACATCTGGTCTTTTATCCGGAAGCATCCGAATTTAGCAAAAATACTTACGAATTTGAAAAAATGGGCATCCGCCTTGCCGGATGTATAGATGAGGTGCGTTGGAAGTATAGATACAACGCGCTGGATGTATAGATAGAATACGCTGGATATATACTTCCAGCAAACAGCCCCTACAAGCATCTTTGGCAGGGGCGTGCCGAAAAAATATTATTGTACTAATTCTTAACAAAAAATGGTTATGGAACAGATTATTGAAAAAAATGTTCGTTTCTGTGGATGTTGCCACAGAGAACTGCCCGTTGATTCTTTTTATGTAGACAAGCGTACGCTTGCCCCCGACAATTATTGCAAGGAATGCCGTAGGGCGATGAGCAACGCCCGCTACCGTCGCTCACTTCCTGCAAGCAATCCCCTCCGTTATCCGGTCATCACTGAAATTTCGGACTGTACTCTTCGTATGTATCTTATTCTGAATGCTTTGAAGGTAGTGCGCGAAAGCGTGCTCCGCAAGCGGAAACGCCTATGCGAAGCAGGTGATATAGAATGATACAAGCCGCTCTCTCCCCCTAATCACTAACCCCTAATCATCAAACCATGTCCAGAATCAAAAAACGGGGACTTGACTATTTCCCCTTGAACACAGACTTCATGCACGACCGTCTGGTGCGCCGCATCATGAAACGTGAGGGTGACGGCTCCTTTGCCATTCTGCTGGGCGCCCTCTCCTGCATTTATGCCGACGAAGGCTATTACGTGTGTGCCGACGAGCTTTTCTACGAAGACCTTTCCGCCTGCCTCTATGAAAAGACGGCTGCCGACGTGAAGCGCATTCTTGCCCTGGCTGTGGAGTACGGCATTTTCAATGCCGCCCTTTTCGGCAAATACGCCATCTTGACTTCTGCTGAGATACAGCGGCAGTATCTGTTCAGTACCAAGCGCCGGAAATCTTCTGCCATAGACACACGTTATTGTCTGGTGGATGATTCTCAGAGCGATGACGAGGCCGCGCCGACTGCCGCCGGGAGAGTGCCGTCTGCCAATGGAAGCGTGCCGTCCGTTGCCGAAAGTGCAGCATTTAAGTCCGAAAATGCGACATCGGGTACACATAGCACAGCAGAGCATAGCACATCACAACACAGCAAAGAAAATCCCCTCCTCCATAGTTCCCCCGGAACCGGGGGCACTGAGGGCGCGGATGTGCCATCCGCGGAGGGGGAATATCTTCGGAAAATAGAGCAACTGCAACCGCCGCAGGATGGCACGGACCGCAACCTGGACGGGTTGCTTTTCAATCTGAAGCAGTTCCATATTCCTCCGCAAGAGCAGTATGCCATTATCCTCAAAAGTAATTTCGGTGCTATCGGCCACCCTTTGTGGAAGGGCTTCTATGCCTTGCGCGAGAGTCATGGCAAGATACGGCAACCGGGGCGATACCTGCTGAGCCTGTGCTGTAAGTAAGTTTTCGATTTGTGAATAAATTCATGAAGAAAAACGGTTTTTTTAATTTGCACACTTTTCCGGATAGCGTTATCTTTGCAATGTGGTTAAGCTTAATACACAAAAATAAAACAATGCTGTTTCATTTGAAAAAAACGAATCCTTGAATTTCAAGACAAACTATTAATTTTTAAAACAAAACTACTATGCCAGTAATTTACAAATCATTTCAGTCCGTTCTTGCCAACAAAGAGGGCAAGAAGCTTTTTTATCCCCGCGTGGTGCTGACGGGGAATGTGGACACCGAGCAGGTGGCCAAGGAGATTGCGGAATTGTCTTCCCTCTCTACGGGTGACTCGAAGAATGTCATCGACAACCTGGTGACCGTGATGACTCGCCACCTGCAGTCTTCCGAGAGCGTGACGCTGGACGGTCTGGGTACTTTCCGCCTTACGATGAAGTCCACCATGAACGGTGTGGAAGACCCTCTGAAGGTGTCGGCTACCCAGTCCACACTACGAGTGCGTTTTCTGCCCACCTCCAAGCGTAATCTGGACCATACGGTGTCTACCCGTTCGCTGGTGACCGGGGTGAAGTGCGTGCGCTTCGACCTTCAGGACACGGCAGGTTCGGGCGGCAACGACGGTGGCTCGGGCGGTAACGACGGTGACCAAGGTGAAAATCCGTTGGGATAAGGCCATTTACGATTTGACGATTTACGATGTACGATTGAAATTCGTACTGCTAAATAACCGCGCCTATGCAGGCATTTATGATACGAAAAGTAATCGTACATCGTAAATCGTCAAATCATAAATTACTAATCTTCAATCATTAATCACTAACTAATCTTATGCGAAAAATCAACTACATCGTGGTGCATTGCAGCGCCACGCGGGAGGGCTGTACGCTTACTTCCGAGGCTCTGGAGGCAGAGCACCGCCGCCGTGGCTTCCGCACGACGGGCTATCACTACTATATCCGGAGAGACGGTACTGTGCTCGGAACCCGTTCCTTGGAACTGCCCGGTGCGCATTGCCGCGGTCACAACAAGTATTCGATAGGTATCTGCTACGAAGGCGGGCTGGATGCCCGGGGAAATCCGAAGGATACCCGTACGCCGGAGCAGCGTTCGGCCCTGCACCTGCTGGTGTACCAGCTGCTACAACAGTTCCGGAATGCCCGTGTATGCGGCCACCGCGACCTCAGTCCCGATTTGGACGGAGATGGGACGGTGGAGCCGTGGGAGTGGGTGAAGCAGTGTCCGTGCTTCGAGGTAAGTAAAGAATTTTAAAACAATCATCCTTAAAACATGGAATTATGAAAATAAGCAAAGAAACCTGGAAAGATATCTTGAAAATTGTGGGCACCATCATTGCCACCATAGCCAGTGTGCTGGGCGTGCAGGCGATGCCACTGTAGGAGGCTGAAAAGCCAGCAAGGGAATGGGAGAGGCTTGGAAAACAGCCTCCCCCATCCCTTATCCCGCAAAACATATTGAATAATTTTTCTAATAACAACGATTTATCATGAAAAGAATATCCTTGTTTTTATTACTGTTCCTTTTACTGAAGGCAACGGTTATGTATTCGCAGGATGGCCATCCTGAAACCAACTTCCGGATTGTTCCGGTATCTCCCAATGCAGCTTCATTGGGAACGTATGGACTGATACCTACTGACAATTATGTGGGGCAAGCCCGAATCAGCATTCCCATTTACGAGATTGACCTTGACGGAAAGAAGTTCCCCATTGCACTATCGTACCATACGGACGGAACACGTGTTGCACAAGAAGCTACTTGGATTGGCCTTGGATGGACCCTCCAGGCAGGAGGGTGCGTCGTCAGACAAGTGCAGGGTACGGACGACTTTGCAGCACGTGGATGCTATAACCTTACTGATGCTCCGTGGCTGACCAATCCCAGATTTGAAGTGACCGACCAGAATTTGGAGAAGTATATGGGTTATTTCAAAGGTGACTATGATGCCGAACCTGATATGTTTTACTTCAATGCAGGCGGACATTCGGGCTCCATGTATTTCGACGTATTGAAGAACAACCGACAACTGAATGCCGTCCCTACCATCCAAACACAAGAAAAAGTGGTAAAGATGGTATACAATACAAGTAACAAAACATGGACCATGACGGACTTGGAAGGATATGTCTATTCCTTCTCGACAAAAGAAATCACATACTATTTCTTAAATACCATTGATTTTTTTCAAACAGATATAACTAGAAGTCATATATTTCCATACTATAACGAACCGCAGATTGTAACAGCCTGGATGCTTGACTCTGTGACATCTCCCAACGGTGGAAAGATTATGTTTAGTTACAAAAAAGAAAGTATTTTTACTCCCATTTCTACTACAGAAGACGTTATATCTTTGTCTAAAATAGTGAATGGCCAATTGTCTTCACAATCTCCGCAGTATTTCACCAATAAGTTCAACTACAATTACTCATACTCCAAGATAGAGCAATGGACATTGTCGGCTATTACTTTTGAAGGGGGTAAAGTAGAATTCGGTACAACTGATCGTGAGGATATTGCCGGTAACCTTATCAAGACCACCATGCTGGAGTATAAATATCTGCTTAGCGGAATGGCTGCCACTACCAATGGTTATGATGACCGTTTGTTATTGTCGAAGGTATATGATGTGGCTGGTTCGAAGAAGAACAATGTATATACCATGGATTACAATATGGGGAAATTGCCGCCCAAACGCTCTCTGTCTGTAGATGCCTGGGGATTCTACAACGGTGCGTCACCAATGACTGCTTCTTTAAAGATTAGCCCCAGCATTTATTGGTCGGAGTCGATAAAGCCGAGCAGTAAGACGAGCTTGTTCAAAGAAGGTATGGACCGTTCATTCAATGAGGCGTTGTGCAAGATAGGGACGCTGCGCACTATCACCTATCCTACGGGTGGCACAACTACCTTTGAGTATGAAGGACATCGTTTTGAAACTTTGCCTATGATGCCCCCCTTGCGCGAAGGAACCCTTAACCTGGTAGACAACGGTATGCCGCCCGTAGCACCCGGAGCTCCTGTCCTTATGTATATTGGCGAGCCTTTTGAAGTGGACGATGCCAATCCCAAGATTATCATCCGCAGAAGACATGACGAACCTCATCCCAGTGAACATCTTGCTTCGTCGCTTACTTACACAACACAACTCGAAAAGAAAGAGGGTAATGGTTATAGAACCTTGTTCTCTTCTCCCGATTATGATGTGATGGAGCCCTGGCCTGATGACACTGAAAAGCAACTGGACAGAGGTACGTATCGTGTGACATTGGCAGTGCAGAATGTAAGGTTGGAGTATCCTATCAATATTTCGGTAGAGATAGTAGGCAAAACGAATGCTCCCTTGGATAAGGATTACCTGGGTGCCGGGCTGCGCATCAAGTCCATCACGAATACGGACGGCAACGGTAACCAGAGTTGGCGTAAGTTTGAATATCAGGATGCAAAGCTGATGGTGAAGCCGGTATTCAACGCACCGGTCTATGTAGAACAAATGCAAAGTTGGGCAGGAAACTGGATGAATGCTTACTATGAACTGATTCAATCTGCTCCTTATATCCCTTTGACGAATCTTTCCAGAGGAAACCTTGTGGGATATACGGCGGTCAGTGAATCATATGGCGACATGGATACTCAGGGATATACCACTTACAGATACCATAACGTTCCGGATGAGGTTACTGATATATACCTGGCCGGTATTCCTACGGTGCCTGACTATGAGAACGGTAAACTTTCGTCGGTAGAATATAGGGATAAAAATCATAAACTGCTGAAGAGAGAGGAGTACACCTACTCACCTTCTTCTTCGGAAGAGGTTTGGGCACCGAAAATACGCAACTATTATTTCAATCCGGATTATTCCCATCCTACCCGTACCATGCAGCCTTACAATCTGTGGGCACAATCGTACTATCTCAGCAAGAAAGTGACTACCGACTATCGCGCTGAAGGCAATATAGTGGACGAAGAGAGATATGCCTATACTGACTATGGGGTACTTTCTTCCTTGAAGAGCAACAAGCACGGGGTGGAGAAAGAAAAGCAGTTTAAATATGCAAACAGCTTTACAGATGCCGTTTCCGTCAAGATGAAAGGGAAATATATGGTGGGTATGCCTATAGAACATGTCGAACTCTCTGCCGGCAAAGTGGTGAATGCGTCGAAGACGGAATATAAAGACACGCTCAACATGATTCTGCCCAAACGTACGTTGAAATTCAGCTCTGCTGCTCCCAAGACACTGGCCGACTATGCGGGAGCCTATGTGCAGGACATCTGGTTTGGCAAGTACACTTCGAGAGGCCGGCTGCTGGGTTATATACGCAACAATTTGCCGGTGAGCTTCCTATGGGCCTATAACAATCTTTATCCGGTGGCCAAGATAGAAGGAAAGACGTATGAGGCTGTAGAGAAAATCTCGTCGGCGAGCATCAGCCAACTGCCAGCCAATGTGAATACTGCGTCTATTACAGCTGTCCTGAACACAGTGCGAAACGGGCTTGCCAACGACAATGCTTTGGTTACTACCTATCTCTATCGCCCGCTTGTGGGTGTTACGGAAATTGTAGAACCGAATAAAGAGAAAGCGACCTTTACCTATGATGACTTCAACCGCTTGTTCCAGGTTAAGGACCATAATGGAAAGGTAGTGAACGAATATCAGTATAATTACAAACCCCAATGAAACGAAAGAATTGTATGAAACGAAAATATATGTTTATGGCGTTGTTGTGTTATGCATTGACAACAGCGGCGCAGGATGCCAGCCACAATTATGTGCGTACCCGTAGCATGCTGGATGAAACGGGAGGTAAATATCTGGACAAGGTGGAGTATTTTGATGGCCTGGGACGTCCGTTCCAGACGGTATTGAAGAAGGTGACGGCAAGCAACAGCAATCTGGTGACGCTGCAGGAGTACGACGTTGCAGGACGTGCCGTGAATTCCTGGCTGCCGATAGTCTCGTCTGCCGAGTATGTGGCGCCTGCTGCATTCAAGAGCAGTGCGCCCAGCAACTATGGCAACGACTCGCGTCCTTACGGCCAGCCGGTGTACGAGGCTTCTCCGCTGAACCGTACCGTCAAGGAATACGGACCGGGAGCCGCATGGCATGGCGGGCATTCCGTCAATACGGACTATCTGGCCAACAGTACGGCTAACGCGCAGTTGAACTGCATCAACTATGGCGTAAGCAGTGCAGGCGCACTGACGAGCAACGGCAGCTATGCTTCCGGCCAGCTTTCGGTCGTTAAAACCACCGATGAAGACCTGAACGTGAGCTACACCTTCACCGACAAGATGGGACATGTTGTATTGTCCCGTCAGATGAAGGGCAGCGAAACGCACGACACTTACTATGTGTATGACGACAAAAGTAATCTTTGTTTCGTACTCCAGCCTATGTACCAGAGCTCGGCCAATCTCGACTTGTATGCTTTTCAGTACAAATACGACGGACGCAACCGCTGTATCTGGAAGAAGCTTCCCGGTGCGGGATATATGGAAATGGTGTATGACAATGCCGACCGCCTGGTATTCTCGCAGGACGGCAACCAGCGTGCCCTTACATCCGGTAACTGGACGTACTACAAGTACGACGGGCTGAACCGCCTGACGGAACAGGGGACTTGTACCAACAAAGTGACCACTTCTGGAACGAATGTACTTGTGCAGCACTTCTATGACAGTTACGCTTTCCGTTCGCAAGCAGGTTTCAATAACAGCAATTTCCCTGATGATGCTTCGGGCAATGGAAAAGGTGCCTTGACTGCAAGTGTGGCAACGGTACTTGGTAGTAGTAACAAGATTTATACCGCATACTACTATGACATCAAGGGACGTGTGGTGAAGACTGTACAAAGTAATCCTTTGGGTGGCTATGATGTGACGGCTACCGTATATACCTTCACCGATAAGCCCGCTACTGTAACGCATACGCATACTGCAAGCGGAAAGCCCACTCGTACTGAAATGTATACTTACAGCTACAACCATGCGGACAGACTCTTGAAAGTAGAGCATACATTAGGCGGCACCAAGATAACCCTTGCCGACTATGCGTATGACAACTTGGGCAGACTGCAGTCCAAGTCTCTGCACGGAAGTGCCACCAACAAGCTGACGTATGCCTATAATGTCCGTGGCTGGCTGACGGGAATTAGTGGAAGCAAGTTTACACAGAATCTGTACTACAACACCGGCACCGGCACCGCCAAATACAACGGCAGCATCAGCAGCATGACGTGGAAAGCTGGAAATGAGAGCACTATCCGTGGCTATAAGTTCACTTACGACGGATTAAGCCGTCTGATGAACGCCACTTACGGCGAAACAGCCGGCATCAATACAAACACCAACCGTTTCAGTGAGAATGTAACCGCCTATGACAAAAACGGCAACATCAAGACCTTGCAACGTTACGGTCAGACCGCTGCTTCCAGTTACGGTTTGATTGATAACCTGACTTTCACCCTCGGTGGCAATCTGTTGAACCGCGTGGACGATGCGGCAGCGGCTTCCGCCTACGGTGGCGGCTTCGAGTTCAAGGACGGCGTGAAGCAGGCGAACGAATACACCTACGATTCCAACGGAAATTTAACTAAAGATTTAAACAAGGGAATTAGTACAATTACCTATAATGTATTAAATTTGCCCAATATGGTCACGTTCAGTGACGGTAGTACGATTGCCTATACTTATGGTGCCGACGGCACAAAGCTGAAAACTGTCCATAAGACAGGCAGCACTACCACCACGACGGACTATTGCGGAAACGTGGTCTATGAGAACGGTGTTCAGAAGTTGCTGCTGACTGATGAGGGTTATGTTACTTTGAGTGACAGCAAGTATCACTATTACTTGAAAGACCATCAGGGTAACAACCGGGTAGTCATCAACCAGAGCGGCACGGTAGAGGAGACGAACCATTACTATCCATTTGGAGGGGTGTTTGCAAGTGCAGGCAATGTGCAGCCTTACAAGTACAACGGGAAGGAGTATGATGGCAAGAAGGGGTTGAATTGGTATGATTATGGAGCACGTATGTATGATGCAGCATTGGGTAGGTTTATGACAGTTGATCCACTGGCAGAGAAGTATTATCCGATGAGTCCGTATGGGTATTGTTTGAATAATCCTATCAAATTTATTGATGCAGACGGGAGACTGCCAAGAATTTATATCGAAAGAAAAGGTTTTGGACATGCATTTGTAACAGTTGGCAATGGTGATAATACAATTGTGTATACCTATGGTAGATATGGAGAATTGGGAAAAGATAAAAGTTCGGCACGGAATACTTCGCCTACAGGAGAAGGAGTGCTTATTAAATTGACGGGTAGAGATGCTATTAGCTTTATTCAGGATCAAATGCTTGCTAATGAAGCAGTGGGATATGAGTTTACAAAAGGTTCAGATGAACTTGTTTCGAAACACTTTGATAAGCAATTAGATAATAGTAATAAAATACCTCAAAAAGGTAAGTATGCAGGTAAAGAAAATGCGAAAGTTATTGATGAATATAATTTATTTATTAACAACTGCGCTACCACTTCCATAAAAGGTATACAAGAGGGAGTAAAAAAAGATTTGGATTTGAAAGATTCTAAAGCCCCTGCTTCTTTAGGAGACCGTTTGAAAGTAATGTCTAAAGAGGATGAGCATAGTATCAGAAGAATTACTTATAATGAAATAAAGAAAGAGTTTAATTTGCATGGAGCTGGAACAAAATGGTAATTATGAAAAAGGTTATTTTAATGGTATTTCTGATATTCTCATTGTTGATGATTGTCTATGGGATAGGTTTTATTCTTAATTATTATTTAGTGATAAAATATTCCATAGAAGACTGTTTGCCCTTAGGTGGTAAAGGCACTTTCCCGGTAGTGAGTGACAGATTAGATGAAATACATGCTCTTGTCAATTATGCTGAAATAGTAGTTATATATGCAATTTATGCTTTATCATTGGCTGTATATTGGTTGCTTAACATTAATAAGAAATAATCTGTCTTAGTTGACTAATCTCTTTAATAACTATCCTAACATCAGATAGCTCATATCTTGCATGTTAGGATAGCTTTTTTTCTTTCTAATACTGATACGACGGCCTTAACCGTCTGACTGCTTTCACCCACGGCGCAGGCCGCTATACAGAAAAGGTGACCGGTTACGACAAGAACGACAATGTCCTGTCTTCGCAGTGCTACGGGCAGACCTCCGCATCAGTCTACGCCCTAATCATTCTTACGGGCAATCTGCTGAATCATGTGGACGATACCGCTACGACTTCTGCTTACAACAATGGCTTCGAGTTCAAGGACGGTGTTAAGCAGGCGAACGAGTACGTTTATGATGCGAACGGCAATTTGACCAAAGATTTAAACAAGGGAATTAGCAATATTACGTATAATATATTAAATTTGCCAACGGGCGTCACTTTTGCTTCCGGCGGTTTCATACAGTATGGCTATACTGCCGACGGCATCAAGCGGCGCATGATGTATAAGGAGGCAGATGGTTCGGGCAATCCGGTTCCTACTGTGTATTGCTGCAATGTGGTCTATGAAAACAGTGTTGGCAGGCTTCTTCTTACGGAAGAGGGGTATGTTACGCTTTCGGACAAGAAGTATCACTATTACCTGCAGGACCATCAGGGAAACAACCGCGTTGTCCTCAGTTCCAGCGGTGCTGTTGAGGAAGCGAACCATTACTATCCCTTCGGTGGTGTGTTTGCAAGCTCAGGCAATGTGCAGCCTTACAAGTATAACGGCAAGGAG
>OMBB01000884.1_pt1 | contig 12578 bp, 10 predicted proteins | sample 1673961 | NCBI WGS metagenome assembly OMBB01 (sample SAMEA103958135, study PRJEB25191) | human gut metagenome | reverse complement strand
AACCAAGAATAACGGAAAACGGAATTGATTATATCCTTGTCGGAGATTACTACATCCCGGACTTGAAACTGCCGGAGGAACACCGCCCTATCGGAAAGTACGGACGGATGCACCGGGAATATTTAAGGGAAGTCCACCCAGCCAGATTGAATACATTGATACTGACCGGAGAATTGTGGACATATCTTGCAGACCTGAACGAACAGGCACAGGAACGGTTAGACACCATCATGGAGCAGATGAAAATTGCCGAGGGCGTAACCGAGGAATTAAAGTGTACCCGTCAAATGGAATGGGTGCGGCGGTGCAATAATATCCACAATCGGGTAGAAGAAATTGTTTTGCATGAGATAATTTATTCATAATAGTATGGTGTCAGGCTTATGACAAATCAGAGGTTAAAAGGTGCGTTATGTTAAAAAGCATAGGGTTATATTTTAGAAAAATAGATTTTCTGAATTTTGCAGTTGGAGCTATAATGCCAATCATTGTATTGTTTATAGTTTATTCATCAGTCAAATCAAATATAATTCTTCAAGACACTGATTTTTTATCACTGTTGATGAATCATAAAGGGAAATTCATATTTTACTTTTTCGTGTCCTTTATTGAAGAAGTTATTTTTAGAGGAATTATTTTTGGGCTGTTGCTGCAAAAATGTAAAAATAAGTATTTGAGTTGCGTAATAGCTGCACTTATTTTTACACTACCACATATTTTTAATACCGATAATATTTCTGTTCTGGTAATGTTTATTTTTCCTTTTCTATATGGAATATTTGCCAATGAAATGTTTTACACTACAAAGAGTATTTGGATGCCCACAGGATTTCATTGGTTATGGAATTATACAATAACAAGTTTGTTTCTTGTTACAGGAACACAAAGTTTCATATATGTACATATCATAGCAGCAATGATTATAATGATACCGTTGTTTTACATTGTTATTGGGAAAACACGCCTCAAAAAGACATCCCCTCAAAAACTTTGATTACCCCCCAAATTGGAAGGAAAGATAATATACATAATCATTTTCCACACCAACGATTCCTTTTTCCATTTCCGTGATAGGAATCCCTGACAGCCCGTCTTTTCCATAGATTAGAGCCATTAATCCCTGTTCAGAGTCTGAAAGGATAGCAGTCTTGCCTTCTATTGTCGAAGCTGAATGAATCTGAATCGGAATCTCCCCTTTTATCTGGCTTGCACTTCTGACATAATATTCTCTGTTTTCTATATTTTCTAAAATAGGAAAATCCGTAGAATATTTTGCATAATCATCTGCTACAATTAATTTTACCTTAAAAGATTCAAAATCCGGCACAACAGCAATGACACCTCTGGAAGGGGAATCGATTCCGTCATAGTCCAAATCAGCCACTTTACTTTTACTGATCAGTGTCCCAGACTGATATTCAGATACATAAATGGTGAGTGTTTTAAATTCATCTTTTATAAAATAATGAAAAAGATATGCGCCGTCTGTTCCGGATAATAATTCTGCTGTTTTCATCTCAGTACTTGTCTGATCAACTGCGGTAATATAATTTTTTGGATGTATCAGTTTGTGAAAGAATAAAGTGCCAAGGATCGCAGAGACAATTACTGCAAAAACAGTTACTACAGCAAGAATTGTTTTTAAATTTTTTTGTTTCTTTTTACTCTCTTTTGTAATCTGAATAAGATTGCTGTCTGATTTTTCAATTACATTTTCAGCACCGATATCTTCACCTGCAAGAAATTCATTAATGCTGATTCTAAGTATGCTGCACAATTCCATATAAATTGACACGTCAGGCAGGCATATGCCACGTTCCCATTTAGAAACCGATTTGTCACTCATATTCAGTTTTTCTGCCAATTGCTTCTGCGTCAGTCCAAGAGCTTTTCTTTTTTTTGCAATATATTTTCCGATTTTGATTAAATCCATATAATTCACTTCCTTCTGTTTAATCTAAGCATAATATAAATTATAAGAAATGAACACCCCTTATGAGTAGAATGCGTTGAGTATTTGAATTAGTGATAGATTAGGACGCAAGAGTTGATTGACGTTGGATAATGCTCCATAATATAATGAAAAGAATAAAAGGCAGATATCTATGCCTGGATAGATGGAGAAGAACCTATGGAGAAAAAAAGAGGAATTGATTCGTTTACACTACATATTCTGGCAATGCTGTTTATGTTATGTGATCATTTGTGGGCGACACTATTTCCAGCACAGGAATGGATGACATGCGTAGGAAGACTTGCTTTTCCGATTTTCGCATTTATGATCGCAGAAGGATGCTATTATACTTCGAATGTGAAAAAATACATGCTGCGTCTTTTTCTATTTGCCATAATTTCAGAAATACCATTTAACCTGATTATGGGAAGTTCTGTATTTTACCCGTTTCATCAAAATGTACTATGGACCTTTTTATTAGGGGTGTTATCGATACAGATCATTGAAAAGGCAAAGAAGAAACAAAAGAAATGGATATCGTTTTTTGTGGTTTGCCTCGTGCTTTTGATGGATTTTCTGCTTGGAACCATAACCATGGTAGATTACAATGCTGCAGGAATACTGACGGTATTACTTTTTTATTTTTTTCGCAAGAAAACCTGGATTTCTTTTGCGGCACAGCTTGTCGGACTGTATTATTTGAATGTAGTTATGCTGGGGAATCTGTATTATCCGGTAACGATTCTGGGACATCATTTTGAGATTGCACAGCAGAGCTTTGCACTGCTGGCACTGATTCCAATCTGGTTATATCATGGAGAGCAGGGGTACCATAACAAGTGGTTCAAGTATTTCTGTTATGCGTTTTATCCGGTGCACCTTCTTATCTTGTTTGTTATTTGGCAATGGCGTATTTGGTAATAGATCAGCAGCGGAAATTCTGGATAAATTATTATAGAAAGTGATGGGGGAAAGAATGCAGACTTATACTTATGTTTCAAAAGGAAAATTTGAATTAATGGAAAAGCCAAAGCCTGTGCTGATGCATGAAAGAGATGCCATTGTAAAGGTGACACTTGCCAGCATTTGTTCCAGTGACCTGCACATTAAGCATGGAAGCGTTCCAAGGGCAGTGACGGGGATTACAGTCGGTCATGAGATGGTTGGAATTGTGGAAGAAGTCGGAACTGCTGTGAAGAATGTGAAACCAGGAGATCGGGTGACGGTAAATGTAGAAACTTTTTGTGGAGAATGTTTTTTCTGCAAGAAAGGTTATGTGAATAACTGTACCGATGAAAATGGCGGCTGGGCTCTTGGATGCCGTATCGATGGCGGTCAGGCAGAATATGTCCGTGTACCATTTGCAGATCAGGGGCTGAATAAGATTCCGGATAAAGTTACGGACAGACAGGCGTTATTTGTAGGAGATGTACTTGCCACCGGTTACTGGGCAGCACGTATTTCCGAGATCACTGAGGATGACACGGTGCTGATCATTGGAGCCGGTCCTACAGGTATCTGTACCTTACTGTCTGTTATGCTGAAAAATCCGAAGCGAATCATCATGTGTGAAAAAGACGAAAAGCGTATGCACTTTATCAGGGAACATTATCCGGAAGTTCTTACAGTTTCGCCGGAAGAATGTTTTGATTTTGTTCAGGCAAACACTGAGCATGGTGGAGCGGATGTTGTTCTTGAAGTTGCAGGAGCAGAATCTACTTTCCGTCTTGCATGGGAATGCGCAAGGCCAAATGCAATCGTGACGGTGGTGGCACTTTACGATAAAGCCCAGACGTTACCTCTGCCGGATATGTATGGAAAGAATCTGACTTTTAAAACAGGAGGAGTAGACGGTTGTGATTGTGAAGAAACGCTGAGACTGATCGCGGAAGGTAAGATCAACACGGAACCACTGATCACACACACCTATCCACTTAGCAGAATCGAAGAAGCCTATGAACTTTTTGAAAATAAGAGGAACGGCGTGATCAAGGTAGCGGTAGAATGTTAAATATAATAGAAATAAAAGATTTCCAGGCATCGGAGTTAGAGGTTTTCGCAAGGCTCACAGAAGACAGCTTTTGAATAAAAATCACCCGGAGAAAGGAATTTTTATAGCGGAAAGTCCCAAGGTGATCGGGAGGGCGTTAGATAAATCATGAAAATAGCGCAGCAACTATCTGGGTGCGGTAGAATAGTGTTCGAAAATGGGTTAGTAGAAAAAAGAAAAACTTTTAGAAGAAAATTTCATTAAAAGATGTGCTGATACTTTTGCGGATGAACGAGGTCTTGTAATTCCGTTGGAAGATAGTGATTTAATAAAGGCATTAGAGGATTATCCTAATATGGAAGTTGATGCAATAGAAAATATTCTTGCAAGCAAATATGAACAAATTGTTTTTGAAAAATAATCCTTAGTAGTAAGAATTTACCTGTTACTACTAATTTTACTACTAACAGGTAGTAACAACATGTCTAATTCTGCTCTGGTTTGCCACAATCTGTAATTTCAGAGCATATCACAATAATCCCGGAAACCCTTGCAAAACAGGGCATTCCGGGGCAAAACAAGGAGAAATAAAATAATGATAAAAATACTTTTTATTTGCCACGGCAATATCTGCCGTTCCCCTATGTCCGAGTTCATCCTCCGGGACATGGTTGCAAAACGCGGCATAGCGGATCAGTTTGAAATCGCATCGGCTGCGACAAGTCGGGAGGAAATCGGCAATCCGGTCTATCCGCCGGCGGTGCGGAAGCTGCGGGAGCATGGCATTGACCCGTCCGGGAAGCGGGCACGCCAGATGACGAAGCAGGATTACGAATATTATGATTATCTGCTGGCAGCGGAGCAGTATAATATTCAAAATATGCTTCGAATCGTTGGCGGAGACCCGGAGCATAAAATCCATCGGCTGCTGGATTACTCAAAGCATCCGCGCGATATTGACGATCCGTGGTACTCCGGGGATTTCGAAACCGCGTACCGGGACATCGTGGAGGGCTGCGAAGCATTCCTGGAGAGTTTCAAATGAACAAAAATGACTGCGAAGCAGCGGAAAGTATCGCAGATTCGTTTCTGCGAATGGCGTGTGTGAACTGTAACTTTGCAGATGCTTCAGGAAAGAGAACCTCAGATTCCCCTACCTATTTAAGGAAATGTATGCTACAATAAAAAAGATATCAGGATCAAAAACTCTTTTGCCTCTGATATCAGGACAACAGTATCCGTCGCGGGATGACTGATTATCAGATTGCTGTTCCAAGGGTGCTGCGGGCAGCGAATAAGATCGGAGTTTTTGAATGAGTATCAATTCCATGATTTTTCTGACGGCTTTTTTGCCGGTTGTATTTGTGTTGGACAGGCTGTGCGTGCGCAAAACAGCGCTGAAAAATATCCTGCTGCTTTTGGCAAGTCTTGTGTTTTATGCGTGGGGCGATCCGGTTTATATTGTCCTTTTACTTGTTTCGATTGCGGCAAATTACGGTATCGGACTGCTGCTTGGATGTCAGCGGGATGAAAGCGTGGCGGCGAAAGCCGTTCTGGCGGCGGGCATTTTGGTAAACCTGGGGATTCTTGGGTATTATAAATATTTTGACTTCTTTTTGCGGATTGTGAACCGGCTGACGGGAAGCGAGCATGAGATGCGCAATATCCCGCTTCCGATTGGTATTTCGTTTTTTACGTTCGGAGCGATTTCGTATCTGATGGATTTATACCGCGGTCATTATGAGGCGGAGAAAAATCCGCTCAATATGGCACTGTATCTGTCCTTTTTTCCAAAAATTTCAGTCGGACCGATTGCGCGGTATCGCGATTTTGCCCCGCAGCTGACAAACAGACAGGAAACCGTGGAAAAGACAGCGGAGGGAATCCGGCGCTTTGCCTATGGACTTGGTAAAAAGGTGCTGGTCGCAAACATTGTCGGCGCAAGTGTAGATAAGATCTATGCGCAGGACATTACAAATGTTACGGGCGTTATGGTGTGGTGCGCGGCGATTCTGTATGCGATTCAGATTTACTATGATTTTTCCGGTTTCACGGATATGGCCATCGGTCTGGGCAAAATGTTCGGATTCGATATTTGTGAAAACTTTAATTATCCATACCTGTCCGGTTCGATTCAGGAGTTCTGGCGCAGATGGCATATTTCCCTGAGCAGCTGGTTTAGGGATTACCTCTACATACCGCTTGGCGGAAACCGGAAAGGAAAGGCTCGGACATATTTGAATCTGGCGATCGTCTTTTTTGCGACCGGGTTATGGCATGGCGCGACGACAGCGTTTATCGCATGGGGCGCGCTGCACGGATTTTTCATCATTGTGGAGCGGATCGGCTTTAAGAAAATTCTGGACAAAATCGGCTTTTTGCGTTATGTATACACGGGGCTTGTGGTGTTGTTCGGCTGGGTGATTTTCCGGGTGGCAAATCTGCAGCCGGCGCTGCAGTACATCCGCAGGATGTTGACGCCGTGGCAGTATACGCAGAGCACCTATGCGCTGCGGGAGCTGGTCGGAAACCGCTGCATTGTGATGACGGTCATCGGCATCCTTGGCATGGGGCTGATACAGGCAGGCATCAAAAAGTTCTGCCCGGCAGCGGAGAAATTAAAGGGCGGCGTATTGGAACTGGTTTACTGCATGTTCCTGATCGCAGCGTCGATGCTGCTTTTGGTCAACGGAACCTACAGCCCTGCAATTTATCTGAATTTCTGAGTGGAGAATGCATATGAATAAAAAAATGGCGGCGGCATGGCTGATTTGCTTTGCGCTTTTGCTTTTGATGCCGGGAGCTGTGTGGGCGGTAACAAAGGATCGTTTCCAGACGGATGCGACGGAAAATACGGTTTCAACAGAGATTCCGAAGCTGACGAAGGACAATTACAGAGATTATCCGGGATTGGTGGAGAGCGCGTTTAACGCGGCGGTTCCGTTTCGGAGTCAGCTGATTTCCTTTTCCAGCCTGACAAATTTAAAGCTGTTTTGTGAAAAATCCATCAACGACAAGGTTGTGATCGGTTCGGACAACTGGCTGTTTTACAGCATGGAATCGGACATTGATGATTATAAGGGAACGAACCTGTTTACAGAAGGACAGCTTGCACAGATCGCATCGCAGCTTACGACATCGGAGCAGTGGCTTTCCAACCGGGGCAGTGAATTTGTCCTGATGATTGCACCGAATAAGGAGACGATTTACGGAGAAGAGCATCTTCCTTCCTATTATAAAAAGGCGGAAGAAACGCGGACAGATCAGCTGATCGCTTATCTGAAGAAGAATACAGATATCCGTATTGTATATCCGAAAGAGGAAATGCTGAAATATAAGAAGGAATATTCCCTGTACTGGCACTATGACACGCATTGGAACGCTGCTGGCGGCTATATTGGGGCAAAAGCGCTGTTAAAGGAGTTGGGAGACGAGCTTCCAGAGGTGGAGGACATTACCTTTACTCCGGATACCTTTTCCGGATATGATCTTGCAAGAATGATGAATCTGCAGAGCTACTACGAAAAAAATATGCCTGCGGAAGAAAATTATATCGTGACCGGTTACAACGGCAACAATTTGCAGGCAGTCTCTATTGACGATGCGACGGCTCTGGTGTATCATTCAGATGCGCCGGATACGAGAAAGCTGTTCATGGTGAGGGATTCCTTCGCCGGAGGAATGGCGGGACCGGTGGCGAGCAGCCTTTCAGACTGCTATATGGCTCATTGGAACGGATTTTTTACGCAATCTATGGTAGAAGAACAAAAGCCGGATGTTTTTGTTCTGGAGCTGGTAGAGAGACGGCTGGATTATCTGCTTTCTTTCTGCCTGACAGACTGAGCAGAAAGGTAACGGATGGGAACAAAAAATAAGGGAGAAGGCAGTTCCTTTGTAAAACAGGCCGGCATTTTGGCTGCTGCCGGCATTATCTGTCGAATTATCGGCCTATTGTACAGAAGCCCCCTGACGGGAATTATCGGAGAGACAGGAAACGGCTATTATGCGCCGGCGTATCGCTATTATCAGATGATTTTGCTGATCTCTTCCTATAGCATTCCGTCGGCGGTATCCAAAGTAATTTCACAGAGACTGGCAACCCACCAGTACAAAAATGCGCAGCGGATTTTTCACTGCTCGATTATTTATGTTGTTGTCGTGGGCGGAATCGCCAGTCTGTTTGCGTTTTTTGGAGCAGATTTTCTGATTCCGGGACGGGCGGCGATGGTGCTTCGGACGCTTGCACCGACAATTTTCTTTTCCGGTCTTCTCGGCGTTTTGAGAGGATATTTTCAGGCAAACCGAAGCATGGTGCAGACGTCCGTTTCACAGATTCTGGAGCAGATTTTAAATGCGGCGGTCAGCATGCTGGCGGCATGGGGGCTGATGCAGATATTTGCTGGGGAAGACGAGCTGACCCGTGCTGCGTGGGGGGCAGTCGGAAGTGCAGTCGGAACCGGTGTCGGCGTGCTGATAGCATTGGCGTTTATGCTGATGATTTACCATATGAACCGGAAAATAATCCGCCGCAGGATAGAGCGGGATCGTTCCAGAGATTTGCTGGAAACCGGCGAGATTTTCAAGATCATTCTGTTTATGGTAACGCCGGTTCTGCTGAGTACGTTTGCATATAATGCGAGCGCACTGATCAACCAGACCCTGTATCTGAATCTGATGCAATCGGTACACAACGCTTCTTATGATGATATTACGATTATTAACGGTATTTACGATACGGAAGCGGTCGGACTTTCCAATATTCCGATTGCAATCGCGTCTGCGATGGCTTCCGCGATCCTGCCGAGCATTGCAGGAAGCTTTGAGACAAAGAAGAAAAAAGACGTCCGGCACAAAATCAGCGTGGCAATCAAGACGATCATGTTTATCGCGATTCCGTCTGCAGTCGGCATGACGGTATTATCCAGACCGATCGTATGGCTGTTGTATAATACGAATACGGACAGCATCCGTCTGGGCGGATGCCTTCTGGCGGCGCTTGGTGCGAGCATCGTGTTCTATTCCCTTTCCACACTGAGCAATTCGATTCTGCAGGCAGTCGGCAAGGCGTCGAAGCCGGTTACAAACGCGGTGATTGCGCTGGCGGTGCAGACTGTGGTGGCGGCAGCCCTCCTGATCTTTACAGATATTGGTATTTACAGTTTGCCGATCGCCGTTACGGTATATTCTTTTATGATGTGCCTGTTAAATGGCATCGCGGTGAAAAAAGCGACCGGCTATCATCAGGAAATCGAGAAGACGTTTGTCCTGCCGCTGGTATCCTCTGCGATCATGGGGCTTGTGGTTGCAGGTATTTATTATGGGCTGACGCTGACAGTGCTGAAAGGATATCTCGGCAATGCGGTTGCACTGCTGCTTTCGGTGGCAATCGGCGGACTGACGTATTTTGCGGCGGCGTTAAAGCTTGGCGTCATGTCGAAAAAAGAACTGCTCGGAATTCCCGGAGGCAGTATGATTGTGAAATTTGCGGTAAAATTGCATTTGCTGAAGAATTAGGCCGTAAATTTGTAATAGAATTGTAATAAATGCAGAAAAAGGCTGGATTTTTACCGCCTGCGGGAGTACAATATTTAAACTAGGTTGGTTTAACCTTTTCAAAAAAGAAAAATATTCAGGAGAATGATATATGAAAAAAACCAGTTTGTTCTGTCTGGCGCTGGGATTATCTGCAGCATTATGTGCATGTGGCTCTGCAGCGACAGAAACAACCCCTGTACCTGAAACGGATTCAGCTGTTGCAGCAACGGAAAGCAACGATACAACCGGAACAGAAAATGCAGCAGCGGAGACGGAAAGCGTTGTTACAGAAGACGCAGTTCCGACCAGCTACCTGACCGGTCTGGAATGCACCGAAGAGGAACGCGAACAGCGCCCGATGGCAGTTATGCTGAACAATATTAAGGCAGGAACCCCGCAGGCAGGAATCGGACAGGCATCCGTGATTTATGAAGCGCCGATGGAAGGCGCGGATGTGACCCGTCTGATGCCGTTGTTTGAAAACTGGCAGAATCTGGATACGATCGGCTATATCAGAAGCAGCCGCGATTATTTTGTATACAGCGCACTGGAATTCGATGCGATTTATGCGCATTTCGGACAGGCTACCCCTTATGTCGGCGATCTGTTAAACAGCGATCTGGTGGACAACATCAGCGGCGCGGTTGCAGGAATTGACCGTCCGGCTTCCAAAGCGTTCATGCGGACGGATAAGCGGAAAGCACCCCACAATGTGTATACAACCGGTGAAGCGCTGGCAGAAGCGGCAGAGAAATTTGAATACAGCCTGACTTATCACGATACGCATAAGCAGAAATTTGCCTTTGCACCTCTGGGCGAAAAGGCAGACTATCCGGATAACGATACCGTTGTCCTGATGTATCCCGGCGGTGAAAAGACCGGTGTTGGAAACGGCTATTCCAATGTGCAGGCTTATTTTGAATATAACGATGAAGACGGAAAATATTACCGTTATCAGTACGGTGACAAGCATATTGACGAGACAACCGGCGAACAGCTGACAGTCGATAACGTTATTTTCCAGTATTGTCACGGCGAGTTCCGGGATTCCAAAGGCTATATGGCATTTGATGTGCACGGCGGCTGGGAGCCTGGTGCAGATCTGAACAATTACAAGGTTCAGGTATTTACCGGAGGTAAGATGGTAGAAGGAACCTGGTCAAGATATTCGGATACCGATCCGGCGCTGTATGTGGATGCAGACGGTAACCCGATCCGGCTAAATCGCGGAAAAACATGGGTTTGCCTGATCTGGAACGAACATGCGGATGACGTTGTACTGAAGTAATCCGAAAATCTGAGAGGTACACGATAGTATGAAAGAAGTTTGGGCAAGTTTTCGTCTGGCTTTTTCGATGTATTCGATTTTTCCTGCCAGGCAGATCAAAAAAACCCGTAGAAATATGAAGTATATTTTGATTTTCGTACCGCTAGTCGGCGCGATTATCGGGTTCATTCTAAAACAGTGGCAGGTGATCAGCCCGTATCTGATCGATAAAGATCTGCTGGGCGCGGTTATCTGTGCGATGCTTCCGATCTTTTTATCGGGCGGCGCGTTTCTGGATGGTTTCTTCCGGACAGTAGATGCGCTCAGTTCCCATCAGCCGAGGGAAGTCAAGCTGGAAATTCTGCGGGATTCCCACAGCGGATACTTCGCAATTATTATCTGTGTCTGCTATTTCTTCCTGATCGTCGGTCTTTGGAGCGAAATGCCGCTGGACAGCTGGCCGGTTCTTGCATATGGCTTCATACTTTCCAGAGCGCTCTATGGTCTTTCGATCGAATGCTTCCCGCATTCGCAGGAAAGCAAATGCTCCCTGTATGTCGGAAAAGGCAAAAGCAGAGGAATTGTGATCGCATTTATGATCGCTTATATCGTGATCTCTGTAGTGGGCATGCTGATGTGCGACATTCAGGTAGCGATTCCGTGTCTGGTCGGTGCACTGCTCGCATTTTTGTACTATTGCTATGTGGCGTTCCATCATTTCGGAGGAATTACAGAGGATATCGCATGCTTCTTTGTTCAGGTGTGTGAAATTATGATGCCGCTCGTTGTACTGCTGACCAGCATTGCGACGAGACTGGATATTGCAGGGGAACTGTAAACAATAGAATGCACGCTCTGAGAGCATTCTATTGTCATGAATTAAAAACCGTTACGAGCCGGTGCAGATGTTTTAATCTGTACCGGCTCGTTTATGTTGTAGAGCGTGCCTGCACCGCAGATTGCCGCAGTGTATCGCACCTGCCTTTCATTTTTTTAGTTTTGTCCGTTGTTCGCCGCGCTCAGCCTAAACTGCTCCTTCGCATAGACCGCTGCGCCCAGCATTCCGGCAGCGTCTCCGAGAACTGCAGTGACGATCGTACAGCAGCCATAGGGAATCCGCAATGCATGGGTATCCAGAATTTCACGGGTGTACTGAAGCAGGCGATCGCCCATACGGGACATGCCGCCGCCGACGATGATGATTTCCGGATTGTACAGGCTGAAAACGGCGCACAGACCGTAGCCGAGCAGCTCTCCGGTTTCTCTCATGGTCTCAATAGCAACAGCATCCCCGTCATCGTAGGCACGGGAAAGCATGTCTGCAGTGGCCTTATCAAGGTCATTATTTACCCAGTCACAGATGATGCTGTGCTGTCCCAGTTGGACTTTCTCCCGGAAGGTGCGCAAAATACCGAGGGCAGAAACATAGCGCCCAAGGCAGCCGGAGCTTCCGCAGCGGCATTCCCGTCCTTCACGGAACATATTGATATGCCCGATTTCGCCTGCGGAACCTGTAGCGCCGTAGATCACGCGTCCGTCGATGACCGCAGCGCCGCCAAGCCCGGTTCCGAGGGTGATCATCAGGACGTTATTGCGGTTTTTGCCGGCGCCGAATTTCCATTCCCCATAGAGATTGACACGCGCATCATTATCGATATAGGTCGGGATATGAAGATGGCTCTCCATCCAGGCGACGATTGGAACCTCCTCCCATTTCGGAAAATTCGGGGAAAAACGGGAAATACCGTTTTTGATATCGAGGATGCCGGGGACGCCGATGCCCATGCAGGTGATATCCTGACAGGTCAGGTGCAGCTCATCGAGAAGTGCCA
>OMBB01000883.1_pt1 | contig 12583 bp, 6 predicted proteins | sample 1673961 | NCBI WGS metagenome assembly OMBB01 (sample SAMEA103958135, study PRJEB25191) | human gut metagenome | reverse complement strand
ACTTAATTATATAGATGTGAAACCGAGAGGAACATGACCAACCCAAATCAGGACGAGACAAAGTGAAGGCAAATTTTTGAGGTGAAGGCAGTCCGGATATCTGCCTTCACCCTTGTATGACATGACAATCAAAAGATATCAAAGACGGGTGAAGCTGAATCGGAAATCCATGTTGAACTATCATGATGATAAATCATCATTTATGATTCATATCTGCCAAACTATGAGAATTTGCCTTAGCTGTATCGTTTTTACACTTCAATGTATACCTATGTGAATATTACAAACTGAATTCTAAATAAATATATTGCCAATTAAGCTTAATTTATATGTTATACAAAACATGCAAATCACAATGTATTAATATATAAATATTTAACACATTGCTAAAAACTCACCGTTGGAAGATTAGTGCATATCAAATGGATAAAAATATACATTCATACACATTATTAACATCTAAATTTGCAACGTTTTCATCATAGTTCTTGGAGAACTACGATAAAAATACTCTTTTGTGAAAGGTGCATATAGAAAAATGCAAGGTTCCGGTTTTGGAGGATGAGAATTATAATGTGGCAGGAAACACCTTAAATTTCCGCTTTTGGACAATCCGTGCACATGAATTGGATGAATATGTCTCTTTCTCATAGAGGGGACCTTTATTTTTGCGATATTGAAAAATAATACCTATGAGAACACAACGATTCATCACAATCGTGTGCCTGTTGCTTTGGACAGTTGCACACTTGCACGCGTATGAAAAACGCGACTTGTTGCAGAAAGAGGCCGATTTTGAGAAAGTCAAATCCGCGTTGATAATGGAGCAGAAGTGGGTGCCGTATCCTGATTATTCTGACCGGGCCGGTTGGGATAAACTCCTCGGTAATTATAAAGAAAAATATATCCGGAAAGGAGAAAGTTATCTGGATTATGAGTGGAAGGTTGTGAAAGCGACCGATTATCTGGAGTTCGGACGAAGTGGTGACCGGGCGATTATGGAGAGTCCGTTCGGTAAAAACAATTCCGCACTCGGAAGCTTGTTCATGGCAGAGATGGCTGAAGGGAAGGGACGCTTTGTCGATCAGATTATCAATGGTGTTTTTGCAAGTTGTGAAATGACGAGCTGGGCACTGTCGGCCCATTTGGGATTACAGAAGGTCGGAGGATGCTTTCCGAGCTATGAAGAACATGTGATTGATTTGGGTTCGGGAAATCTTGCTTCCCAGTTGTCTTGGATTTATTATTACCTGAAACCTTCTTTCGATAAGGTAAATCCTTTGATTTCAAAAAGGCTGCGGCATGAATTACAGGTCCGCATCCTCGATACCTATATGAATGAAGATCATTTCTGGTGGATGGCGTTCAACCTGAAGCCTGGCGGATTAGTGAATAACTGGAATCCGTGGTGTAACTTCAATGTGCTGCAATGTTTCTTCCTGCTTGAGAATGACCGGGATAAATTGGCAAAAGCGGTTTACCGGACGATGACTTCCGTGGACCATTTCATTAATTATACGCATGGAGACGGAGGTTGCGAGGAAGGCCCTTCTTATTGGGGACATGCTGCCGGAAAGATGTACGATTATCTGCAGATGCTTTCTGACGGGACAGGCGGTAAAGTCTCCGTATTCGATCAGCCTATCATTAAGAATATGGGTGAATATATTGCCCGCTCTTATGTGGGGAACGGCTGGGTGGTCAACTTTGCCGATGCTTCTGCCAAAGGAGGAGGGGATGCCGATCTCATTTTCAGGTATGGGAAAGCAGTCGAAAGCCCTCTTATGATGAACTATGCTGCTTATCTCAAGAGTCTTTCTGATAAGGACGGTATTCCTTCCGGTGACCCTTTCCGTCTGTTCCAAACCTTGCTCTCCCGTGAAGAACTGGAAGGAATGAGTGCCGATTATCAGGCTCCCGGCTATTCCTGGTATCCGGAAACCGAATTTTGCTATATGACCAACAAGAATGGCTTTTTTGTGGCAACGAAAGGAGGCTATAATAATGAAAGCCATAATCATAACGATGCAGGGACCTTCTCCCTTTACTTGAATACGACGCCTATTTTTATCGATGCCGGAGTCGGGACCTATACCCGTCAGACCTTCAGTTCCGAACGCTATTCAATCTGGACAATGCAGAGTAATTATCACAACCTGCCTATGGTGAACGGGGTGCCACAGCAGTTCGGTTCGGAATTTAGGGCTACGGATGTGCACTTTGATCCGAGACGTATGTATTTCTCTGCAAATATTGCGACAGCTTATCCGGCAGAGGCAAATGTAAAAAAATGGGTCCGTTCGTACCAGTTGGGAAAGAACTCCCTGAAAATAGAAGATTCGTTCTCTTTGGACAAGGCGGATAAACCGAATCAGGTCAATTTCCTCACTTGGGGGAAGGTGGATGTGTCGGTTCCGGGAGTAGCCACGGTTGAAGTGAATGGCGAGAAAGTCCGGATGACGTATAATAAGAGCTCCTTTACACCGACTGTCGAAACGATCCGGCTGGACGATCCTCGCTTGTCGAATGTTTGGGGCGAACAGGTCTACCGGATATCGTTGAACGCCAATAAGCAGCCGCTTTCCGGCTCCTATACTTATACAATAACAACAATAAAATAATTGGTACATGATGAAAAATTTGATTGCATTTGCTTTTTCGGCATTTCTGCTATCTTGTGCAGGTGCCCCTAAGACAGAGGAAAAAAGTTTTATTGACGAGAATATCGATTTTGCCCGTGCACAAATAGGGAATGAGATCGGTGTGATCGAAGCGAGTGGGAAATGCTTGAATCCGGTGACGCTTAAGACAGACAGTTCTGTCTATTATTGTGGTTATGCGGATTGGCGGAGCGGCTTTTTCCCCGGATCTGTCTGGTATTTGTATGAACTGACGGGCGACAGCACGTTGCTGCCGTTGGCCGCCAAATATACGGATGCCATAGAGGAAGCCAAAAACCTGACTTGGCATCATGATATCGGATTTATTGTAAATTGCAGTTTCGGGAATGGTTTGAGACTGGCAGGGACGCCTTCTTATAAAGATGTGATGGTGCAGGCTGCCAAGTCGTTGTCTACCCGCTTCCGTCCGGCTGCTGGGATTATCCAGTCGTGGGATGTGGAACGTGGATGGCAGTCCGAACGGGGTTGGGAATGTCCGGTTATCATTGACAACATGATGAATCTGGAACTGATGTTCGAAGCGACGCGTCTGTCCGGCGACTCTTCTTTCTATAAGATTGCGGTGTCGCATGCCGATCGTACCATGGAGGAACATTTTCGCCCGGATGGAAGTTGTTACCATGTGATTGACTACAGTATCAAGGATGGTAAAGTGCGCCATCGCCAGACGGCACAAGGATATGCCGACGAATCTATCTGGAGTCGCGGGCAGGCATGGGCTATCTACGGTTATGCGGTATGCTATCGTGAAACCAAGGACCGTAAATATCTGGATCAGGCCTTGAAAACTTTCAATATGATGAAGAATCTGGAGAATATGCCGGAAGATCTGATTCCTTACTGGGATATGTCGGCTCCGAATATCCCGAACGAACCACGCGATGTATCGACGGCTTCCTGTATCGCTTCCGCGCTTTATGAGATCAGTACGATGGATGTTCCGGATGCAGCCGGCTATAAAATGTATGCCGACAGTATCATGGTTTCACTTTCTTCTCCGGCCTATCGGGCTGCATTGGGCACGAATGGAAACTTCCTGCTGATGCATTCTGTTGGCAGCATTCCTCACAATTCGGAAATAGACGTCCCATTGAACTATGCCGATTACTATTATCTGGAAGCATTAAAACGTAAACGGGATATCGAGAAAGGTCTTTAATTAATGAGGATGCATTATGCTTAATCTATTTCCCTTATCATTTTTCTTTTTTATATAATATTCATAACTTTGCTTATCCGCACGTATCGGGACCGGCAAGGAGAGTTTCCGTTCGATAAACCCTATTATTTGCTGATCGATATGTTGTTGGGTGGAGCTTGTATTGGCGAAGTCGATTCTTTGGCTTTGCCGGTGGAGATGAAAGTGGGGCAGGTACGATATTATAGGAAGGATTGATATATTTAATTTAAGATAGCATGAAAACAGGAAAGTTGATTTTCGCATTGGTATTTCTGATGTTGTTTGCCGATGCTTCGATGGCTGCCAAGTGGAAAGCCAAACATGTAGTTTTGATCGGTCTGGACGGCTGGGGCGCTTATAGTGTGAACAAGGCCGAAATGCCGAATGTGAAGAAGTTGATGGAAGAAGGATCTTATACGTTGAAAAAACGCTCTGTACTTCCGTCTTCCAGTGCCGTAAACTGGGCTTCCATGTATATGGGAGCGGGCCCGGAACTTCATGGTTACACGGAATGGGGATCGCAAACTCCGGAACTGCCTTCCCGTGTAGTGAATAAGCACGGTATTTTCCCGACTGTGTTCAGCTTGCTTCGCGAGTCTGATCCGAAAGCTGAAATCGGCTGTATCTGTGAATGGGCGGGAATCCGTTACGTTGTCGATACGTTAGCTTTGAGTTATGATAAAAATATTACGGAAAAGCCGCAGAATCCGGCCACTGCCAAATGTGCGGTTGAATATATCAAGCGTGCACATCCGGCATTGGTCAATATCGTTTTCGACGAACCCGATCATGTCGGTCATGCTGAAGGTCATGACACACCTGCCTACTATGAAAAGCTGAAAGAGCTCGACGGCTATATCGGCCAAATTATTCAGGCGGTTAAGGATGCAGGTATGTTGGATGAGACTATCTTTATCGTCACAGCCGATCATGGTGGTATCAAGAAGGGGCATGGCGGCAAGACCATGGAAGAAATGGAGACTGCCTTTATTATTGCCGGCAAGGGAATCAAGAAAGGATATGAATTCCAGGAAAGCATGATGCAGTTCGACTGTGCTTCGACAATCGCTTATATCTTCGGGTTGAAACAGCCGCAGGTTTGGATCGGACGTCCGATGATCCAGGTGTTTAAATGACCGTTTTCTTTCTGTATTCAGCCGGGGTAATTTCAAACTGGGCTTTGAAACAGCGGGTGAAATAACGCGGAGAACCGAAGCCCAGCCGGTCGGAGATGTCGGCGATCTGTAGATCGGGGTTTTCCGTCAACATGATTGCGGCCCGCTTCAGTTTGCAGTTGAGGACAAAGTCATTTGGTGTCATACCTGTCAGTGCCTTGAATTTGGCATACAATGAACTTCGACTGAGTCCCAACTCGCGAGCCATCATATTCATGTCGAAGTCGATATTATCAAGATTCTTTTCAATGATCGAGTTGACCGTGTCCAAGAACTTTTGGTCTATCGGGTTGCTTGCCAGCGATTGTGCATCGAAATCTTTCTGCTGGCTGAATTTCTTTTGCAGGATAATACGGTTACGGACCAGGTTATTGCAACGCGCCAGTAGTACCTTTGCATTGAATGGTTTATTTATATAGTCGTCGGCGCCTCGTTGTAAGCCTTCGATATTTTGCTCGGCGGAAGTGAGTGCCGTAAGCAGTACGACCGGGATGTGGCATACATCAAAATCATTTTTGATCTTCAAGCACATCTCTGTTCCGGACATTTCCGGCATCATGACATCGCTAACGATGATGTCCGGTCGTTCTGCGCGTGCCTTTTCCAATCCTTCTTTGCCGTTTCGTGCCAGCAGGACGCGGTAGGTCGGTGAGAACAGGGAGTTGAGTATCTGGAGTAATTCTTCGTTGTCTTCGACCAGTAGGATCGTATGAGGGGAATCGTCTCCTTCGATCAATAGCTCTTTTTGTTCCGTATCGGAAAACTCTTCCATGTGATCGGAAAAGGCGACCGTGTCGGGAATCAGGCTTTCCGTTTGCTTTTCTTGCTGCTTTTGTGCCAGTTCTTCCTCGGTAAAAAGCGTGCAGCCTTTCTGGAGATGGACAATGAAAATACTACCATAGCCCGGTGTACTTTCCACTTGTATCGTTCCGTGGTGCAATTCGATTATGCTTTTGGTCAATGAAAGTCCGATCCCCGTGCTGGGAGTCTTGGTGATATTCGAGATACCGTTTTCAGCCTGATAGAATCGGTCGAATATTTTGTCTATATCTTCTTTGCTGATACCGATACCGTTGTCGATAACTTTAATGGTAACTTCATTTTCTTTGTTTTCCAAAATCATTTCAATGGCTGCATTCGGTTTGGTGTACTTGAAAGCATTGGATAGCAGGTTATAGAAGACTTTTTGCATTTGCTTCGGGTCGAAATAACACAAAACATTCTCTTGCGGAGCCGTGAAATTGTATGTGATGGAACGGCTGGACGCATATTCATAAAAAGACAGGTAAATCTCTTTCAGGAACGGGACGATGTCTTGCTCGTATACTTTCAGCTTCATATGTCCCTGTTCCAGTTTACGGAAATCCAATAACTCACTGATCAAGTTCCGCATATGATAAGTGTTTTTATATACTTTCAGCAGTTTGTTGTATACGGAAGGTGACAATGAACTGCTTTGTAATAAGAGTTCTATCTGGGAGATAATCAGCGTCAACGGTGTCCTGAACTCATGCGAGATGTTGGAGAAGAACTGTAGTTTTGCCTGATTCAACTCTTCGATCGCTTCTTTTTCCTTCCGTTCCATTTCCAGTGAAGTTTGCAACATGTATTGTGATTTCTTGAAACGGTAAATGCTGTACAGTATACTAATGATCAAGATGAAGTAGAGGAAATAAGCTAAGTTGGATGCATACCAGGGGGAATGGATATGAATGTCCATCTTAATGGTACGCGGTTGTTCCTGATTCGGGTCGTATTGTATTTCCCGGACGATGAGCGTGTACTTTCCGGGGTTCAAGTTCGTATAGAAAATATTGTTGTCTTTGCAGGGTATCCATTTCTTGTCGAAACCTTCCAACATGTATTCGTAAGACGCCTTTTTCAGCGTATTGACATAGTTGTTCGATGTAAAAGTGAAAATCAGATTATTTTGATTATAGGCCAGCTCTATTTCTCGAGTGAAAGGTAGGGCGGTGGCCAGCACCTTGTTGTGGTCGCCGGGAGAAACTTGTTCGTTGTTAATGAACAGGTCGGAAAAATATAGTTGGTAGTCTTTGGCGGAGTTGAACAACTGCTGTTCAAAGAATGTCGCCATGCCATTGCTGCTGCCGACGAATATTTCTCCGTTTTTGCAGACCAGGATTCCGCAACCGATGTTTATGCCTGTCAGAGGCAGGGCCGTCCCCAGTTCCACGACCTTGAACAGGTTTTGATCCGGATCGAAAAAGGTAATTCCTTTGTCGCCTGTTATCACTAATTGGTCCAGGGTCGACAAGGTGAGTTCATAGCAGTAGTCACTGGCGATGAAGCTATTTTCGGTTGTATATCCGATAAACCGTTTGTTCTTCTCGTCATAGTGGAACAGGCCGGAACCACGGGTTCCGAGGAAGATCCGTCCCTCTTTGTCTTCGATTATTTGAGATATGGGAAATGTTCCCAATCCGTTTTCACCAGAACGGTATTGTACCTTGTCTTCTTCATTTTCGAGGTTGATCTTCCAGACACCTTTGCCGTAGGCCAGCCAAATGTACCCTTTCGAGTCAATGAGGAAGCAGGTGTTCCCGTAATACTTACCGCTTTTGAACAATGGAGATACTTTTTCTGTATATAGATTCATTTTGAAGATTCCTTTCGGTCCGGTACAAATTAATTCGTCATTGTAGATTCTCATCTGGTTGATGCGGTCGCCTGCTATTACGGCATAAGACGGATCTTCGAAATAGGGATTTTTGAACCGTTTATTTTTGATGTCGTAGATGGATAGTCCTCCGGTATGTGTTCCAATATACAATTTGTTGCGTTCAGGGCTGTAGGCTATTGCCTTCAGGTTGTTATGAGCAATGGAGTTACGATTCTCATCGGCCATGAAGTAGGTGAATTTTTTCGTTTTCCGGTCGAAAAAGTTCAACCCACCTCCTTCGGTACAGATCCAGATATTATTGTCTTTATCTTCCACCATATTACCGACGAAAGGATAATTTAGGCAATCGTTCCGGCTGTTGTTAGCTGCATAAACCGTGAAAATATCTGTCTCCGGGTTGAAATAATTGACACCGCCGTAATAGGTCCCCAACCAGATCGTGCCTTGTCTGTCTTTGTAAACTGGGAATACGGATGAATGGGTCATGCTGCCGGGCAAAGGGTTGCGGGCATAAACTTCGAACTGATTGCTGATCGGATTATATTTGTTTAGCCCGGTGAAAGTACCGAACCAGATGTTCCCGAAGTTGTCTTCCACGAAATCCCGGACTTGGTTGCTCGATATGTTGTTGGGGTTGGAAGGATCGTAGCGGTAACGGGTGAAATTGCCGTGCACGTCCCTTTTGTACATGCCATTCATGCGAATGGATATCCAAAGATTATATTTGGAGTCTTCATATAGGTCGTAAATGTCTTCTCCCATGATCATACAGGTCAGGGATTTGTCGTCATTCATCCTGAAGAGTCCGTCTGTAGTGCCGATCCAGTACCGGCCGCCGGAATCTTCCAACAAACAGGTCGCACGCTGGTTCCGGTTTTCCAGCCTCGTGACGAAATCGAAATCGTTTTTATCCGGATTCCAGGTGAGTATGGAGTCAGCTATTCCTACCCATATTGTTCCTTTGATAGAAGCGACGGTATATACGTTTGATTTCCGTAGGCATGAGAATTTCTGTGTCTGGATGTCATAGCGGATCAAGGATTGATCGGAGTCGAAGAAAACATTTCCATCTTTGTCGCCGGCAATGAAGTGCGTCTGGTTACCTATCGGATTGGCGTTTTGGCGGTGAAATTCGGACGGTTTGTATGCTTTAGTCTGAACCCCGTCGTATATGCTGATTCCCTCTTCCGTTCCGAACCACATTCTACCCAAATTATCCTGGTAGATGGCCATAACAGAAAGTTGTGACAGGCCTTCCTGCATACCTATATGCTTGAAATAGATCGGGTATGTGCCGGAACAAAATCCTACAAGCAGTATGAGTGATATGATGATTCTTCTCATAGTATATAGTATATAACATTAGCAGTTCTGTTGTTTGAGGGGCTAAGGTAAAGATTTTTTTCCAAAAGCATTATCTTTGCAGGCATGAAAAAGCAAGCCTTCATTTTTTATCCGTTTTTATTAGTTCTCCTGTTGCTGTTGTTTGCCGGCGGACTGGTTTATGGCGCTGTCTCGATACCCGTTGAAAGTGTGGTGAATATATTGCTGGGAGAGGGAACGGAGCGACTTGCATGGCAGAATATTGTGTTGCAGAGCCGTTTTCCCCAGGCTGTGACGGCTTTGTTGGCAGGTGCTTCGCTGGCTGTTAGTGGATTGTTGCTACAGACATTGTTCAGGAATCCGCTTGCCGGTCCTTCTATATTGGGAATCAGTGACGGGGCCAATCTGGGAGTCGCTGCGATCATGCTCTATTTCGGCGGTTCGTTGAGTATGGTGACCGATTTGCCGATCAGCGGCTATCTGGCGGTTATCATGGCCGCATTTAGTGGTGCGGCCTGTATTTTGGGATTGATTATTTATTTCTCGGCGAAGGTGAAGAATAACGTCATGTTGTTGATTATCGGTATTATGATCGGTTATCTCGCTTCATCATTGATTTCGATTCTGAATTATTATGCATCGACAGACAAGGTGCATGCATTTGTGATGTGGGGATTGGGGAACTTCTCCGAGGTTTCCTTGCAACAGCTGCCTTATTTTGCAGGTTTTACCTGTATAGGATTGTTATTGGCCATTCTTTTGATCAAACCCCTGAATGCATTGCTCTTAGGAGAAATGTATGCTGCCAATTTAGGAATCAAGATCAGGCGGACGCGTATTCTGATCCTGTTGTGCACGGGGTTGCTTACTGCGACTACGACTGCCTTTTGTGGTCCGATCTCCTTTATCGGGCTGGCGGTCCCGCATGTCGCACGTTTGATGTTGGGCTCATCCAATCATAAGATGTTGGTTCCTGTAACGTTGTTGACCGGTTCTTGCATCGCGTTGCTTTGTAATCTGCTGATGGTACTGCCGGGTACGCATAACATATTGCCGCTGAATGCCGTGACTCCGATGCTCGGTGCGCCTGTCATCATTTATGTAATTGTGAACCGGAAAAACATCCAATACTTTGACTGACCGATATATGACAAAAGTAGCTGCAATAGAAACAAAAGGACTTTGTATCGGTTACCTGCTGAAAGGCGGTAAGCGGAAAGTGGTCCATGAGGATTTGAACCTGCAACTCGTTTCGGGCGAGGTGACTTGTTTGTTGGGACTGAACGGTGCCGGTAAATCGACGCTGCTTCGTACGCTTTGTGGTTTTCAACTTCCACTCGGAGGGGAAATACGTTTGATGGGGAAGCCTCTTTCCGGTTATTCGCAGGCAAACTTTTCCTTGACTGTCGGTGTTGTACTGACGGAAAAGACTAATGCAGGAGGAATTACCGTCTATGAACTGGTTTCGTTGGGTAGGCATCCTTATACCGGCTTTTTCGGACAGTTGAAGAAGCGGGATCATGTTATCATCGAGCAATCGCTTGAAGCTGCCGGAATAGCTCATAAAGCCAATAACTATGTCTCGGAGCTAAGTGACGGTGAACGGCAGAAGGCTATGATTGCCAAGGCGCTTGCTCAACAGTGCCCGATTATCCTGTTGGACGAACCGACCGCCTTTCTGGATGTGACCAGCCGTATCGAAACAATGGTTTTGTTGCATCGCTTGGCAGTCGAGCAAGAGAAAGCGGTTCTGCTTTCTACTCACGACCTGGACCTGGCTATCCAAATGGGGGATTGCCTCTGGCTACAGGAGAAAGGACGTCCGATGGCTTGCGGAACTCCCGAAGACCTGATTATGAGTGGAGCTTTTGAATCTTTTTTCGGTAAGGAGGGAATCGTATTCGATCCGGCAACCGGAAAGCTGAATACGGAAGCTCCTACGTCACCCATCGGTGTGGAAGGCGACTTTCTGACTTCTTATTGGGTAGGGAATGCTCTGATCCGTAATGGCTACCGTCCTTCGCCCGTAAAGGAAGGGCAGTTGAATATTACTTGCAAGAGCCCGCATGAACTGGTTGTGGCTTTCCCTGAGGGCTGCAAGGAAGAACTCCGGACGGTGGCGGAGCTTGTCTCTCTTATCAGCATGAGAAAAAGTTTTTATGGACATGGAAACAACGTTTCTCGCTTATGACAATAAATTTTTCCCGGTAGGAAATAAAAGTTTTGTTTAAGATTAAAAGGAATAAATATGGCAAACGAAATAACATGGCGGCTGGAGCATGAGAGGATCGGCCGGTTGTTGTTGCATTATGCGATACCGGCAGTGATCGGTACAATGGTGAATGCTCTTTATAATATTGTCGACCGTATCTTTATCGGTCAGGGAGTCGGTCCGCTGGCAATGGCAGGATTGACGCTGACATTCCCTATTCTGTTGTTCCTCCAAGCGTTTGGAATGCTCATAGGGGCGGGGACTGCGACGCGTGTCTCCATCTATCTGGGACGGAGGGAGAATGAGATGGCGGAAAAGGTATTGGGGAATGCTTTCACCTTGACATTCATCATAACGCTTGCGACAGTAGTTCCCTGCATGATCTGGATGAAAGATTTATTACTGGCTTTCGGGGGAAGCGAACAGACCATCCCGTATGCACAGGACTATCTGAATATCGTGGTTCCGGGGACGCTCCTGACCTCCCTCAGTTTTGGCTTCAACGCTGTCATGCGTGCTTCCGGCTATCCGAAGAAAGCAATGTTTACCATGCTGATCGGGGCGATAACCAATGTGATACTTGATCCTATTTTCATTTTCTGGCTGGATATGGGGATTAAGGGGGCTGCCATTGCGACGATCATCTCGATGCTGCTCTGTACTCTTTTTGTCATGAACCATTTTGTCCAAAAAGACAGTATCGTCCGTTTCCATAAAGGGACGTTCAAGCTGGAAAAGCATGTGGTATGGAATATCCTGACGATCGGTGTTTCGCCTTTTGCCATGCAGTTGGCGGGAAGTTTGGTGGTGGTGATCCAGAACTATGCACTCAAACAGCATGGGGGAGACTTGGCATTGGGGGCAAACGGCATTATCACCAGTGTCGGAATGCTTTTGGTGATGCTGATTATCGGGATCGCGCAGGGGATGCAGCCGATTGTCGGTTTCAATTTCGGGGCAAAGAAATACGAGCGTGTCCAGGAAACGCTACGTCTGGTCATTATAACCGCTACCATTATCATGGGAGTCGGCTGCTTTTGTAGCGTGGCGTTTCCGAAATTGATCACCCGTGCCTTTACGAACGATCCTGATTTATTGGATGTGACGGCAAATGGCTTGCGGATCAGTTTGCTGGTATTTGTGGTCGTCGGTTCGCAGATCTCGATCAGCCAGTTTTTCCAAAGCATCGGGATTGCTTGGAAGGCTATGTTTTTGAGTTTAAGCCGCCAAGTCTTGTTCCTGATACCAGCGATGTTGCTGTTCTCCCGCTTTTGGGGGTTGGATGGTGTCTGGTATGCTGCTCCCTTCTCTGATTTTGTTGCGGCTGTAACTGCTTGGCTCTTTTTGTGGTATCATGTTAAAAACATGAAA
>OMBB01000876.1_pt1 | contig 12686 bp, 12 predicted proteins | sample 1673961 | NCBI WGS metagenome assembly OMBB01 (sample SAMEA103958135, study PRJEB25191) | human gut metagenome | reverse complement strand
TTCTCTGGATTCTGGCGATTATCGGCATCGTTGCGGCTGTGGCAGCAGTTGCCTATGCAGTATATCGTTATCTGACTCCGGATTATCTGGAAGATTTTGACGACGACTTTGACGATGATTTTGAGGACGAGGATCTGGACAAGGAAGAACCTGAAAAAGAAGCTTCCGAAGAGAAGAAAGAGGACTAAGGATCGCGGAGACATACCATCAGGAGCAGACAGATCACGGTTTTTGTGTGTCTGAATACCCTTTGGTTTGGAACGGTAGGAACGCGATTTGGAAGTGTGCAGATAAAACTTTATAGGGTTGCGCACGCCGGAGATGACGGGATGTTCTTGCGGGAGCGGAAAAATCAGAAATTTCGCTTTTCGTGGGGACATCCCGTTTTGTAATAAAATATGTTTTTGCATGGCAGTATGTTTGTGGAATGGAGGAGAGATGAAAAAAGGACAGATCAGGACAGGCGTGGTGCGGAATGTGAAATTCCCGAACCGTGCAATGGTGGTGTTGGAGCCGCTGGAAGGTGCGGCAGATGGAGAAGAAATCTGCGAGGTAAAAGGTGCACTGCCGGGACAGAAGATTTCTGTCGTTATAACAAAGGTGCGGAAAGGCAAGGGAGAGGGCAGATTAAAGGAAATTCTGGAAAAATCGCCGATAGAAACTGTCGGTGTTGAAAACGGCGGTTGCCCGCATTTTAATATCTGCGGCGGATGCAGCTATATTTCCATGCCATATGAAGAAAGCCTGAAGATAAAGGAAAACCAGGTCAGGGAGCTGCTGGAGCCGGTGCTTTCCAAACAGCAGAGCGTCTGTCAGATCGAGCCGATCCGTCAGAGCCCTGTTTATTACGGATACCGCAATAAGATGGAATTTACGTTCGGAGACGAGGTAAAGGATGGACCTCTGGCACTGGGCATGCATAAAAAAGGCAGCTTTTATGATATCGTAACGGTGGATGGCTGTCGTCTTGTGGACGACGACTACAGTGCGATCCTGCGGGAGACACTTTATTATTTTGAAGAGAAAAAGACGCCCTTTTATCATCGCTATACCCATGAGGGATATTTGCGGCATCTGCTGGTGCGCAGGGCGTCCAGGACGGGAGAAATCCTTGCAGCGCTTGTAACGACAACGCAGCAGGAAGTTGATCTGGAAAGCTGGAAAGAGCGACTGCTTTCCCTTCCGTTGAACGGAAAATTCGCCGGAATTTTGCATATTACGAACGACTCCATGTCGGATGCGGTCAAGTGCGACAGCAGTGAAATTTTGTACGGCAGGGATTATTTTTATGAAGAGCTGCTTGGACTGAAATTTCGAATTTCGACATTTTCCTTTTTCCAGACGAACACCTGCGGCGCAGAGGTGTTGTATGAGACAGCGCGGGAATATGTCGGCAGCCTGGTAAAGGAAGAGGGAAAGCCGGACAGTATCGTTTACGATCTTTACAGCGGCACAGGTACGATCGCGCAGCTGATGGCACCGGTTGCAAAAAAAGTCATTGGTGTGGAGATTGTGGAGGAGGCAGTTGTTGCTGCGCGGGAAAACGCGAAGCAAAACGGACTGGAGAACTGTGAGTTTATCGCAGGAGATGTTTTAAAGGTACTGGATGAAATCGAAGAAAAGCCGGACTTTATCATTCTCGACCCTCCAAGGGATGGCGTACATCCCAAAGCACTTTCCAGAATCATCGGTTATGGGGTGGAGAAGCTGGTATACATTTCCTGTAAACCGACGAGCCTTGCGCGGGATTTGGAGATTTTCATCGCAAACGGCTATGAGGTGCAGCGGTGTGTCCCTGTGGATCAGTTCCCTTGGACAACCGGGATTGAGACGGTTGTCTTGCTTTCCAAGGGAGAAATCGACTCGAAGAAGGTTCGTGTGGAGTTCTCACTGGAGGATATGGATATGTCCGGGTTCCAGAAGGGGGCGACCTACGAGCAGATCAAGGCGTATGTGTTGGAGCATACTGGCTTGAAGGTGTCTTCCCTCTACATCTCGCAAATAAAGCGCAAGTGCGGGCTGGATGTGGGGCAAAATTATAATCTGTCAAAGAAGGAAGATGCTAAAGTGCCAAAATGTCCGCCGGAGAAGGAAGCGGCGATCAGGGATGCGTTGAAATATTTTCAGATGATTTAAGAGTCTATTGAGCAAAAAAGCAGTAAATCAATTTCAGATTTACTGCTTTTGCTGGCCGGGCCGGTGAGCTACGAGCATTCATGACTTTTTGATAACTTGTTCCATACTGATATATTAAGCGGAAAGTTGTGGCCCTGTATTTTCAGAGGGAAACGAATGCTCCTTGAATATATCCCACAAAATATGCCATCGCTATACTCAGTGCAATGCAACATATACATAGTATTTCAGCAATTACCTTTTTTTCGATTATTTCATTTATGGACTTTCCGTAATCAATAGTAGACCATACCATTGAAAGCAAAAATAGAATTGAAATCCATTGAGTATGAAATGATAGTCCCATGCTAACAAATACATAGTTTGAGATGATGTAAAAAGCGCTTCTGACTACAACTTCTGTCACTTTTACAATCCGATTTCTCATAGAATTCTCCCTCTCTGATAATACTGTGGGCGGCAGCACTCCTTGCTGTCGCCCCTTGATTGCCTATCTGCAAAGGCGGGCGGGGCTGTCAACGGCGGCGCTTGCGCCGTTCATCTTGACCGTTGACTGGCTCGGCTGGCTTTGCTATCAGTTATTGTCAAAGGAAATGTAGATAGTTAGACTATTGGGTATGTAGCTGATACTTAACCACTTTTCGTCGTTTGATAAAAGTGTCCCGATAGAAACATAGTTTTCTCCCTCGATTTCCTCTGACACATTTTCAATTACGGAAAAGCCTTCTTGGTTCAAAAGCTCCATATACTCGTTATAGTCGTTTTCGCTAATACCGGTAAGGTTGATATTACAATTCTCATGTTCTGTATCAAGTGTAGCCCATGCAACCGTACCAGGCGCAACAGGAAGCCCCTCTGTGTACTCATTCTCAGGCCAAACACCCTCGTCCAATTTTGTAACACTATTAGATTGCGTATTGTTCTCATTGCTTGTCGGTGTAGATGATGTATTTTGATTAGAACACGCAGCCAAAAAAATCATAACCATGATTGTGAATACAGAAATATATTTCTTCATTGGTTACCTCCTGTTTTTGTGTATGGTTCGGATAATTAACAAAAGAGCAATAGCTGTTGCTGCAAACCCAATAGCCAAAAGGATTTGCGAAATATCAAAGGCAAACGCGCCCTCAATCTGTATATTTGTTGTCGCGTCGGCTTGTCCGATTGCTCCTTCTGGTACTTTTCCTGATTGTGTAACAGCATATACCGAAAAGGCAGCAGCCGCGATAACAAGCGCAGCAAGAGTAGAAATGATACCGTTCCTTTTTTTCGATTTGGTGTTATCAATGCCAAACTGTTCTGCGGTGCTGTCTGCAAATTCTTTTGGCGTCCCCAAACGCTGGATAATCTGCTGCTCTGTTTCTCCATGCTCCATAGCAGACGCAAAAACTTCATTCAAGTCACGTACAACCTCTTTTTTCATTTTGCGTGGTAAAGATAGTTCCTTTTCAACCTGTTTGATATATTGTTCTTTCATTTGGATACCCTCGCTTGTTGATAACTTTCTATAAAGCCGTTTACGCAGTTTTCATAGCTTGACCAAAATAAGATTAGTTCATCAAGTACATTCCTGCCTTTATCCGTTAAAGAATAATACTTTTTTGAGCCGCCATTTGCCGCAGCCGGAGCCAATCGGCATTTGATTAGTTCTGCTTCCTGCAAACGATACAAAATGGGGTAAATGGTTCCCTCTTTCGCATATCCCAAAACAGACGCACTATTGTTCAATTCAGTTATAATTTCATATCCATAAGTTTCCTTGCGTCCGATTAGGCACAAAAGTATCATTTCCAGAGAGCCTTTTTTGAATTGCTGGACATATTTGTTATTCATATCGTCGCCTCTCTTTAGCTTTGCTATCTAGGCTCGCTAAGTAGCAACTATATTATATCTCTTCCGAAGTATCAGAGTCAATAGGCTTAACGAAAAAGTTACAAGATGTCTGTGTAAGGTAATGACAGAATAGCGGTGTGCTGGCGAACTATGCTTTATTTTGTTTTTTATCTAAATCATTCAATAGGGCGGTAGCATCCCTATTGGCAAGGGGATTCCAAAAGGGAACAGCGTTCTCCTTTGTCTGGGGTGTTCAGAGGGGATAGTGTTCCCCTTTGACCGGAAGAATCCAAAGAAACCGGCGGTTTCGTGGCACACGATTTTCCGTAGGAAAGTCTAGTGTGTTATACCTTTGTGGAGCAGATGGCAGCCGGAATTGTAGCACACCCTGAAAAGTGTGGCCACAGTTGCGGCGTTCTGGCGGGAAAGGTTGCCCCTTGCGGGGCAGCATAAGCGACAGAAAAAGGCTGGCAGGCGGTGCGGGCAAGCACTGTCTGTCAGCCGTGTCATTTGCGGAACAAAGGTATATCAAAGCCCCCGTCAGCCGCTGCTTCCCATCGTATCAGAACCACCACGGCAGCTTTCCGCGCAGGCTGTCCATCGCCTCGCCCTCCACCTTCTTTGTCCGGCTCTCGCTGAGATGGAAATGGAGCGCCGCGCCGATCAGCGGGTGCTCGATTCCATCGGTAAAGCCATAGCGGTACAGCAGATAGGTCTGCTCTCTGGCTGTCAGCTTGTCCAGCGCCGCATACAATTCTATCAGCTGCTCTTTTTGGATATAGATTTGCTCCGGCGTTTGGGTGTGAGGGTCGGCTATGGCTTCGATCCGCAGCATCCGTTCATCCTCTGAGAGAACGTCATCCAGATATACTCTCTGGAAGCCGGGGGCGTCTTTCTTATCCACCATCCGTTGCTCAAATAAACCGAGGGCGGCGCGGATGCAGTCCGTCATGGCGTTGCGGAGCGCCGGTGCTGCATAGGTCAGAAATTTCATGCCCCGTCCGGCATCAAACAAAGGGATCGCGTTCAGCAGGCCGATACTTCCCTCCTGCATCAAATCATCCAAATCAATTCCAATATCATTTTCATCCAGCCCCATGTTTCGGTATTGCTCCAGCGCAATTTTTCGGATGAATCCCAGATTCTTTTCCAGCAGAATGTCACGGGCAGCCGTATCCCCTTTCTGTGCCAGTCTGCACAGCTGCTCATTGCTCCGGGTCGGCATTTTGCTTCTCCTGCGCGTGGTCTAAGGTGGATTGGAGAAATTCCGTCAGCGCCTGACCGAACTTGTCTAATGCTTCCTTTTGCACACCGTCCATCCCCGCTGCGCTCTGGGTGACGGCGGCGGAAATCATTTCGGGCGTGATGGTCGGAGTATGAACATCCGCCCCTTTGGTGAGTTCGGTAAACATCTGCTGAGTGATGCCCTTGGTCAAGGACTGCGCTGCTGTGAAATCGTTGCCGATCTCTTTCTTCACTTCCCGCAGCGCCGCCATAAATGTGTTCTGTATCATCGTCAGGTCTGCCTGATATACGGGAACTTTCTGCCGGTTGACAGTTCTGGCCGCCTGCACCGCAGCGTCTGTTTTATTGTTTCGGCGCAGCATGGCGCTGAGAGTAGTAAGCATCTGGTTCTGTCCGGCGAAACCGGCGGCCAGCGTATCGTCAAAATATTGCTCAATCATATAGGTGACTTCTGCAAAGCGAGGGCTTTCCAAAAGGCGGTTGACGATCTCTGCATTGGCTTTTCCGGTGTACAGATTCCGCGCCGCCTGCACCGACAGGCCCAGTTCTTCAATATCAAAATTTGTCCGGTCGGGCGTGTTGACTTCCCCCAGCAGGAAATCTGTGGAGACTTCAAACACTTTCGCAATGCGGAGCAAATGTTCTGTGCTGATCTTATCAGTCTTACCGCTGACAAACCGGCTGATGGCGCTCTCGGTGCTGCCGATGCGGGTCGCCAGCTGTGCCTGGGTAATTTTATGTTCCTTCATAAGCTCCTGCATCCGCTGCCGGATATTGCCGGGCAGATAGGCTCCCTCCATGTGACGCACCTCTCTTCTGAAAACTCTCTTTATCCATTATACCTGATAAAACCAGCGCGGGCAAATGCTTTCCGCTGGCTTCGCCGCTCTGAGGTCTTGCATTTTTGCAAGATTTCAGGGCGGCGTTTTTTCATTTCTTGCACTTTTAGCGGATTTTTCGGTTTATAGGCTTTTTCCCCGTATATTCAGGCAGACGGGCAGATACCGTCAATAAATAATGGAGGACAAAGCCTATGAATTTATTTGAAACTGTAAAATCCGCTGTCACCGTGAAGCAGGCCGCCGAATACTACGGCTGTAAGGTCAACCGGGGCGATATGATCTGCTGCCCCTTCCACGATGACCGGCATCCCAGCATGAAGCTGAACAGGGATTATTTCTATTGCTTTGGCTGCGGGGCTACCGGGGATGTGATCGATTTTGTGGCGCGGCTGTTCGGCCTGAGCAGCTACGAGGCCGCAAAGAAGCTGGCCTATGACTTTGGCATCGACCCGGACAAGCCCCCGGCAGCGATGGCTTTGAAAAAGCCCTATCCGCTGGCGCAGGCTTTCCGCAACGATGAGATACACTGCCAGCGGGTGCTCTGCGATTATCTGCATCTGCTGGAACGCTGGAAGGTCGAATATGCCCCGCAATCGCCGGAGGATGAACTGGATGACCGCTTTGTGGAAGCCTGTCATATGATCGAGTATGTAAATGATTTGTTGGACGTTCTCATGTTTGCGGAACTGAAGCAGCGTGTGAAAGCGGTGGATATGCTGCTGAAGGACGGCACTATCACCGCGCTGGAGCAGCGGCTCAGACGTCTGGAAAAGGAGGTGCAGCACCGTGGCGAAGAACGAGCAATCGCGTGAGGCCAACCAGCCCATCTGGTTTGACGGCAAGAGTATCAATGAAGCCCTGTTTTGTGATGATTTTCTCGGCAGACACAAAATCATCTACACAAACGGAGCTTTTTTCACGCCTGATGGCCGCGTGACCGATGAGCTGCCACTGCGTGGAGAAATTTTTGAGGAACTGAAATGCTGTGCGGTCAGCAATATCCCCCGCAAAATCAGCAATATCGTGGAGCTGATGAAGCTGGCGGCGCTGGTAGAGGATTTCCCGCCGGAGGCTGACCGCATTCATCTGGCAAACGGCACGTTGTTTCTGGATGGCTCCTTTACGGAGGGAAAACCGGACATCGTGCGTTGCCGCCTGCCGGTGGCCTATAATCCCGATGCGCCCACGCCGACCCGCTGGCTGGCTTTTCTGGATGGGCTTCTTTACCCGGAGGACATTCCCACTTTGCAGGAATATATCGGCTACTGCCTGATCCCCAGCAACAAGGGACAGCGCATGATGGTCATTAAGGGCAATGGCGGCGAGGGTAAGAGCCAGATCGGCGCGGTGCTGTCCGCCCTGTTCGGCAGCAACATGAAGGACGGCAGCATCGGCAAAATTTCCGAGAACCGTTTTGCCCGCGCTGATCTGGAACACATTCTGCTGTGTGTCGATGATGATATGCGGATGGAGGCCCTGCGGCAGACCAACTATGTCAAATCCATCGTCACCGCACAGGGTAAAATGGATTTGGAGCGTAAAGGCAAGCAGAGCTATCAGGGATGGATGTGCGCCCGGCTGCTGGCATTCAGCAATGGCGACTTGCAGGCTCTCTTTGACCGCAGTGATGGCTTTTATCGGCGGCAGTTGGTGCTGACCGCCAAAGAGAAACCTGCCGACCGTGTGGATGATCCCGACCTGGCAGAGAAGATGAAGGCCGAGGTGGAGGGCATTCTGCTGTGGGCTTTTGCGGGATTGCAGCGGTTGGTAGCGAACAACTTCAAGTTCACCGAGAGCCAGCGCACCAAAGAGAACCGGGAGGCCGTCAAGCGGGACAACAATAATGTGTTTGATTTTCTGGAATCCGAGGGCTATATCCAGCTGAAAGCGGATGCGTCCATCAGTTCAAAGGATTGCTACGACATTTACCGGATGTGGTGCGAGGAAAATAGCCTGACTGCACTCAAACGCCGCAGCTTCAGCGATGCGCTGGTGGCAGCCTGCGGTAAGTACAATCTGGAACACTGCAACACGATTACCAATTCGGCAGGACGCCGGGTATGGGGCTTTATGGGGATCGAGGCAGTGGCAAGGCCGCATATAAACGAGTTTACGGACGCTTCACAGTGTACGTACGTACCGGAAGACTGGCGGGATTGATTTCCGATCTGGTCGCCGGTACGTATGTACGCAGCGATTGACCCTGTTACCTCATATATTGTAGAGGCGCTTCATTTGGATAAAGTGGTCGTGCCCATTTTGGGTACACCTATTTTGATGTGTAAAAGTGGTTATGGATATTTTGTCCACCACCAGAACCGTGAAATTCTTCGCGCTTTTGTGCTGTGAAGTAGGTGTGGTCATTTTGACCACACCTGAAGCGGTCAGTAAAAGCGGTGATTTTGCAGGCATATTTTAGAGCAATCTCAAAACAGCGAAATGTTTCTCTTTTATCCGTATACAGTTCGCCGGATGGTGGCTCACGGAACGACGTACAGATTGCAGCATTTTGTGACAATACAGCCCGAACAGTGAAAAGTCCCGCATTTCTGTGAAGTCGAATATTCCGCCGTTGACCAACGATACGCAGGGAATCATTTCTATCGCAAAACAGCATTTGCACAAATTTCACCATTGACCAAAGCCGGTGCGCTCCCCAGCGTAGCCGGTTCTTTTTATGACGCAACCGAAAATCATGTTTTATCTATCAAGTGACAAAGGGCTTCACTTGCGAAAATGGAGGAATATATTTTATGAAGTCAAGTATCCGAAACGAAATCAAGGCGCAGATCATCCGCGCCGGTTACACCATGCAGGAAGTCGTTGACCAGCTGCACGATGAGTATGGGTGGAGCGACAGCGTATCCAATCTTTCCGGAAAATTGCAGCGGGAATCGCTGCGGTATCGGGAGGCCGTGGAGTTGGCTGACGTGCTGGGATATGACATTGTCTGGCAGAAACGGAGGGATTGAGTATGGAAAAAGCACAATACGCGATTATGCGATTTGCCAAATATAAGGGGCCCGAAATCGGCAATATCGAGGCCCATAACGAGCGCACAAAGGAAAAGTACGCCAGTAATCCCGATGTGGATACCAGCCGAAGCAAGTACAACTTCCATCTGGTCAAACCGCCCGGCAAGTACCGGGCCGAGTCAGAGAGGCAAATTGCCGCTGCCGGATGCCGTACCCGGAAAGACAGTATCCGTATGATCGAGACGCTGTTCACAGCCAGCCCGGAGTTCTTTAAGGGAAAGAAACGGGCGGAAATTCGGGTATTTTTCGAGGAAGCTCTGCACTTTCTGGAACAGCATCAGTCCAAAGAGACAATTATATCCGCCGTGGTGCATATGGACGAGAAAACGCCCCATATGCACCTTTGTTTTGTCCCTTTGACGGAGGACGGCAGGCTCAGCGCCAAAGACATCATGGGCAATAAAAAGAAGCTGACCTGGTGGCAGGATGAGTTTTGGAAACACATGGTCAAGAAGTTTCCAGATTTGGAGCGTGGCGAGAGCGCCAGCCTGACCGGGCGCGACCATATCCCGCCCCGCGTATTTAAGGAGATGACCAGACTGACCAAACAGAAAAGCAAACTGGAGGATCTGCTCACTGGAATCAATCCCTTTAACGCCAAAAGCCGGGCGGAGGAAATCTGCAAGATTCTGGATAGCTATATTCCCAGCGTGGAGAAGATGGACACGCTGCTGCGGAAATATGGCGTGGCTTTTACGAAAACAGCATCCGAAAACAAAAAGCTGAAAACGAAAAATGCCGAGCTGGAAGAATCTCTTGCATCGGCGCAGAAGGTCAGCACCCTAAAGCAGATCGAAGACCTCAAGCTGCGGCGCGACTATGACAGTGCCGTGGCGATTTTGGAACAGATACCGGCAGAAGTTTTGAACATCTATGCGCAGAGCAGCCATAGAGGAAAGGAGCGGCCTATTGAGCAAAGTTTATGATGATCCAAAATATAATGCGGCATTTGACCGCTGTGTTGATGTGATGGCGCGGCTGTTGCAGAAGTACGGGCCGCAGCTGTTGGAGCAGATGCAGGAGACTGCGAAGGATGGCTGTACACAGTCTGCGGTATCAGGAAAGCAACCCGTTCCTGTGTATCAGGAATTTGACAAAGCCGCTTGATGTAAATTGAATTTACACGTTGCGTATTTGATTGGCGTATGCTATAATAAATACGCAACGTGTATTTTGCTTTATGGGGTAAATGAAATGGACTGCAAAACCAAAATAAAAGAACTGCGGGAAAGCACCGGCATGAACCGCAAGGAATTTTGTAAATATTTTCGGATTCCCTATCGGACTGTGACAGAGTGGGAACTGGATAACCGCCATGCGCCTGAATATGTACTCCGTTTGTTGGAGTACTACATTCAGAATGAAGGTCTGGCGAAGAAGAAAGTTACGGATGAATGTTCAGAGATGGAAGAAAGGGGCGGCCTGCATGAAAAAAACTAAAACAAAATGCTATCTCTACACACGGGTATCTACTTCCATGCAGGTGGACGGATACAGTCTGGATGCTCAGCGAGACAAGCTGCGGAAATACGCTGAATACGAAGATATGGTAGTGGCCGGTGAATATTCTGACGAAGGCTTTTCCGGTAAGAATATTCAGGGCAGACATGAATTTCAGCGGATGCTGCAAGACATTCAGGACTGCAAAGACGGAGTGGAATATGTACTGGTATTCAAGTTGTCCCGGTTTGGCAGGAATGCCGCTGACGTGCTAAATTCCTTGCAGCTGATGCAGGATTTCGGTGTCAATCTGATTTGTGTGGAAGACGGCATTGACAGTTCCAAAGATTCCGGCAAGCTGATGATTTCTGTCCTTTCTGCGGTGGCAGAGATAGAGCGTGAGAATATTCGGACCCAGACGATGGCCGGACGGGAGCAGAAAGCCCGTGAAGGAAAATGGAACGGTGGCTTTGCCCCTTATGGATACCGCCTTGAAAAAGGCGAACTGTTGATTGCTGAGGATGAAGTGGACGTGATCCGCACCATCTTTGACCGCTATATTCACACCAACGATGGTGTTAGCGGCGTGGCGAAATATCTGAACCGGCAGGGCTTTGTGAAAAAGATGCGGCAGAACGGTACTATTCCCGGTTTTTCCGCCAGCTTTGTGAAAAGTATCATTGATAATCCGGTATATATGGGGAAAATCGCCTATGGCAGACGCCGGACAGAGAAGAAGATCGGCACCCGAAATGAGATGCACGTGGTTGAGCAGTCGGAGTTCCCCGTGTACGAGGGAAAGCATGAGGCTATCATTTCAGAAGAAGATTGGAATCTCGCGCAGGAGAAACGGAAAGTCAATGCTTATCGGCGTGAGAAGGTCAACGATCCTACCCATGCACATATTCTGTCCGGCATTCTGAAATGCCCTTGCTGCGGCAAAAGCCTGTACGGGAATATTGCAAAAGCCCACAGCAAGGACAAAAAGACCCGCTATTACTATTACTGCAAGAATACGGTAACGCCAACAGGCCACGAGTGCACTTTCCGGCTGAACATTGAACAGACAGAGATGAACCGCATGGTAGCGTCAATTATCTCCGCTATGGTCAGCAACCCACGGTTTGCGGATGCAATCAAGGCGAAAATTGGCTCCGCTGTCGATACGAACGACTTAGAGAAACAGCTGGAAGCGTTGCAAGCGCAGCTTCGGCAGACGTTAGGCACAAAAGCCCGCCTGGAACGGCAGATGGACGGTTTGGATGTGAATGACCCGTATTATGACCGGAAAATTTCTGATTTGCAGCGCCGCTATGACGAGCAATATGGCGCAATAGATGAGATTGAAGTCCAGATTGACGATGTGCAAAGCCAGATACGGAGTATCCGACAGGAGAAAATTTCTGGCGACAACATCTATCGCTTACTGTTGGCGTTCGATCAGGTCTATGAAGCCGCCTCCGAGGTGGAGCGAAAAGAATTTATGCGGGCATTTATCGAGCGAATCGAGTTGTTCCCGGAAAGGCAGCCGGATGGCAACTGGATCAGGAAGATTATCTTCAACTTCCCCGTTCCAGTGAATGGGACAGAAGTGAAAGAATTGCCCTTGGAAAATGAAACAATGGTCGAGACGGTAGTTCTTTTATCCCACAAAAAAGCCGACAGTTATATCCACATTGATGTGGAGTTTGGAGAGGGCGAGGGCAAGATTCCGGTAGATAGTATTGCTAAAAGAGCCGAAGCGTACAAGCCCAAAGAAAAAGTGACCTACAAAATGATTAAGGAGTACATAGAAGCGAAATACGGCTTCAAAGTACATACCGCATATATCGCAGAGGTAAAGAGAGATTTAGGCTTGCCAATGTATGATGCTCCTAATGCGGTAGAAGAATTGAAACAGCCGAGGAAGCATACGACACCAGAAAAGGTAGAAGCAATCAAAGATGCACTTCGGTATTTTGCAGTGATATAAAACTTTACTTACAATCGAATATTTCTTACATAGCCGTTTATTCATTTATTTGAGTAAGCGGCTTTTTTCATCCCTATTTTTCGGAATAGGGATATTTTTTGTAGAAGGAGGAGGTTTATTTGAATACACAAATCATCGCCATCGCCAACCAGAAAGGCGGCGTTGGCAAAACAACAACCT
>OMBB01000875.1_pt1 | contig 12686 bp, 10 predicted proteins | sample 1673961 | NCBI WGS metagenome assembly OMBB01 (sample SAMEA103958135, study PRJEB25191) | human gut metagenome | reverse complement strand
TCAAGACCACCGGCAACACCAATGGCATTGCCTTCACCAAGGCATTGCAGACCCGGGATTTCGAGGGCCTGGCCTTTGTGAATCTGGTGGATTTTGATATGCTCTACGGCCACCGCCGCGACGTGCCCGGCTATGCCGCCGCCGCCACCGAATTTGACCGCTTCCTGGCCGACTTCATCCCCGGGATGCGGGAGGGCGACCTGCTGATGATCACCGCCGACCACGGCTGCGACCCCTCCTACACCAAGACCACCGACCATACCCGCGAGTATGTGCCGTATCTGGTCTGCGGCAAGGGCGTGAAGCCCGGTGTGGACCTGGGCACCCGGCTCTGCTTTGGCACCATTGCACAGACCGTGTGTGAATATCTGGGCGTGGATGCTTCCAGTCTGGACGGCCACAGCGTGCTGCAGGAGATCCTGAAGTAATATCGGCCCTCTCAGTCACGCGACAGCGTGACCGAGAGGGCTATTTTTTGTGCAAAGTCTTGAACAATATAGTCAGTTGTGGTAGACTAGCACATGCACGCCCGGTGCGTACAAAGTTTACGCCGGGCGCAGGAATTGATATGGTTTCAGAATAGAAGGAGACTATCACATGAGAATCAATCGTACTCTGGGTCTGGCACTGACCGCTGCTGTGCTGGCTGTTGCCATGACTGGCTGCTCCAATAGTGCATCTTCCACCGCATCCTCCGCTGCTTCCAGCGAGGCTGCTTCCTCGGTGGCCGCTTCCAGCGAAGCTGCCGAGAGCGAGGCCGCTGCCGCCAGCGTTGTCAGCACCGAGGATCTGGATGTGAACGGCACCACCTACTCCGCTGACTGCTACGGCGAGTTCACCCTGTCCAACGGCGACACCATGAAGCTGTGGAAGGTGAACGGCGCTTACGCAGACCTGAGCGCTCTGCCCATGAAGGGCATGGCCGAGGAGTTCCCCATCGAGGCCGAGGCCGAGCAGATCTATGTTGCTGACGTGACCAGCAACGGCGAGACCACCCGCCAGTATCTGCGCACCGACAAGGCTGGCCGCAACGGCACTGTCTCTGTCAAGACCTTTGAGCTGGGCGACGCTGAGTAATCGCGCTTCCCTGTAAGATCAGAAGACAACAAGCCCCGGACCTTTTGCAAGGCCCGGGGCTTGTGCTGTTTTATCCTGTTTTATTCTCCGCTGCTGCTGGAACCGAACAGGGCATCCAGCACGGTGGAAGCGGCCTGATGCAGGGAGTTGGCAGCAGATTCCACCTGCTCCTGCGTGGGCAGAGAGATAGAAGGTGTTTCTGCTCCGCCGGTGGATTCACTGCTGGCTTCACTCTCGGCAGGTGCTTCGGTGGAAGCCTCGCTCTCGGCAGGTGCTTCGGGGGTGGGTTCTGCGGGCTGCTCATCGGCAGGCTGTTCCGCAGGCACGCTCTCGGCAGGTTCCTCCACAATGATGCTGTCGGGCGATTCCTCCACAGAGGTGCCCGCGTTGGGGTCAGCCGTGGGGGTGAATACCTCGGTCTTTTCGGGGGTCTGCTGGGTATCGCTCACGGTGCCCTCGCCGCCCAGAACGGATGCGATCAGCTCCTTGGCCTGGTTGACGGAGTTCTCATCCGGCTTCATCACATAGAGGCTCTGACCCTTTGCGGAGTAGCACTGGGAGCTCTTGCCGCTGGTGCCGGTCACGGCATAGCTCTGGATGTCCCAGTCAGACAGGCTTGCCAGCTGCATCCGCACCAGTGCGGAGATCTGCTCCTGAGAAAGGCTGGTCACAAAGCAGTCGGACACAGCATCCATCAGCTTGGAGAAGCTCATCAGCACGGTGGGAGATTTGATCTTGTTCATCATGGCATCGATGACTTTCATCTGGTTGATGCCACGCTGGATATCGCCGGAGGCAAAGGCGTGGCGCTCACGAGCAAAGGCCAGAGCGCTCTTGCCGTCCAGATGGTTCCAGCCCTCGGCAAAGGTGGTGGGATCATAATAGCCGGGGCTGCCCACCGAGGTGAACGCCTGATCGGAGTAGACATCCACGCCGCCCACGGCATCGATGATGCTGATGAAGCCCGCAAAGTTGATGCGGAGGTATTGGTCCACATTGACCCCGTACAGGTTGCCCAGGGTTGCCATGCTGGTCTCCACGCCGTACAGACCGGCATGGGTCAGCTTGTCCTTGCTGTTGGTGCCCGCCAGATCAACGTAGTAATCGCGGGGGGTGTTGATGAGTGCCACCCGTTTGGTGGAGGGGTTGACCACGGCAAGGATGTTCACATCGCTGCGGGCCTTTTCAGTCAGTTCGCCGCGGTTGTCAACGCCGCTCAGGTAGACCACAAAGGGCTCCTTGGTGATCTTGTTGGCCTCGGTGCCGGTGACAAGGCCGGAGGTCACGTTATCCAGTGCACTCAGGCCCTGCTGAGCCCAGACACAGCCCAGCGCCAGAAAGGCACACAGGAACACCGAGAACACCCGGGATACCTTGCGGGGGGCGCTGTACTCCTGGCAGCGCTTGACCAGCAGCCAGAACAGCACCAGCAGCGCCGCAATGATGACCAGATACAGCGCGGGCAGCATCTGGGTGCGACAGAGCTGTAGGAAGGCCGCAATGCTCAGAATGGCTTGTACGATCAGCAAAACAGTACCTCGTTTCGGGTTGGCCGCGCCGGTATCTGCATCCGGCTTGCGGCGAGGCGGCTTTGGCTCCGGGGCAGGCCCGCCGGTATGCTTCGGCGGCTTGGGTGGTGCAGGCGGCGGGGTGGGAGTGACAGTTTCCGGCGCAAAAAAGGCCGCGCTGTCCACCTCCACAGTTTTTTCTTCCGGTGGGCGGTGACCCCGGTGGATGTGCCGGGTGCTGTCATCGTCCGTGTGGGAACGGGAAGTTTCATCAAACATAGGAATTCTCCTTTTTGACATGTCCTCAGGCAAGGGGCACGATGGTCAGAACAGCCCGTGCCGGCAGGCAGGTGGCCGTCTGATCCTCCTGCGAGATCCAGCCAAAGCTTTCGCAGATGTGGTCAGGGCAGGGGGAATCAATGAACCGTGCCGCGCCGTCCTTGACCTCGATGTGCACCGTCAGATAGCCGGTGTCGATGTCATAGACGGCATCCTTGTCCAGAGAGAGCTTCTGCACCGTGTTCGCATCGCCGTAGATCAGCTCCGCGCCCAGGGTGCTGCCGCTCTGCCCGGCACTGCGGAGGTAAAAAAGCACCCCAGCGATCACCAGAACAACAGCGGCGAACAGTAAATTGACCCAGAGATTTTTTTTCTGCTTCATGGCTCAGGCATCCTTCTGGGGGAACAGCTGTTCCAGCTCGGCCAGCCACAGGGCGGCGCAGGCATCGCTGGGCATCCGCCAGTCCCCGCGCGGCGAGAGGGTCACGCTGCCGATCTTGGGGCCGTCGGGCAGGCAGCTGCGCTTGAACTGCTGGGCAAAGAACCGCCAGTAGAAGTTGCGCAGCCACTTGTAAAGCACCGCGTCCGGGTATTCCTCCCGGCCCGCAAAGGCTGCCCTGGCCAGCCGGAAGATCTTTGCCGGGCCAAAGCCGAAGCGGAGCACATAATAAAGGTAGAAGTCGTGCAGTTCATAGGGGCCCACCAGATCCTCGGTGCGCTGTGCGATCTCGCCGTTGTCCTTGGCGGGCAGCAGCTCGGGGGACACAGGGGTGTCGAGGATGTCCAGCAGCACCTCTTTCAGGGCCGGGGTGGCGGCAATGTCGGCTTCGTACCGGACAAGGTGGCGCACCAGCGTTTTGGGTACGCCTGCGTTCACGCCGTACATGCTCATGTGGTCGCCGTTGTAGGTGGCCCAGCCCAGGGCCAGCTCGGAAAGGTCGCCGGTACCCACCACCAGGCCGCCGGTGCGGTTGGCAGTGTCCATCAGCTCCAGCGTGCGCACGCGGGCCTGGCCGTTCTCGTAGGTCACGTCCAGCACGCTCTCGTCCTGGCCGATGTCCCGGAAGTGGCTGTGCACCGTGGAGGCAATGTCGATCTCGGTAAAGCTGACGTGCAGCTCGTCACAGAGGATCTCTGCATTGCTGCGGGTGCGCTTGGTGGTGCCAAAGCAGGGCATGGTCACGGCCAGCACATCGGTGGTGGGGCGGCCCAGCTGCTTCATGGCGCGGACAGCCACCAGCAGGGCAAGGCAGCTGTCCAAACCGCCCGAAATGCCGATGACGGCTGTTTTGGCGCGGGCGTGCTCAAGACGCTTGGCCAGGCCATCGGCCTGCATCTTCAGGATCAGCTCACAGCGCTCGGCGCGCAGCTGTTCATTGTGGGGGATAAAGGGGGTGGGGTCTACCCAGCGGGTCAGCACGGTGTCGGTCAGGGCCAGGTCGAACTCCACGGTCTGGTAGCCCTCGGTGCTGGGCTCAAAGCTGGTGTTGCGTGCCCGCTCCGACTCCATCCGCTGGCAGTCCAGCTCCGTCTCGGCAGGGCCGCCTGCAAAGGGCTTTACCTCGGCCAGCAGGGTGCCGTTCTCGGCAATCAGGTCGTGGCCTGCGAACACCATGTCCTGGGTGCTCTCACCGTGGCCTGCCGAGGCGTACAGGTAGCCGCAGAGCAGGCGGGCAGACTGGTTTTCCACCAGTGCCCGGCGGTACTCGGCCTTGCCTACCGTTTCATCGCTGGCCGAAAGGTTGGCGATGACGGTAGCGCCTGCCAGTGCGTGGAAGGTGGAGGGCGGCAGAGCGCTCCACAGGTCCTCGCAGAGCTCCACGCCCAGCACAAAGCTGGGCATCTGGCGGCAGCGGAAGAGCAGGGAGGTGCCGAAGGGGACATCCTGCCCGCAGACATTCACCCACTCCACCTCGGTGGAACCGGGGGTGAACTGCCGCTTTTCATAGAACTCGCCGTAGTTGGGCAGGTACGTTTTGGGAACCAGACCCAGCAGCTGCCCGCGGCAGAACACGGCAGCGCAGTTGTACAGCTTGCCCCGTACCATCAGGGGCAGGCCCACAAGGGCCACGGTGTCCAGCTCCCGGCTGGCATCCAGCAGCTCCTGCAGGCCGGTCAGGGCTCCCTGCTGCAGGGTGCGCTGCAAAAACAGGTCGCCGCAGGTATAGCCGGTCAGGCAGAACTCAGGGAACACGGCCAGCTTTACACCGCGGGCGGCGGCGGCACGCAGCTCTGTGAGGATCTGCCGGGTGTTGTAGGCGCAGTCCGCCACCCGAAGCGCGGGCGAGAGGGCTGCTGCTTTCAAAAAACCATCTTTCATCGGAGGATTTCACATCCTGTCTCTCTTGTTTGCCCACGGCGAACAACTGTGCTCCCGTGGTGAGGATAGTATACCACACTCTGACCAAAACGAAAAGAGGGCTGTTATCAACCCTCTCTGCCTCTGCGCCTGACGGCGGGGCAAAGAAGGGTTCTAACAACCCCCTGTGGATACACCAAATGGAAAACGAGATGGACCGTAAGCCGGGTTCTGTATTAAACGACGATCTGTCTAGGCCTGCCATTGCTGACAGGCTCGTGCCGCCTTCGGGACACGCGAGCAGCGCTGTACGTCCCATATAGGCGTTGCTTCCGGTAGGGTTTACAAAGCCGCATAGTCACCCATGCGCTGGTGAGCTCTTACCTCGCCCTTTCATCCTTACCGCATTGCTGCGGCGGTTTCCTTTCTGTTGCACTTTCCCTGAGGTCACCCTCGGCTGCCGTTAGCAGTTACCGTGCTCTGTGAGGCCCGGACTTTCCTCAGAGCGGTCAAAGCCGCCCCGCCGCCGTATGTTCCACTCGTTTTCTGTTCTCCATGATACCATAAAAAAACAAGATTTGCAAGTGACGATAAAATTTGGTATAATAAATTTAAATATGGCGTGAAATTTTTGGGGAGGGACAACGGATGCAGCTGCTTTTCAATGTCCCACCCGAAGCCGATGGCGTGCTGCTGCGCGGCTTTCTGCGCCGGTGTGCCGTCTCCACGGAGCTGGCCCGGACGGTCAAATTCCATGGCAGCGGCTTTTTTGCGGACGATATGCCCATTCTGGCCAACCGCCGCGTGCAGGCGGGGCAGACCATCCGCTTTGCGCTGCCCGCCGACAGCCCCGGCGTGGAGCCGCAGCCTGAGATCCCGGTCAGGGTCGTTTACGAGGATGCTTTTGCCGTGGTGCTGGAAAAACCGCCCCATCTGGCGGTCCACCCCACCCTGAACTACCCCCGGGATACCCTGGCCAACGGCTATGCCGCCTGGGCCGCTGCTCACGGCGAAAGCCCGGTGTTTCGCCCGGTGAACCGGATCGATAAAGACACCAGCGGGCTGGTGCTGGCCGCAAAGAACGGCTATGCCGCGCCCCTGCTGGCCGAGGGCGTAGAGAAACTCTATTACGCCATCGTGGAGGGTGAACTGCCCCTTGGCCCCGGAGTCATCGATGCCCCCATTGGCCGGAGAGGAGACAGCATCATCGGGCGGTGCGTGACCCCCGAGGGGAAGCCCAGCCGCACCGAGTATACCATATTAAGGGCAGCGCAGGGCCTGAGCCTTGCCGCCTGTGTTCCCGTGACGGGCCGCACCCATCAGATCCGGGTGCACTTTGCATCCATCGGCCACCCGCTGGCCGGGGACGACCTTTACGGCGGGCACCGTGACCGCATTGCCCGGCAGGCGCTCCATTGTGCCCGGCAGAGTTTCCGGGTGCCGGCTTACACCGAGGTGCCCGGCGGCATCCGGCTGGAAACGCCGGTGGAGGAACACGCCCGCACCATTGCAGTGGAGAGCCCCCTGCCTGAGGATATGCGGGCATTGCTGGATGCTGAAATATGAAAATACGGTGAAACCTCTGTGAAAGCTCTGCCCAAATTTTGTGACAAGCCTTGTATCGGCCCGGGCAGAGTGTATAATTGATATGAATTTGTAACTTTCGACCCAAAACGTCAGGAAGGAGCAACCCCTTTTGATCGAAGAAAAAACAAAGGAGCCGCAGAGCCAGGCTCCTGCAGCGCCGGTGAAGGGCAGAGAAAAACTGCGAAGCTTCTGGGCAAAGGTCCAGATCTCCGGCCTGCTGCGGCGGCACCGTTTCCGCCGCAAAACGCAGCGGCACATGAATGATGTGGCCAAAAAGCTGCGGGCCAGTGCCGTGGTGCTGACAGTTGGCGAGGCACTTTATGCACTGGGCTTTGCGGCAGAGTACATGGTGGTGCGCACAGGGCGCGGCATTGCTGCCGTGGCCCACAGACTGGCCCGCTGGTGCAGGAATGCCCGGCATACCATCATTGCAACAGCCTTTCCCGGTGCGGCGCAGATGTTCAAGGATCTGCTGGCACCGCTTTACCTGTTCTTCAAGGGCCTCGGCGCTGTGGCGGCCCACGCCAACGATGTGCGCCGGGAGCAGGGCTTTGGTGCTTCCGTAAAAGCGGCCGGGCGCTATTTTGTGGGCGGGCTCAAGCGCAACCTGAGCCTGCTGCCCCGGACAGCAATGTACATCCTGCCCCTGTGTATGCTGGCCGTGTTCGTCACGGTCTGGAACAGGACGATGGCCCAGCCTTATGCGCTGGCTGTGCAGGTGAACGGCCAGACCGTTGGCTATGTGGCCAATGAGGAAGTGTTCAACCTCGCAAAAGAGGATGTGATGCAGCGCATCAACTACGCCGGTTCGGACAAGACCGAGCTGACCATCGAGCCGACCTATACCATCTCCGTGACCCACAAGACCATGGACGAGAGCGAGACGGCAAACGCCATTCTGCAGAGCGCCAGTGACCAGATCAGTGAGGGCACCGCTCTGTATCTGGACGGGGAGCTGACGGCAGTCTGCTCCGATGGTGACACCCTGCGCAGCTATCTGGAGAGCCTGCTGGCTCCCTACGAGGATCAGACGGACGAGAATATCAGCGTGGGTTTTAACAAAAATGTGACGCTGGAAGATGGAATCTACTTCAACGACAGCTTTGAGGATGACAATTCCATCGAGAATATGCTGACCGGCGTGCAGCAGCAGGAGAAGATCTATACGGTCAAGGCGGGCGATACCCTGTGGGACATTGCCCAGAAGAACGACCTGACCTTCCGGGAGCTGTGTGCCCTGAATACGAATTTCAAGGGTGCTCCCCTGACCGAGAACTCCAATATCCAGGAGGGCGACCAGCTGATCGTGACCAAGCAGGAGGCTCTGCTGGAAGTCCGCATCACCAAGGTGGAGACGCGGGAGGAGGAGATCCCCTTCGGCACCGAGACCACCCAGTCCAACGAGTACACCAAGGGTACCACCAAGACCCTGCAGGAGGGCCAGAACGGCCTGCGCCGCGTCACCATGCAGAACGTCTACGATACCAATGGCGTGTTGCTGGAGCAGACCATCCTTTCCACTGAGACCATCCGGGAGCCGGTGAACAAAAAGGTGGTCGTTGGCACCAAGAAGGTCACGAAGTACGGTGCGGCGGCATACATCGGTGGCAGCGGTCAGTTCATCTGGCCTGTGCCGGGCTACCGCAACTGCTCACGCTGGTATAGCAGCGGCCATAAGGGCGTGGATATCTGTGCCTCTGCCGGTACGCCCATCTATGCATCGGCGGGCGGCACCGTGACCAAGGCGGGTTATAACAAGGCCGGTGCCGGTACGGGCTATGGTTATTCTGTGATCATCAGCCACTCCGGCGGCTATACCACGGTCTATGCCCACTGCCTGTCTCTGGCGGTCAGTGCGGGCCAGACCGTGCGGCAGGGCCAGCTCATCGGCTATGTGGGCAGCACGGGCCGCTCTTCCGGCAACCACTGCCACTTCGAGATCCGCCGCAATGGCTCGTACATCGCACCGCAGAGCGTGTTCCCCGGAAAGCGATAAATCAGAACAGAACCTCTCCGTCAATGCTTCGCATTGCCACCTTTCCTAATAGGAGAGGCAAGAGAGCGGAAGCATAAACTTGGCTCCCCTATCAGGCAACAACGACGACCGCCGCCAGTGGCGGATGAAGGGAGGCGTTGTTGGGGCAGCGGCCAGCAGGACACGAGTGCAATACTTTGCACGAAGTGGACGCTGGGAGCCGCAACTCGTATGCTGGTGTGAAGCGCCGGAGAGGTTTATTTTACAAACAAAAAGGAGAATGATTATGGCAACACCCCACATCAGCGCTGAAAAAGGCGATTTCGCAAAGACCGTCCTGATGCCCGGCGATCCGCTGCGGGCAAAGTTCATCGCGGATACCTTCCTCAAGGATGTCCGCCAGGTCACCGGTGTCCGTGGAATGCTGGGCTTTACCGGCACCTATGAGGGCCGCCCCATCAGTGTGATGGGCAGCGGCATGGGAATGCCCTCCATCGGCATCTACTCCTACGAGCTGTACAAGTTCTACGATGTGGACAACATCATCCGCATCGGCTCTGCCGGCAGCTACACCGACAAAGCCAAGCTGTTCGATGTGGTGCTGGCCGCCGGTGCCGTGAGCGAGAGCAATTATGCCCGGGTCCAGAGCGGCTTTGAGGGGGATCTCACCCTGCCCAGCCAGACCCTGAACGACAAGCTGCGCGCTTCCGCCGCAAAGCAGGGCATCCCCCTGATCGAGGGCAACATCCATTCCTCCGATGTGTTCTATCGCCAGCCCTCCGATGAAAAGCCCACCTACTGGGAAAAGCTGCGGGATGAGCGCGGCTGCCTGTGTGTGGAGATGGAGAGCTTTGCCCTCTTCGCCAACGCTCAGGTTCTGGGCAAGAACGCCGCCTGCCTGCTGACCATCTCCGACAGCTTTGTCTCCCCGGAGATCACCACCGCCGAGCAGCGTCAAACCAGCTTCACCAACATGATGAAGGTCGCACTGGGCGCGGAGTACTGATTTGCATTCACAAAAAGGGTTGTTGTCACACGACAACAACCCTTTTATGTTTTAAGTGTCACTATAATGACCGAAACAGGATGCGATAATGATATTGCCGTCCTGCTCTTTATAAACAATGCGGTGCGTATCGTCGATGCGGCGGCTCCACCATCCACTCAAATCACCTTTTAAGGGTTCGGGTTTTCCAATGCCCTCGTAGGAGTTCCGCTGGATGTCTTTCAGAAGTGTGTTGATACGCTTCAGCAGCTTTTTGTCTCGCGTCTGCCAAAGGCAGTAATCCTCCCATGCTTCCTCTTCCCAAAGCAATCTCATTTAATCTACCTCGATCAAATCGTGCTCAGTGAGTTTGGCTTTTCCGGTATCGATGTCGTGGACGATCTGGCGGAGATGATTGATGTTGCTTTCCGAGTAGAACGGGTCGGCGGAAACCTCAAAGGGAATGCGGTGCTCCCGGGAAACTTTTTTAGCGAAAATCGTGAATGCCGTTGTCATGGAAAGTCCCATCTCGGCGCAAACCTCTTCCATGTTGCGTTTCAGGTCTGGGTCCATCCGGAAGTTTACATTGACTGCATTTGCCATTTTAATACACCTCCTTCTTGATTCTATTATATGCGTCTGTAATGAAAAATGCAAGAACTTTCGTTACATAATAAATGAACAACGAGAAATCTCTTGAAGAATTTGAGAACACGCCGTATAATTGAAGTGCAAAAGAGGGGATGAAAGATGAACGACTTTCAACCAAATCAGGATATCTGCCTTGTACCTTATTACCCAGCCTATGAAATTGCCCTTCCGTGGTATCAGGACGCAGAAACGTTTGTTTATACTTTAGAATGAAAAGGAGGCCCCTATGACCAATCTGACTTTAGACGAAAAGAAAGCCCTGATCCGGATGGCGCTGGATGCCCGGGAGCAGGCCTATGTGCCTTACTCCGACTTTATGGTGGGTGCTGCCCTGCGGGCCGAAGATGGCCGCATCTTCACCGGCTGCAATGTGGAAAACGCCGCTTTCACCCCCACCAGCTGTGCCGAGCGCACGGCCCTGTTCAAGGCGGTGAGTGAGGGCGTGACCCGCTTCACCGACATTGCCGTGGTGGGCTCCCGCCGCGGCGAGGTGAACAAGCAGATCACCTCACCCTGCGGGGTCTGCCGTCAGGCGCTGTTTGAGTTCGGCGGGCCGGAGCTGAATGTCATCATGGCAAAGACCCCCGATGATTTCATCGAGCGCAGCATGGACGAGCTGCTGCCCTTCGGCTTTGGCCCCTCCAACGTGGCAGGCAACAAAGCCGTGGAAGAGTGAGGCGGGAAGCGGATATTTTGCCAAAATTGGCGAAACAGTACGACTTTTACGCGAATTTTACAAAAAATCTGTAAAGATTTTGTAATCGGAAATGCCTTGCTTTCCTCACATGACCCGGCTATACTTGGGTCAGTAAATGTGCAAGTGTGCGCATTCCCTTTGTAAAGCGCAATTTTTAATGTATAAAAAGGAGAGTTTTCTTATGATGATTTCTCGTCGTAACTTCCTGGCTGTGGCTGGCGCTGCAGCTGCTGCCGCTGCCCTGACCGCCTGCGGTGGTTCTTCCTCTTCCACCAGCACCGCTTCTTCCACTGCTTCTTCTGCAGCTTCTGAGGCTGGCTCCGAGGCTGCCAGCAAGATCACAAAGGTCGCTCTGACCTGCGATACCGGCACGATCGATGACGAGAGCTTCAACCAGGCTTGCTGGAGCGCTGTTTCCAGCTACATGGGCGATGACTGCCAGTACTACATCCCCGACGCTGACGCTTCCGATGAGGATCGTGAGACCAAGATCCGTCAGGCTGTCAACGACGGCGCTGAGGTCATTGTCTGCGTCGGCTACCTGTATGGTGCTTCTCTGGCATGGGCTGCTGAGCAGTACCCCGATGTCAAGTTCATCGCTATCGATGTCACCCAGGGTGATATCGGCACCGATGAGATCCCCTCCAACTGCTACTGCATCACCTTCAAGGAGGAGCAGGCAGGCTATCTGGCAGGTTACGCCATTGCCAAGGACGGCAAGACCAAGCTGGGCTTCCTGGGCGGCATGGCTGTTCCCGCTGTCATCCGTTACGGCTACGGCTTTGTGCAGGGCGCTGATGCTGCTGCTCAGGAGCTGGGCCAGAACATCGACATCAACTACTTCTACGGCGGCCAGTTCTACGGCGATGCCAATATCACCTCCCGTATGGAGGGCTGGTACTCCAACGGCACTCAGGTCGTCTTTGCCTGCGGCGGCGGCATCTACACCTCCGCTGTTGAGGCTGCCCTGAAGAACAACGGCTACGTCATCGGCGTTGACGTTGACCAGAACTACATCGGTGCAAACGGCGTTGCTGATGGCACCTATGCTTACAACCCGTTCATCACCTCCGCTATGAAGGGCCTGTCCGAGGCTGTTTCTACTTCTCTGTCCGACATCGAGGCAGGCGAGTGGAGCACCATCGCAGCAACCAACGGCAACTTTGGTCTGGAGGACGGCGATTACGTCGGCCTGCCCACCGCTGAGGACAGCTGGAACTTCGAGACCTTCACGGTTGAGGAGTACGAGGCACTGAAGCAGAAGATCGCTTCCGGCGAGATCGTTGTTGACAACAGCTCTGACGACGCTACCAAGCCCACCGTCAGCGAGTTCACCAACGTCACCTACATCCAGTAAAATTTGAACAGTCCGCAAGGGCTGCAGGGAACGACCCTCTCCGTCATTGCCGCCAGGCTTTGACGGAGAGGGTCGTTTTTGTCTCGCGAAAAATCGTGCAGCTTGCACAAAAGTAATACTTATAAGAGTACATCCCGCCAAAAAATCAAAAAGAAGTGTGCAAAACCGCAAAAATACGGTATAATGATACACAGAATAGTATAGGTGTCGATTTGACACGAAAGGAGAGTGAGCAGATTGGCAGAGGATTTTGTGATCGAGATGCTCCACA
>OMBB01000863.1_pt1 | contig 12820 bp, 9 predicted proteins | sample 1673961 | NCBI WGS metagenome assembly OMBB01 (sample SAMEA103958135, study PRJEB25191) | human gut metagenome | reverse complement strand
CTAGGAGTTTTGATAACATCTTTGAATACTCCAGATTTTAAATCTTCTGCAAAGTTTCTTTCTAATCCATTTGTAGTTTCTACATTGTATTTAATAGAAGGAACCTTCATGATTTTATTTACAAAATCAGTAGCTAATATTAAACCACCTGTGTCTGGTGTAACATATCCTTTAGTTACTGAACCACCTAAATTAATATCAATTTCATTAGAACTCTTAACTTTATTGTAACTATTAAGAATCATACCAGAAGAAGGGTATGTAATATCGTTCAGTACTCTAGTAGCAGCATCGTAATACTGAGGCAATTTATCAGCTCTTACTCCAGTTTTAGGAAATATTTCTCCAGCTTTGGTTGCAAACAGATTAGCAATATCATTAGCAGTTGCATCTGACATTTCTTTTCCATAATCCTTTACTAAGGAATTATATTCTTCCGGAGTAATATTACCAGACATTAAGGCTGATGCGGCTTCTTGGAATTTATTAGTTACAAATCTAGTTTGTGAATATACTGGACTATTTTCTAACTGACGTTTTTCAAATACTACTGCGTCATTATACAGCTTTTTATAAGCGTCAGGGTAATCTACAGATTCTTTTTCTGTACCTTTCTTTTTCAATTTAGCGGTTTCTAATGCTTGCTTATATTTCAACGCTTGCATAGCATAAGGATCTACGGTGGGGTTTTTACGAATGTATTCTTGATTATCTGTATAAGCTTTTTGCATGAAAGCATTAGCTGCATCCTCTTCTGTTGATCCAGGATGATTTCTCATCCATGTTTGCATATGCATTTGTGCTTGTGGTGTAGATAATATTCCACTTCTATTAGCATCCAGTATGTCTTTAATTTGCTGTCCTGTAACACCAGTCCAAATAAATCCACCTTCTCTACCAAGATAGCTATCCTTCAAATTATTTACATATTCGTTAGTTAAATCTTTTATAGAAGAATAAGCTAAAGGAACTTCGTTGAATAAACCCGAAGTAGTAGTATCCCAGTTAGTAAAATCTCTATCGTGCCATAGTGGATTATATTTGTCGTGCAACATTAAAATTTGAACTTGCTTTGCATATTCATCAAAATTGGCAGCATTCTGTTTTAATGCAGAAAGTTTAGCTCTATCTACATTATTTATTGCAGATTGTAGAGCCATTTGCCATTCCATACTCTTTATTGCTTCTGGATTCTTAGCAGCTTGATCAATAATCGGAAGTACTTTACCTCTAGTTTCTGCATCCCACGTTTGCATATCTTTCATAGATCTAGAACGAAATTCAGCCCACGTATTTGCAGCAGTTCTATAATCTGCTAAAGCTTTGTCAACTCTTTCATTTGCCTGCTTACCCAACGTATATAATTGTTCAAAAGGGATTGGAACATAGGTATCTATAAATTGAGCTTGTGCAGGATTGTCATATCTATTTACTGCCATAATTATACTGTTAAACTATCAACTAAACTATTTACTGTACCGTATCTTAAGAAATTCTGTAAGTAAGGTAATATCTGACGATCTCTACGTGCCTGATTACGCATCTTTTCTTTAGTCTGAGACCATTGACCCAATTGACCAGCAGCAGTGGCACCAAAATTTCTTGCAGCAGCTCTATTACGAGCGTTTAAGTCATTAGTAAGTACAGTATTCTGTACATATTGTTGACCTAAATTGTTCATCATATTTGCGTGTTCGCCTAAATATTGATTATTAGCATTATCTCTATTAGCGTATACTGAAGCATTCTGAGCATATTCCCCAGTAGCTAATTGATTTCCATATGCTAAATTCATACCCGTGTTAGGATTGAGTTTAGCCATGTTATTACGAGCGATTGCTCTAGATCTTCTATTAGCTGCAAGAGTGGGTTCTATATTAACTCTACGACTAGCCATAGCTCTATTAATAGCCCCAGTATAGGGATTAATAACCTGATCTTCTACTTCAGGTCTACGTCTACTCTGAATCCAATTGTACAGTATAGGAGATAAACCAGATAAACTACCAAAGCCAAATGAAGATTTGCTAGATGTTTTAATTTCATCTGGTGTTAACGTAGGATTAAAATCGTCAACAGAAACCAATGGAGCATAGATAGGATCAGATGCTAAAGCTGGGTTAAAGTCTGCTATATCTAATAAAGGAGCTTGACTAGGAGCAGCTACTGATTTACTTTGTTTACTTGGGGTAGTTACACCTTTAGCAGTTTTTTTCTTTGTTATAGGAGCTGTACCAGGTAACGATGCTTTAGGAATATCACGTACAGGTTCATTCGTACCTACAGGGATGGTTTCCCCAGTAATAGCATCGACTTCGTTACTTTCTGGTAATACGTCATAGAAAGCTGGAGCACTACCATAAGTTTGAATTAATCTCTTATTTGGATTTAATTTTATTTCTTTGTTTGGTACTGCAGCAGCTTTAAGGGCTTCAGAGTATTCTGGTTTCCACTGCGCTATATAATTATTAGGATCATAGATATTCTTGGTAGGAATACTCGTCTTGTATGCTTTGCTTTTATTTGTATCTGTTATAGATGGTGTAGATAATTTGGGAAGATTTAATCCAGCCATTGTCTCTTTAGCAGTTGCATTTATAACACTATCTATTTCATTAACATTAACACTACCTGCGTATTTACCGTTTACATCAAAATATTCTCCACTAGATGGATCAAATTTAAAATAACCTATTTTTCCAGGTATTCTAGTTACAATTTGTCTAGATTTACCATCTGCATATGCCGGTATTCCTTTTACTTTGGGTTTAATGCCTTTTTTAGCTTTAACTGCTTCTTGTTCTGTAAGCAATTGTTCATACATTGCATTTGCATTCATCTGATTTAACTTATCAGCATTACGAGCAAATCTATCTTTTCCTTTACTTCCTTTGGTCATATTAACTAATTTTTTACCTTCTTGTGCAAATGTTTTGTTTGTACCAGATCTTTTGATCTTATCAGATAGAACAGATTCAAGATTAGAAGCATCTATCAAATGATTGTCTGTACCTGGTTTACTATTAGGTATTTGTTCAATATTACCAAAATCATCTCTTATTACTTCATTATTATCTACATAAGCCAAATCTGGTAATATACCACCATTTTCAAAAGTATAAGCTAAAGAATTATCATCCCAATATTCTTGTTCAAGTGTGGCTGCGTTACCTTTTCCCATTGCTATTTCTTTAGCATTTGCTTTAATACGCTTCTGTTTATTAATTGCATTCTTTCTAAAGATAGCTGATACAAGGTTTCCAACACCACCTACAACTCCACCTACCGCTGTACCAATACCAGGAAGAATAACAGAACCTACAGAAGCACCTTTGGCAGCACCTCCTAGAGTACTGCCAGCAATATCTGCACCAGATCCTTCTTCTGTAAAGCCTTGTAAACCAGCTCCCAATATAGAAGCAATCTCTAAACCTTGATCTATACCAAAAGCGTAAGCTGGAACTTTCTTTTTATTTATTTTCTTTTTCATATTATATCAATGAATATCTGTATGCTGTACTAATATAAGGAACTTTAAACGTATTACCACCATTACAATCATATTTGTAATGACAGATTAAATATTTCCCTTTCATTCTATCTCTATAAGATTTGTTTACTAATTCTTCCGCTTCATTTAATTCTCTACTACTGCGAGGGATACAGAATTTATAAGTATCTTCTCTATAATCTATATCATCCTGAGTAAGAGTAAAACTAGTTTGTCTTTTAGTTTCAAAGTAGATGTTATCAAAGTTAGTATCGTAAGTAAAGTCACCACCATATTCAACATTATCAAATGTTTTAGTTTGAGGATATTTATCATTTACTATAAATCTAACATAAGATACTTTATCTTTACCTGTAAACATATCTAATTCATTACCTGAATTATACTTATATACAGATAAATTCTTGTATATCATTAATTTATCTGTAAATTCAGCATACCAATCAGGTCTATAAGTATAGAATGAAGTAAAAGCTCCAACTTGTTCATTAAACACTAAAGTCTTATCTTCTAGAGTAAGAAGAACTTCATTGTATTTCTTATCATATACAGATATAGGATCATTTGTAATTATGTCCTTATTATCGTGTAAATAAGATTGTACACCTTTTAATTTAGATACAGTACGTAATTGATTATCAAAACCACATATTTCATTTCTATCAGCATCATACCAATATACTGTACTATCTGATTGTGTTGCAGTTCTTAATTGATTCTCTTTAGAACCATTCTTAGTAGTAAAGTAATCAAACCTAGTTAATACACCTCCTGTACCTAACGTAAGTGCACCTGCATTATTATCTTGGATAAGAGAACGTTCATTTACAGCAAGTGTGCCAAAAGCGTCAGTTTGCCAGAACAACAAGTTATTTTTAAACAGCTTTAAGTTATTTATAGAACCAAATCTAGTATCGACATCTAAGTAATTAGCAACTCTAAATTTAGTCCACGAATCTGTTACTTCTAAGTTAGTCTTAGGTTCTGAATTCATTACTCTGGTATCTGTATGTAAATTATCTATACTATAGATTGATTTACTAACATAGTTTTTAGCTCTGGGTTGAGCAGAATAAGCATCATTATAAGCATATAATGGCGTATTCTGAACATATATAGAACCTACTTGTACTATATCATTCTCTACAAAGTGATTTGCATAGCCTGTACCAGATTCATAAGTCTTAGCTGTACCTACTGTATCTGTTCTTAATGAAAGGTTGATAGAAGATTCTAATGGTATATAAGCACCATTATATGCTCTAATTCTTTCATTATCTGGTTGTTCGTAATTATCACTAGCATTGTGGTATGCAAACATGCAGTTAGCATAATCTAATACACCAACATATGTATCGCCACCGAATACATTTACTTTAGTATTACTGTTGTCTTTTACACTAATATAAGATCCTGTACTAATGTATACAGAGTTTTGTCTTGTAGCATAGCTATTACCACCATAAGGTGTTACAGACTGTTTTAAATTGGCAATGAGAATTGCATTAGCACTTTCTGGTCCGGCAGCTAATTCTGGTACTTCACCAACCATAGTATTACGAGAAGTCATATCTGTACTCTGGAATATTGCACATACCCCATGAGGTCCAACCTTCCTAACATTATTATCATCATAATCACTAGCCTTAGATGTATCTCCGTATACCCAGTTATAGTATACCATGCTACCTACATTGGTAGCTTTAGTTCTCCATGCATCGTCATCTAAGTCAAAGGGATCTGTATTAGTAGCAATTGTAATGTCTTGAATTGATGCTGAATTATATCCCCCTGTAGTAACTTTATTGTAATACTTAGCTAAAGTGGCATCATACCATGATTCTGCACCCATATAAATTGCATTATTTGCAGTAGACTGTTTTATAGAATCACCTATAGCCGTAACCGAAGTATAAGCCCAACCGCTATTCTTAGCCCAACTAGTACCAGTATTCGAGGTTATATTCTTTAAATCATGTTTTGAAGCTTTTGCCCCAACCAATACTTTGACTTTATCACCTTTGGGTACAACCTTATCATTCGCAGGAGTACCGTTACCCATAGATTCATCGGGAGATATTGAAGATTTTAGTCTGTATATACCTTTAATCTCTGTAGCTCTTCCTGTTACTTCAGATGCATTTGTCCTATTAACACATATTTCTGGTGATATAAATAAGAAATATTCATTAGCATTCTGACTACTAAAGTCAAAAGCATGTGCATATTTATTATTTTGTGATACCATCCCATGAGAAGTAGAATAAGTAAGATATGGAAAAGCAGTTAATTGATTTGTATTATCATAATTACAAACACAACTAACAGCTCCTTGCATCAATATTGTCCTATCTGAAATAGTTCTTTCACATCTTACAATCTCATAACCAGTAATCTTCTTACTTTGGATTAAATCGCTTGGTATATTAACTGTGAATTGCACACCTAACGGGTGTGTAACTACTTCTAGGCTATTAGTGGTATTACCACCAATGTCTACTCGCATACCTGAAGTAAAGATGTTATAACCGGGTGCACTAGCTTTAGGCATTCTTATATCTGCGATCCAGTGTGCAGAAGATACTACATTTTCTTCATTGTGGAATACAATAGCAAAACGATATATTTCATCTCTCATATAACTCCTTGCCATTGATTCTACTTCACTATTACTATAGTTTAACACTTTAGCAGTAGCATCAGCAAAAGATAAAGACCCTGCATCTGACCAGGAACCATCTTCCTCAATGTTATATAAATCTAGAGTAGATGTAGAACGTGCTTTAGAGTTTAATGAGAAAGAATCTTCAGCATAACCTGTCCTAGATGTAGGTGCATCACTTTCAATTAGATTGGTTTTTATAAACCTATATGAAATATTTTTACCTATACCACCATATACATATTTACCTGTAGCATCTGGAGCATATAAATACTGACTATTATCATCATAATTTGCAGGACAAATACAGTCGTGATTAGTTGGTATATCTTTAGTACTTATTTCTGAAGTAGAAAATGTTATAGAATCCTGTCCAGATGTAGAAGTTAATAATATTTGACCATTCTTATTACATCTATATGCTCTAGCATCAAATTCATCATCACTAATATCCCAAGTCTGTTCAGTGATATTAGCAGCAAATAACATGTTATCTTTAGATTCTATTACTTTGGGAGTAAATATATAAGTACTTAAACCATTGAATTCTTCTAGAGTAAGCTCATCGATAACTGAACCACCTTTATCTTCATAAACTAAAGTATTATTTGAAATACTTATTTCATCTATCACTGTAATAACGGGTTCTGCAGTATTACTAGAGTAATATAGAGAGATTATTCTAGCTCTACTAAAAGAGTTAGTATCCACAGTAGTTTGTAGTTTAATGGATCTATTAGTAGTTTCTTCTTTAGAACTACCATAGATATCTTGGCTATTGGTGTTTTCTAAACTCCTAGATACTGTAATAATTGGAGATAAAACAGATATAGACGTTTCAGATGTTCTGGGATTAAATAGTTGATAGCAATATTGATACTTACCGGCTTTCAATCCACCTGTACCTAAACCTTTAAAGAATAAAGGTGGTAATTGACTCTTTGGTGATATGTTTAAAGAGTCTACATTAAGATTAGGATGAGTTGTAGCTACATTCAATACCCTAATCTGATGTACACCATCACACCAGTATATTTTAACTAAATCGTCAGATTCCCATTTACAAACACTACTAACCGCATAATGACCATCTATAATAGGAATATCCAATGTCACATTAGACGCTACTGTAGTTACTATAGGTTCAGTTTCAGATGCACCAAAATCATATCTATAAATATTGAAGTTACTACCTTTCTTAGTAAACACAATTGCCCAATCCCTAATTGTATTTGTATGGACTATTGTTTCACCATTCAAAGTCAATGTAGGATTGAGCTTACGAACGCCTTCAATATTCTGCATTACTCCAGTAGAACTATTATCATTGGCAATAATACGTATATTTTCTGCCCATTGATACTGGTCTGAACTTATGACTGAATAATCTAAGTCACAGTTCATACCTTTTGTCCACGTATTTGTTTGTCTTTGTGCATTCATTATGTAGTAGCATTATAAATTATTTGACGTTCCCCAGTATGACTATAAAAAGAATTATGGTCTCTAAATTCAGGTACAATTTTATTCCAATTGTTTTTTATAGATTCTAGACCATCTTCATTAGGCATCAATGCTTCAGCATACGCTTGATTCCTATAGAAGTTCCAAGATCTACGAATATCATAATACACTTCCCTATTCATTCTGCCATTAAGATATTCCGAATACTTTAATTTCATTGTGACGTACCAGTATATTGCTTCCTTATATGACATTAAATCTGGTATCAACGGATAACTTTCTTCATCAGTGGGTATAGCGCTGTATGATAATTTTAAGTAACCACTAGGTACATTAGTCATTATGAAACCAGGTTTTATAGTATATTGAAAACCCAAACTAGGATTTGCAGAATTTGCAGAACTTAAACTGTGTATATCATATGTATGTAAGTTGATTAAATTAGATAAGATAGTTCTAAGATTTTGATTACTATTAATCATTTCAATAGCTTCAGTCTTATCAATATTACCATACATATCAACTACTAGGTTTACTAGGGTATCATTCTGAATGATCATTTCCGGAGTAAGACATTCACAGTTTTTATTTTCACAGCAATTGTCACCACATCCCAAATGATCCTGTTGCTTTCCTCATGGGAAACCAAGGGCCATTGCAATTAAATGAGTATGCCACTTGATGCAATTGATGTAGATCACAAGGCAGTGGAGCTTGATGACAATTGATCTTTACTGCGGGAACTCCCTCAACACCGGTAACTTTAGGTATAAATTGAGTAATAGCACCTATTTGTTCAATAGCTTCTCCACACCATTCTGTGATATCACTAATCTTAGTGTCATCTTCTTTGAGATCTAGGTCTGCTATGATCTTTGCTATTACAGTCTTTACAGATGTTAATTTTGTAATCATATTGTATAATTATAATTCGATGTAATCTCTTACATGCTGCTTTAATATTTGTGCCAGACGTCTCTTATTATCCCTAGTCATAACTAACTGATATTTAGTTTTATTCTTAGTAAGCATATTCTGTTTATTGTGATAAAATCTATATTTAAAACCCCCAGTATGTTCGTTAAGATGGTAAATTACTTTGTTGTATTTTTTACTTTCAGCGTAATCTATCCTTAAACTCTTACCAGTATATTCTTTAGGTTTATGCTTTACTATGGATAATGTACCCATTCTACAAGGTAATCTGACTTCTTTTCCGTTTTCAATTATCTCGTCTCTTAAGTATCTAAAGTAATCTGAAACAATTTGTCTAAATACTTTATAAGAAACCTGATATAGTGGATTGTCTTCTACGTAATTACAATAACTATCATAGAAGTCAGCAATCGTATAAGCTTTTCTATTGTATTTAGTTTCTTGCATTCAGTTCGTTGTTAACGTCGTTTGTACTATTGTTCGTAGTGTCACTAGGGACTCGTAACATGATATTCAATTCTTTTTCAAATATCATTTGTTTAATCGTAGGTATCATATTTGCTGGCACTGGATACGGAGTATCATCTCTATCAAAACACTCACCAGCTTGGGTAGGATCTTCTAATATACCTTCTATTTTAACATATTCTAAGTGTTCAGGACCAAGTATATACAGATGATTGCCTTTTATATAAGCAATGTAATCACTGCAAGTATATTTTCTACTTACTTGATATTTAGCTTTTGTTTCTGTACCTAATTGAATTAAATCACCATTCATATCTTTTACAGCAACCAAACCTAAACCAAAATGTAAGTCAATAAAATTAGGTATCTCTTCATCGGATTTGTAGTTATAACCGCCAGTACAATTACTTACTTTGGATATGTGTAAAGGTCCAATAGTTTGTATATACTCTGGATTTATATCTCTACCCTTATCTAGATCCTGTTTAATTAAATATGCTCTATATTGATGTATCCACTGCTCTATTTGTATACGTGATAAGTTCTCAGATTCACTGATATTATTATCACGTACAATGAGCAAAATATCATCAATTATTGTATTTAATGAATTAAATGTCATAGTCTTTAGTATTTGTACTCCATTCATCAGAAGTGATTAAACTATTGAATTCTGTTGATGTTGCATCGTATGTTGGAAACGGATAAACGATATCACTATTATCATCTTCTTCCAAAGTCATCATAGGCGGAAATAAAACATCATAATGCTCAATATGAAGTAATACTTCGGTTTCATCTATGTTCATCCTTGGATTATCTATTCCTAGTTGTTTTTTTGCTTCTTCTGGAATAGAATCAAATAATTCTTTTGGTATTATTATAAACTTCATATTATTTTGATTTTAGGGTTTGTAAATAGTTGTATGCTTTGATACAGTCGTCTTTGGAGAGGATCTGATTATCATAGATACCTAAATTCTTAAAAGCTATTTGTGCATAATTATTTAAGTTAAATCCTATATTCAAACTTGATTTAACGATCTCAAAATTTTGATCTATGGTATATTCATACTCAACCCAATTTCGATCATATAATCTACCATCTGAGCAAATAGCATGCAATGATTTAGTTCCAAAACTTTGTAAACTACGTGGATTATTAATAGATATAGGCAATCCATTAGCAATGTTATACAGATAAACATTTTGAGCTTTTACAATGCCACAATTGATCTGAACATTTGATAACAATTCCCAATCTCCAACAATCGTCCAATCTTCGTTCCTTGTAAAACTAGAGCTCTGAACTTTATCATCCACCCCATCAGTAACCAGGTATTCTTCGTATTCGGGGATTTGTTCAACTAAAACATCTACTTCTTGTGAAGAATTATACCATATACCATTTACCGAAGTTGCAGCATACTGTTTTTGGAAAGTATATATACCATCCTTGATTATTTTAATATAATCATCACTTTTATTTGCATTTCCAACTATACAGCTATCCCCTTCTTTCATACCTGTGATACGTATCTTCCAGGCAGCAGAATTAGATGTATTTGATAAAACCAAAACATTACCGTTGTTCCCAATTCCGATTATTCTAAACGAATCTTTTTTTACATCTGTGGGCTTAACTACATTATCTCTAAGCTCAAATGAGTTGAAATTATATGCATACAACCCATACCCACTCCCTTCTGCAAACCCAAAATTCGACAGCACAAGATCATTACCATTGCCCGTAATGTTGGCAATAGTAGCACGATCTTCGTCCTCGTTGGTTTTGCCTACCACTGTCCATGCTTGGTCGGGGAAGAGCCAGGGATAGGTTTTGACGAAGTAGTCTTTGATCTTGGTCAGTTCTTCTTCGGTGGCATCATGATCGAGAAATACAAGTTCCCAAATGGCAGCGTTAATACAAGTCCCTACATTAGTTGGAGCTAATTTCCCAACATGTAGCACATCTGTTCCTTCAAAATTACCAGTTGTAATCGAAACACCATTATAACTTTTAGATGTCTGATAAGTAAGGATGTGTGGTAAATCATTTTCACTCCCTATTGCTCCAAAAGATATAGGCTTATTAAGATGATCGGCTTGTATATTTCTAAATTCCAACAGGAAGGCACCATTATTGAGCCAATTCTTTACATTAGATACTAATCCTAATGCTTCTTCTCCCCTTGTAATCCACTGTCTCAACGCCACAACCGTATATCCCTTTTCTTTAGTCAGAATAGGGAAGTTATTACAGGTACCATAATCGTCTACACCATCAAAGACGAGTGCGCCGAGATAAACATCACTAATACCTGAACCCTCCTTCCAAGCGAAATTCTTCATTTGTAAATCATGCCCATTACCTGTCTTATCAACCCATACGGGATTGGCAGCCATCTGTTCATTGGTAAGACCTAATGCTGAATACCTTGCAATCATACCAGAAATAGATGGGAAATCATCATCGCCTTCTGAAGTAGGGGTATAAAGACCGTATTTACGTTGAGCTTGTTCTTCCATTAATTTCCTGTATTGCTCATACCAAGACTTATAATCTAATACAGGACCTGCAACACTTATAAGCTTATCTGTATCTTCTACATGTGTTTCATAATGTTTCTTCATACTTATAAGTTATTTATTGTTATTGTTATTTGTTCTTTATTATCCATCGCCTTCTGAAGTAGGGGTACAAGCTTGTTATAAGCTACAGTAGAATTAGATATCCAATCTTCTTTCATCCCATCCCAAGTACCTACCAGTATACATCCACTTGAATCTTTGGCGCTAGAATTGCCCGTATGGATACGTATACCTAAGAAGTGAGGTACATTAAGTATCTCAGGCATAATACGCTTAAAACGGTTAGAATAGCTTAATTTCACCTCATACGTACCAGCAGGTACAGCAGTATCCCCATACACCTTTTCCTTGCATTTACATGCAATTCCTTTAGGTGTATTAGGACATACTTCAGGTAATGGTCTTACTGGATCTTCAAGTGTATCGCATAGATAAGCACCATCTACATATAACTCCCCAATAGTATATTCATTAGTACGAAATATTCTATCTAATCTGAGTTCCATTATGCAGCAGGTGTTTCTAATGCAGATACTCTTTCTTTCAAGGCGTTAACTTCCAGAGTAAGAGAAGAGATTAAACTTCTAACATCAGCATCATCATAGTTACTTAGACCAGCTAATTTCTCTTTCTCTGCAGTAGTGTAGTCATTAGTAGATAATTCTTTACCTATTACTTTATCTACTTTACCTTCAATAATTTCTGCATGATTGTTAATAACATCTATTAACTCAGGTAAGCTATCCATAATCTCAGGAGCATCACCAATTAAAGCATCAACCTTAGCTTCTATTTCATTCTCACGGCTAGTAGCTCTGTTTACTTCGGAAGTAAGATCATTTCTCAGAACCAACCCGGCATTTTCAAATAATCCTATCATCTTTTCTACGTGTTCTTCTTTGGGGATATCATAAACTACCGCGATATAAAATTCAAAATTATATGGATTATTATTCACAAAAATTGCCAGCATTTCCAACGAAGATGAATCCTGTTCTTTTAGTAATTCTTTAAATGATACTTTCAGGTGTGATCTTTTTCCATACTCTCCCTGCCAGATATAATTTTTTTCCATATAACTGATTCTCACTTTCCTAACAGTTCTTTCAGATTTGCTGTTGCCTGATCATACTTTTTCTTCGCTGCGATCACATCAGCCTCTGCTTTTTCAATCTTTTCTTCCAATG
>OMBB01000861.1_pt1 | contig 12824 bp, 10 predicted proteins | sample 1673961 | NCBI WGS metagenome assembly OMBB01 (sample SAMEA103958135, study PRJEB25191) | human gut metagenome | reverse complement strand
TGGTTTTGGAGACCAACGCTCTACCGAGGATCACCCCCGCGTAGGCGGGGAAAAGCAGCCTTTGGTTTTGGAGACCAACGCTCTACCGAGGATCACCCCCGCGTAGGCGGGGAAAAGCAGCCTTTGGTTTTGGAGACCAACGCTCTACCGAGGATCACCCCCGCGTAGGCGGGGAAAAGAATGCCGCAGAGCAAGGGGCGGGACGGGCAGTAGGATCACCCCCGCGTAGGCGGGGAAAAGTTGTCGGTTTCCAGATGGGTGATGGAATCAGTGGGATCACCCCCGCGTAGGCGGGGAAAAGGTCTTTTACGGGGATAAATGCGGAGAAAAACTGGGATCACCCCCGCGTAGGCGGGGAAAAGTTTCATGCTTGACGGTGATGAATTCACCGACCAGGATCACCCCCGCGTAGGCGGGGAAAAGTTCATCCGCAAAATCGCTTTCTTCTCTGGTAAGGGATCACCCCCGCGTAGGCGGGGAAAAGAAATAGATGTAGGTGCGGATGAAGCCGGAGTCGGGATCACCCCCGCGTAGGCGGGGAAAAGGACGAACATATTGTTCAGCACGACGCGGAGCAAGGATCACCCCCGCGTAGGCGGGGAAAAGCCACGGAGGAGCAGGTCGTGGAGGCACTCAAGGGGATCACCCCCGCGTAGGCGGGGAAAAGCGCCTCTCTTAGAGACCTTTGACCCTGAAACGAGGATCACCCCCGCGTAGGCGGGGAAAAGACTAAAAAGATCCCATAGAAGCGGCATTTTTATCAGCGGGCCGATCCCGTTTCATTCAGTTTTGCATAGACCTGCTGGATCAGGCGGCAGTCGGGCAGGGCGCGATGGGTCTCCTGCTGGGCAACCTCAAAATGCCGGGCCAGCGTGAGCAGCTTATAGTTCATCACCCCCGACACCTTACGGCGGGCAAGGGGCAAAACATCGATGCTGCGGTTGGTAAGCAGGGGTCTGTCATTCCGAATGCAGGCCGCACGCAAGAAATCGAGGTCAAATTTCAGGTGATAGCCCACCAGCGTATCTTTGCCCACGAATGCGAGAAACGCCTCCAGCGCGGCCAGCGGCTCCATACCGCCGCTCCGCTCCTCCGGCGTGATGCCGGTGAGCTTTGCCACCACATCCGGCAGAGGTTCTGTGCCCCGGACAAGGGCCGAAAATTCTTCGGCAGGCTGACCATCCCGCACACGGAGAGCGCCGTATTCCACAATGGCATCTGAGGCGGCGTTCAAACCGGTGGTTTCAAGGTCGATCACGGTGTAGCTTTCTTCCTTGGCAGGGGCGGCGGCTTTCTTCCGGGCCATTTTCTGAGCCATCTGGCGTTTGGCCGCGTTGCTGAATCCCGGTTTGAGATCAGCCGCCGGGGCCTGCGTCTGGGGCAGCGGGCGGCGCATCAGCTTGATGCCCTCGAAATCAACGGCCTCCCAGCTGGTGTTGTGGGTGCGGAAATCCATCCGCTGTTCGTTGTTGGTGTTGAACACCAGCGTTGCCTGCCCATTTTTCAGGTTTTCGCAGACGCGATCCCAGATGGCATCCCGCACACGGCTGCTCACATTGCCCACATACACGCCGGTGTTGATCTCGCACAGCCACTTGGACAGGTCACCCCGCAGGCTGGGCGGACAGTTTGTCATAGTCAGGACAACGATGTCTCCTCACCTTCTTCCGCATCGAAGTAGTTTACGCCGTTGGCAACGGTGCCGATCTTGCTGTCCCAGAGATAGACCGCTTCCGGTTCCGCCGCCTGCTCCTCTTCGTTCAGGAGCAGCCAACGGACATCGTGCACCATCCGCTCCAGAATATGATGTTCCACCATGGCATCCCGCACACGGCGGCGCATAACGGAGGGCAGATCCTGCGGAGCCTGCGCCGCCACCTCGAAGGCCAGCGGGATGACCACCTCGGCCTTGTACAGATCGGCGATATCGTACACAAAAGAGCCCTCGTGCTTGACGTGGACAAATCCCAGTCCCGGCGCGCAGCCCAGCGCAGTGATGACCGCAAAGGCCAGGCCGTACAGGCAGGCCGTGCCCGCCGAAAGGGCCTGATTGACGAGGTCTCCTGCAGAAAAATCATTGGGGTCATACACCCGGCCATTCCATTTGACACCGGTGGCCTTTGCGGCCTTGCGGTATGCTGTGCGCACCCGGCTGCCCTCCCGGCCCCGGAGCTGCTGGGTGGTCAGGTGGGAAACATCCTCATCCGGGAAACGGAGCTGGTACATTTTGCGCACCACTTCCAGATGCTCCCGCTGGTTGGAAAAGCGCTCAGCCTGCCGTTCCAACAGGCGGGAGTGCTCACTCAGGGCACGGCCATGGGCGTAGAACCGCACGCCGTGCTCCCCCACCCAGACCGCTGCCACACCGGTATCCCCCATTAGCTCCATGGCACGGTGGGTCACACGGGTGCCGGGCCCCAGCAGCAGGACAGAGATGCCCGCTGCCGGAACCTGAACGATTCCCTTTTCATCCGTTACAGTAATGGCTCCATTGTCCCGGCCAAGGGTGCAGTGTTCCAGATACAGAAAGGTCATCCGGTCCCGGAGCTGCGGCAGCGCCTGCCGTTCGGGCCGCGCAATGCCCGGCATCTCAGCCATGGTCTCCTCCCCTGTGGATGATGGTCATCAGGCCAAGGCCATAGGCCTTGCCCCGGCCAACGCCCTCGCACAGCAGGGCCTTGAAGGCCTCCGGGTCCGTCACCTGCAGAATGCCCTCGTAGGTCACAGCCAGCAGGGTAATGGGCCGGGTGCCGTTTTTCTTGAAGTGATAGGTCTGCTTCCGGGTCACTGCGAACGACCCCTCCGAGACGGCAAAGCCGTGCTTTGCGGCCTGCGCCCACAGCCATTCCTCCTGCTCCACCTCGAGATAGCAGGGTTTCAGGGTTCCCCGGGCCGTATGGTCTGCAGAGTCTTTTTTGCTGCGGGTGGGGTTGGCAGTCAGGCGGAACTGCCAGCAGCTGCCCGCTGTCACCCGTTCCAGCAGCGGGTCATAGGGCCGGGTCTCCGGGGGCGCACCGGTGCCGAACTGCGCACACAGGGCGGTCAGGTCCGGCCGTTCCTCACTGAGCAGGAGCAGGTACAGTTTTTCTCCCAGCTGATCCAGCCGCCACAGCCTGCGGCGGCGCGCACCGGCAAAAGCGTTTTCCACCGCACCATGAAATTTCTGGGGCGAGATCAGCGCCACCATGGTCTCACGGCGGGTCGGGTCAAGTTCTGCGCGGGATAGATACATGATTCCTCACCTCAATTCTGCCATTGCGTCATGTTCGGTCGCGCCGGGCATTTCCGGCGGGTTTGTGTTCCACTCCCGCACCGGGCGGAAGCCGTACTGCCGGTGGATGGGACTGAACGACATCGCCAGATCACGCCGGGGCACGGCAGCAGCATCCGCCGGGTCCGCGTCTGCCACGATGCGCAAGGGGGCCCCATTCCTCTGTTTCACCAGCAGCGGTTCTGCCCGCAGGGTATCCAGCAGTTCCCCGGCCCGGATGCCAAGGCAGAGCGGCAGGGTGGGCGGGCAGGAACGCCGCCCCAGATACAGCGGGTAGACCGGATGTTTCAGGGCCGTTTCCAGCTCCTGTAACAGGGCAGTGTCCTCGCTTTCCAGCCCCACCAGAAAGACCGCATCCTGCAGGTAATGGCGGTAGGTCACATAGGGAGCTTCCGGCTTTTTCCCTTTTTCTCGGTTTTCTTTCTGCTGGCGCTCACTCAGCCGGTTGGCGGTGTGGAAATCCACCAGCAGGCTGCCCTCCCGGTCAGCACGGACGGCAAAGTGCAGGCCGTTCAGCCGGGCAAGGCCTGCGGCATCGTCCCGGCGCAGGCCCAGAGCCGCTGCTAACAGGCCAATGACACCGCTTTTGGTGGGTTCCCGGTTCGTTTTGCGGGTCTCAAATTTGGAATCCGCACCCCACGATTGCAGGGGCGCGGCCAGCCGAAGCAACAGCGTTGCCATGATCACACCTCATTTCCGGGCAGCTTCTCCTTTACGGCACGTTCCAGCGCGGTGAGCATCTGGTTCAGGGGCATAGCCGGGGCCAGCTCGTCCAGCCCGATGCCCACAGCAAAGCTCTGGGCCGGAGCATCCGCATAGCAGGCATACACCTGCTGCGCATACTGCTTCAGTGCCGTCTTGGAGGGTTCCGCATAGCCCTCGGGGCTCTTGCGCACCGGCTTTTCAAAGGCACCGCAGAGGTTCACAGGCTGATCCTCCCGCAGGGTGACATAGACAGCATCCGGCAGGGTGCGGTTGGCAAAGCTGTTCTGCTTTCCGGTGGGCATGGAGCGGATGAAGGCTTCGCCGAACACCCGGACAGCCTGGGCTGCCTTTTCAGCCCCCAGCAGGTGTGCCAGTTCCACCATGTTGACGGTGGCATAGCGATACAGGGTGGAAGAGTTGTACTCTACCGTGCCCAGATGGCCCGCGCCTGCCGAATCCTCCGGGGCACAGTCATCCACGGCGGTGAAGTAATCAAACTCGTTCTGCACGGCATGGGTGGAGATGCTGTGGGCCACCTGAGCGGCGGCATCGTAATTCAGGGAAGGATCGCTGGCGACCATCCGGCCAAACAGAGCCATATCCACCGAAGGGTTCTCCTTCAGGGCCTTTTTGTAGTCATCCTTCTCCTCGCAGTCCTCGGCGGCCAGCCGGGCCAGCGCCCGGGCCTGGGCCGTGCTCAAAAAGAGCAGGGCGGCGTTGTTGTCATCTTTCAGCTTGATGCCTGCATTTTCCAGTGCTTTTTTTGCATCCTTTTTCAGTCTGGCATCGTCCAGTTCAGGAGCCAGTGCGGCCAGTTCCCCGGCCACAAGGTCAGTTGCTTTCAGGGTACGTTTTCCGGTCTCGACCATGTCGGCCATTTCTTCGGCAAACATTTTGCGGATCGCGTGCTTCCACGCCTGAGAGGATACCCGGGCGCGGGTGGCACCGCCATAGACAGCCGTCTTGGGGCTGCCGGTATCGTCGCGGTTCACACAGCTGGGCGGCACAGTTTGCAGCACATGAAAATCAACATACAGACGCTTGGTATCCATTTCAATTCTCCTTTTCTTCGGTTTCAGGTGTGTCGGCATTCATCTGGTAAAGATCCCTGCCCCACTGCAGGCGGACATTGGCTGCCTGATCCGGGAGCTGGAACCGGTACAGCTCCACAGCCAGCCGGGGGTAATCCAGTTTCAGCTTCGGTTCATTTCCCCGGAACAGCTGCACCATCCCCCGGAGGTAGTGGGACACCTCGGGCATGGAATCCGCTGTGGCCAGTGCGTTGAACCGGCGCAGGACGCTGCTCTCGGTCCAGTCCTGCGCGGCAGCTGCGGAATTCTTGGCCAGCAGGCGCACCGCCCTGCCCAGCGTGCAGCCCTTTTCATTCATGGAAACATTCTCTTCTCCCTGCTGGTGCAGGGCGTAAAGAGTCAGGGCAAGGTAGACCGCCCACTCGGCTTCCGATGGTTCCCGGCACTCTCCTGCCGCCGTTTCCCTGCCCCAGAGCTCTTTGGGCAGTTCCTGCAGGAAGCTGCCCCACAGCGCCGGCAGGTCGCCGGGCTGATGCCCAACGCCCCGGCGCAGCTCTGCCAGCCGGGCACGCCGCTGGGGTTTGGGCAGGCTCCACAGCCTGCTCAACTGTCCGGCCACATAATCATGGATCGCATCCGTTATCATGCTGTTCCTCCTTCTTTCTTCGGGTAGAGCTTCCGCAGATCGTACAGGAAGCTATTGTAGGCCTTGGGGGCCGTATACAGAACGGTTTTCTTTTCGTCCTTTTTACCGCCTGTTTTCACCTCGACCCTATGGCCCACAAAGGCGGCATTCCCGGCCCGCTCCACCATCTGGCGGCCCAGCTCTGCGGCCAGTTTGCGGGCTTTCTCCTGCCATTCATCGGCTTTTTCGTCCAGCTTGTCCGTTTCGGGGTCAATGCTTTGCAGCCAGAGCCGGAACGGCTGGTCGATGGTAAAGTAGAACTGGGTGCGGGCGGATTCCGCGGTCGTATCGTTCTTATCTCCCGCCGCAAGGGAGAGCTCCCACGCAAGGCGGCCGACATATTGCGCGGCCCGCTCGCAGCGCCCGATCTCATCCCGGATGGGCACTGTCCAGCGCCGTCCCAGTTCTCCCAACAACGCGGCCTGAAAGGTCAGGCTGTCACTGAAGGAATCGTTCACAAAGAAATCCTTATCTCCGTACTTCATGCCGCTGATGGCAAAGCGGATCAGCCGCTTGCGTTCCAACGGACAGTCCGGATCATTTTGAAGCATTTCCACCCAGCGGACAACGCCGGGCCTGCGGACGCTTTCCCCTTCCTCACAGAACACTGCCGGAAACTCCCGCCAGAACTGCTTGGCCGGGTCGTGACGGCTGGGCACAAAGGTAACCTGCCCGGTCTTTTTGCTCTTTTTGGCATCCGGGTCACGCCAGACGGTCATTTGTTCTGCAAATGCGTTCTCCCGGGGGAAGAAATCGCCGCCCAGCAGAGAAAATCCGGTCACGATTTCCCCCTCTCGGTCGAGCAGGAGCCGCCGGGATTGCAGGGTCAGCAGCTGCGCAGGATTGTCCGGCAGGGCAATCTCTGTGCGCTCTGCACTGCGGGGCTCGTCCAGCTCCCAGCAGGGATGATTCTCCCCCCACAGCTTCACGCCATCCTGCAGCAGGGTCAGGTTCAGCATCAAAGTCTCAAAGAGATTGCTGCCCTGCGCCTGAATGTACCCCAGCTTTCCCAGCCAGCCAGCGCCCACCGAGGGCAGACCCTTGCCCTTGGGCTTTGCAGAGGTGTCATCGTAGCCATTCACACTCAGCAGCCACCGCGCTGCCTGTGCATAAGTCAGGCCCTCCTTGCCCTCACCCGCATAGGATGAAAACAGCCGCAGCTTGTTGCTGCTCTCAGAAAGTTCCCCGTTCAGCTTGGACGCGGTGTATTCTGTGCCGATCTTCGCTTCCGGCACCTGCCAGAAAGGGCGTTCCGGGTGGAAAAGCCAGAAGCGGTCTCGCCACTGCTCCAGATAGGCCCGGATGGGTGCTTCCGGAAAATGCCCCAGCCGGTACAGCGCCTCCCAGCGGATCAGGGCATCGTCCGTTTCCTCAAAGGGGGCTGGAGTACCGTTTTCATCCACCCGGGAAAACACCGTGTGCAGAACCGCCAGCAGCAACCGCAGCATGGCGGCATCCTGCGTGGGCAGTTCTCCGGCCAGGTCACGGTATTCGTGGGCGTGCAGCAGGGCATCCGGCAGAGAAACTTCCTGCACGGTGTAATCCTGCCCGCGTACCCGCACCCAGCGTTCCTCCAGCAAATTATACTCAATTTGCTTCATTCTCTTCCTCCTTCCGGTAGATCAGACCGTTTTCACGGTCGTATTGCAGCACCTGCCCGGCAAGCTGTGCGGTCAGGTGGTCATCCAGCAGTAAGATCAGTTCTCCCCGCAGCAGCGGCGACTGCTGCCACAGCCCGAACACTTCCCGGTTTCGAGCTTCCAGTGCGTCGATGGTCTGTTCCACCGACCACCGTTTGCTGAAATATCCGGGCAGGCGCAGCTTCTGCCGTGCAATTTGAAGCGCCATCTCCGGCTGAGGCGGCTCGTCCGTGGGCACACAGGCACCGGGATGCCCCGTTTCATCGGGCAGGAAGCGGACATTTCCCGCCGCATCCCGCATCAGCACCAGCACGTCAATGGAAGGGTCACCGTCACGCACCGCCGCGCGGGCACCGTTGTCACTGACCGCACCCACATCATCCATCCAATTATCCAGCGTATTCAGGGAAGGGCGCTTTCTGTGCTCTTCTGGCGGCAGGATGGTAAAAATCTTCGCCTTGCCCATTTTGATTTGTTGGGCCTTTTCGTACTCCGCCCGGGCCGCAGTGCTCTGCGGGCTGGCGGGCAGCGGGTCGGGCTCCCAGCCATAGACATCCTGCACCAGCGGGGCAATGTCATCGGGCAGGGTGATGGCGGTGGGCAGGAACTTGCGGGTGCGCCAGAGCAGCCATTCCCCGTAAACCGCCTTGCTGCCCTCGTCGTAGTCCTCCGTCCCAGTGTCCAGCACGGCACAGCGGGCCTGTGCCACCGGCCGGGGACGGGTGCGGTTCTCGTGGCGGTGCAGCCGTCCGATGCGCTGTAAGAGCAGGTCCATGGGGCAGAGCTCTGTGACCAGAAAATCCAGATCGATATCAAGGGATTGCTCGAGCACCTGCGTGCCCACCACAATGAGCTTATCCCGCTGTTCCGGAGTGGAGTGCTTGCCGATGCGCTTCATCAGCGCCTCTTCTTTGGCGGCACGGTCTGGCATAAGGAACTGAGCGTGGAATACCACCACCTCAAACTCCGGCAGTTCTGCCCGCAGACGGGCCGCAATGGCCTGCGCCTTTTTCACGGTATTGACGATCACGCCCGCACAGCCGCCCTCCTGCAAGACACTGCGCAGAGTGTCGGTCAGCTGTTCCTCGGTCAGCGGGAATGTCTCCACTCTGCGTGGTTCGGTTTCCAGTGGGATGGTCATCTGCTCCACCCGTTTGCCGTCCGTCCAGGTCAGCAGCGGGTAGCCCCTGCAGGTCTGCCACGGGCCGTCCGGAGCAGTTCTTCCATTCAGGTAGGCCCTGACCAGCTCGACCCGGCGCTTGGCGGGCAGGGTAGCGGAAAGCAGGATCACCGGCACTTTGTACCGGCCCAGCCAGGTCAGCGCCCGGTCAAGGTAGCAGTTCATGTAAGCATCGTAGGCGTGGCACTCGTCAATGACCGCCACTTTGCCCGCAAGGCCAAGGTGGCGCAGCATCACATGTTTTTGCTTGAGCGCCGCCAGTAACAGCTGATCCACCGTGCCGATGACAAAATCAGCCAGCAGCCCCTGCTTATTGCCGCGAAACCACTGATGCACCATCACCCGGCTCTCCGGGTCAGCATCGGGGTCTGCTTCCAGATCTTCCTCCACCCGCACCGTGTCCTGCTGCAATCGGAGGTAGGCCTCGTTCAGTTCGGCCATGCCGTGGGCCAGCTTGATGGAGTGCTCCAGCCCATCCGGCTGCTTTTCGGCCCATGCCAGCAGCCGCCCAAAGATACCATTGGCGGTGGCCTGGGTGGGCAGACCAAAGAAGATGCCGCCCTCACCACCGTGCTTGGCTAAAATCTCTGCCGCGCCCAGCGCGGCCTCCGTCTTGCCTACGCCCATCTGTGCTTCCAGAATGAACATCCCCGGTTCCTGCGTGCGGCTGACAGCTTCCAGCATGGCCCGCTGGACTTCGTTGGGCGGGAAGCCAAACCGTTCCGCAAACGCCCCCGGTTCCGTCACATCCGACTGCGCTTCCCATGGGGAGGTCAGCTTCAGCTCTTCCCACGCCCGATCGACACGGGCGGGATACAGGGTATCGCTGCCCACCTCTTCCACAGGGATGAGCGGAAAGTATCGGGTATTGCTGGCGATCCAGTCCGCCATAATGAGCAGACCGGTCAGCAGGATCTCAGCCGGGATGGTCAGCTGCGGCAGCTCGTCCACGCTGGAAAAGCCGCTTTCCTGCAAGGCGTAGTCAAACAGTTCCCGCCAGCAGCTCTCCCAGAATTTCTGCTCGCCCTCGGGCCAGTAGTTGGATTCCCAGCTGCCTCTTTCGTTCTTATCCCCCAGTTGGTCAAGCACATTCTTCCCGGTTTGTGGCTTGCCGTGGTGTGCGCCTGCTACCGATGCAAGCCCGTCGGGGCATTCCAGCCACCGCAAGATGGCCTCACTCGCCAGCGCATGAAGCGAGTGACCTCGGTTTTGCGCCCGGTACCGGAGCGTTGTGTATTTTTCCAGGCGCTGTCTGGGCTCCGGCAAAAGTTCCATAATAGGCCCGGCAAAGCAACAGCTCAATTTACCAATATCATGCACCCACCCCAAAAAGCAGGCGGTCTGTGTCAGCAGGTCCTCGTCCAATCCGATGTGCTGACGGACGCTTTCCGGCAGCCACCTCTGCACCAGATATACCATAATACCCGCCGTATCCCGCAGGTGCATCCAGAGCGGCAGCCAGAAACCGCTGTTCACCGGGTCTGTTTTGCCTGCAAACAGCCGCACCTCGTAAGAAAGCGTTCGTCGTCTCATCCTGTTCCACCTCCACTGCAGTCAGGAAAATCGCTTTTTCCGCATCATCGGGGTTTCTCTGAGGATAGAATAGCACGCAAAAAGTCCAATAAAGCGGATGTTTGCTGCTTTTTTCAGTTTTTTGATGTTTGCCGTTTGCCGGCTATTACCCCCGCAAGGCGGGGAAAGTGTTGCTCCCTATCAAGCATTCGGAGCACATCTGCTGATGCAGATCACAGAGATATTACATATCATGCATTGTTCTAAATCTCTGTACACCAATATTACACCTTTTTTCCCAGCTTTACAAGCGGATCCTTCCAATTCAGCAAATGATACAAAAACTGCCCCGATCTCCTGTTACGGAAACCGGGGCGGTTCACTTGCATTATTTGTGCTTTTTCAAGCGCTCACGCAATCACTTGCGGGGGTTCTTGATCGCAGCCTTGGCGGGTGCCAAAATTACAGAGCGTTCGGAGTAACGATGATACGCTATTTGTGAATTTCCAGTGTGTTTTACCCCATCTCCGCAATGATCTTCTCCAAATTTTCTTCCTGCAAATAGAATTCCGGCAGTTTTGCCTTGTCATATAGAACGAATGGGCGGCGTTTGCAAGGAGCAGTCATCCACAAAACGCCCCCGGCTTCCTGTCACGGAAACCGGGGGCGCTGCGGTTTTATGGGAAACGCCTCAGGCGCTGCAAAGCCTCAGTGCAGCAGAGAGCTGACCCATGCCCGGGCGGCCGTCTTGGCCTGGAGCTTATTGTACATCTTCAGGGTGGTGTTGTACACCTTCTGGCTCATGGCATTGCTGGCGTTGGTGGCGGCAGCCTGCTTGGCCTCAAGCGTGTCGGCGGCGGCAACGGCGGCCTTCATATCGGCGTAGTCGGCCATGATCTCCTGCTGGAGCGCGGCATAGCTGGCCTTGGCTGCTGCCTGATCCTTTGCGGTGACCTGATTGCCATTGCTGCCGTAGGTCAGCAGGTTGGAGAGGGCATCACGCACGCCGTAGAAGGAGTCGGTCCAGTCGTCCGGGTAGGTGTAGTAGCGGCCCTTGGCATCCTGATACCAGACGCCCTCGGTAGGCTGCTCGTCGGAACGGGTGACCTTATGGACCGAGACCTTGTAGACATCTGCGGTGTCGGTGGTCAGCATCGGATAGTAAGGGACGAAGGCGTTGTACACGTCGTCGTCAAAAGCGGTCCACTCGGTAATGGCGGTGTTCAGATCGCCGGTAGCGCTCACCTGGAACAGATGAGTCTCCACATTGCCCGTCTTGCCGATGGGCTCGGTCTGAAAGAAGTGGATGGAATCCTCCACCGAGAACTTTTTGGTCAGCTGGATGTTGGTGTAGACCGGGACGATGGCACCGTTCTCGTCGACGTTACTGATAGCAAAGTCGGTCTCGCTGTAGTTGTCCTTCGTAAAGGTGTCGGTGCCGTACAGGTAGTTCAGGCCGGCTGCCATACGGTCCGATGCGATGTCGCCGTTGTAGGAGGCATCCAGATCGATGACATTGGCAGCGGCGTCGCCCACAAAGGTACCGGCCTTCTGGGCCACGGAGATCAGGTTGGCAGAGGCCACCACATGGTCGGTGTCATCCAGATCGATCTTGCCCATAGCGGCGATGTTGGGCTGCATGAAGACCACGCTGGAGGAGAGCTTCAGGGCAAGGTAGGTGTGGCCCGTCAGGTTCTCCACGAACCAGGTCTCGTTCTGGTCGGCAATGAACACGCCGGAGCCGCCGGCTGCACCGGCGTTGTCGTAGATGGAGGTCAGCAGGGCAACACCCTCGCGGGCCGTGGAAGCTTCGCTCAGCAGCACCGTGGTGATCTCGGCTTCCTCAATGCCGTTGTCCACATAGGGGTCTACGCTCAGCACGGCGTCGGTGCCGTAGAGAGACTCGGTGGCAGAGACCATGACGCCCTTCTCGTTGGTGCCAGCCTCCTCATAGGGGGTGTGCTCGTGGGTGCTGTCGCAGTCCGGGCAGACACCCAGACCGTTGTCGTCCCGGCGGGCGGTGTAGCGATAGCTGTCGTGGGTGAAGGTGTAGGTAAAGCCGTAGCAGCCCTCGTACACCTCGCCCGCGGTGTGCTTCCCGGCGGGGCTGATGTTGAACAGCTTGTTGGAATCGTTGGTGCCCAGATCCTCGATCCGGCCAAACATGGTGGTGCCATCCTCGGTGAGGTCGCTGCCGACATAGAGTGCCGTGCAGGCGAAGGCGGAAGGAACCACGGCAAGCGTCATCGCACAGGCGATGAAAGCCGCAGCAATTTTCTTCTTCAAAGACATAATAGTATCGATCCCTCTCTTGTTGATTGTCGGCATTTCGTCGGCATGTGTTATAATACACCCATTTTAATGAAAATGCAAGTATTTTCCCGAAATTTTAGCATATATTCATTTTTATATGGTATATATTCATACTGTGTTTTTCATCTGCCCCTCCGTGAGCACAAAAAACCGCCCCGGTTTCCTATCACAGAAACCGGGGCGGTTCACTTGCATTATTTGTGCTTTCTCAAGCGCTCACGCAATTACTTGCGGGGGTTCTTGATCGCAGCCTGCGCAGCAGCCAGACGTGCAATGGGCACACGGAAGGGAGAGCAGCTGACGTAGTCCAGACCGACATTGTGGCAGAACTCCACGCTCGTGGGATCGCCGCCGTGCTCACCGCAGATGCCCAGGCCCAGATCGGGGCGGGTCTCACGGCCATCGTGTGCGGCCATCTTCACCAGCTTGCCCACGCCGATCTGATCCAGGTGCTGGAACGGATCGCTCTCGTAGATCTTGTTCTCGT